>Ga0255770_10003689_pt1 | contig 13103 bp, 4 predicted proteins | sample 071ome_22_FD_179968 | JGI IMG/M metagenome (GOLD analysis project Ga0255770, IMG submission 179968) | Coastal salt marsh microbial communities from the Groves Creek Marsh, Skidaway Island, Georgia - 071404AT metaG (version 2) | ecosystem: Environmental > Aquatic > Marine > Intertidal zone > Salt... | reverse complement strand
CGTCGAACGAAGCGACGGAGATGTTGAGAAGAGCGGTTTCGGAACAGGCGATCGCCGTTCTGTGCAATCTCGCCAAGACTTCATCTCGAACGTTCGACGGACAGGATTGGCAAACCCTTTTGAGAACACTGTGGACTTTTTCGTACGTCTGCAAAGAGAGGTGCGGCTTTTCCAAAATGCTTATGATATCGGACACCAAGTGCGGATACTTGGGCAACACCTCGCCGAACACGGTGGACTCCTTCAAGGAGCCCTTCAACGTCGCGTGCTTAGACAAGTAATTGTCAAGACACGTCGCACACAGTTCGACACTTCGCACATCGTACTGCTTCGGCTCCCATATGAGTAATCGCAACAAAATTACGAGCAATGACATGTCAATCGTCGCCACTCCGTCGCTCGACAGATGCGTGGTCTCCGACGCGTCGTCAATCATGGAATCGATGGCGTCTGCGTTCATCGTCGTCGTTTCTTTCATGGAATCAGCGCTTTCGAGTAAATTGTAAAACCACTTTCTGGATATTTTTGGAACTGTCGACATCGCCTGCACGTGCTTGCTGCGACTCAGCAGCTGCGACAGAAGGGCAAGGTATCTTCGGATCACCGTGTTGGAGAAACCGTCTTGCGCGTTGTCTGCATTCGTACCTTCGACATCGAACACCTCTTCGAAAATTTTCCTCAACATCAAGTTTCGATTTGTGTCGACGACGCACAGGTTGACACAAATTTTGTTCACAGCATCCTTTGACTCTATGCGATTACTGCGGTACACGGCCAACAACGTGTTCACGTGCGCAACGTCCAACTCTATGTTCGCTTTGAAAGGCTTGAAATCCTCTGAAGTGCCTTCACGCATCGGCGTTGGACGTCTGAAGAACGTTTCAATGCGGTCTATGTCAACGCCTTGGACGGCCTGCGGAGGCATTCCGGGAATTTCCGGTACACGCGCCATGAATTCGCGCAGTGAGTTCGCAATCGTCTCGCGATTCATCGCGCCATCTCCAGGATCAGGGCGCGGGCGCTCGGGCGGATTCAGTATTCTATTCGCCTGCGCAGTCGTCGATCGAATCAACTCTTGCTGAATGTCGCGCGGCATCGCCGTCAAAAACTCTGCTTCAATCGTAGTGAGCGCGTTGGCTCTCGCGGTGTCGCCGGCTTGCTCTCGAGCGCGAGTGACGAGCCTATTCGCTTCAAGGAATCCATCTCGTAAGTCTTCTGATACCAATGCAAGCTGATCAAACGTGATGTTGAGTTGCGTCGCAATCTCGCGCTGGCGCACGGTACGTTCCTCCGGAGACTCGTCAGTCGCCTTGGCACGCTCATCCTCTTCGGCGGCGGGTTCCTTTCCCTTGTTCGCTGAACCGGGCAAAGCCTCCGCTGACGCGCCGTTGACATCTGTTTTGAGCAATAAAGTTTCATCCAACGCCACAGATTCACCGACGGACATGTGTACTGTGTTACACCAGAAACTCGATCGTGCGTGACGTCCGTCCAAACTCCAGCACGTTTGATCTCGGACTTTGAAATCTTGCGGCGGTTGCGCTTGGTATGTGCCGTCACCCAACCACAAAATTGCTTTGGCAGATGACAGTGGATCCAAAAATTCCAACCTCGTAGGTCTGACCGCCAATCGAGCCATCTCTCCGCTGATTGAAGTGAGAACATCGTGAAGAGAACGCGACCTGGAGCTAAAGTCCAACGGTGTCGAGAGCGTGATGTTCAAGTTTGATCCGACGCGCTGCACATTCACGCCGTCTTGACTAAACGTCGCGGATTCATCTTCTCCCAAACCCCACGTGTGCCATGAACTCGTTTGAGTCACGGAGTTTTCGCGCGCGCTGGTTCGGAAGAAGTGGTCGCGTTGATGGTTCGTCGAGGCGGGCGACGTATCAGCGAGCGCATCATCCACTTCCACTACGCGACCTCCTGCGATCTCGACGTGTTCGATCGATTGTGCAACGACTCTTGGATCAACCCCAGCCATAGCGCTCGCGTAATCGTTGGCGAGCCATTGCTCTAGCTCTCGAGTCGACACGCTCGTTTCTTGTTGGTTGTTCATCATCGCTCGCGGAAGGACGCGAAAGCGCGGATTGGAGTGCACAGACGGGGATGATGAACGTGGCTCTTCAAAGTCGCCTTCCTCTTCGTCGTTGTCTTCATCATCTTCTGAACCAACACCGTAGGTATCGAAGTCATCCGCGTCTTCATCGTACAAGCCGTCGTCGGACATGTCGTCCACTCCCCCGGGATGTCCGAGCACGACTTCTCGTTCACCATCCTGGCTCGCGTGTTCGATGTCGCTCGAGTAAAAGTCGACTTCTTCTTCCTCTTCTTCCTCTTCTTCCTCTTCTTCCTCGTCTTCGTCTTCAGAGTCATCTTCGTCTTCAGAGTCATCGGAATCGTCGTCAATCACTTCGCCATCGACTCGCGCGTCGTCGAAATCTTCGCTACCCGAGTGATCTCCTTCCATCTCGCTATCGGCTTCTATTTCTTCCAATTCATCATCTATCACTTCATGATATACCCCCTCGCCGTCTTCATCGTCGAAGTGGTCCGAATCGTCGTCGTCATCGCCCATTTCAACGTCATCCGCACCGTCCATGCGCTCAAAATCGTCTTCTTGCATGCCGTCGTCTACTTCAAAGGCGGCTCCGTCGCCTATAATGGCGGGAACTTCACCGGCGTAGTCGTCGATGCGAGCGACTTGGATTTGACCTCCAGCGGCGTGAGCCAGTAAGTTCTCTAGCATTTCTTCGGTGCTTGCGGCGTGTTGACCGGCACCGCGCTCCGCCGAGGCGGTCGCCTGGCGAACAGCGTGAGTGATGCGCGCGAGACGATTTTCTCGCTTTGTCTTTGCCGAGCGCGTCACGAGAGCTTCGAGAACGGCGAGGATGACTCGCATGAAACCTGGGTTGATTTGATCGTTTGATCGCTGCAAGACCGCAATCAGTTCGATGATGCGCTTCGGTACTTTCAGAGCGTACATGGTCTTCACGACGCCTTGCTGAAGATTGAAAATCACCCGATTCTGTATGCGCTCGCCGCTTTGATAGCCGCGCGCCAAGCCGTAATCCATCAGCGCGTGCAGAAAGTCGACCAAGGCGTGCTTGGGTGGAACCTCATTGGCGTTCTTTTCATCGTTAACCTCGAGCAAAGAGAGAATTTGCTCGATAATTCTTGATCGCGCCTTGGCGTTGTTCACACAAACCGTCGCCAAAAAGAAGGCGGCGTTTTCGTTCCCACACCAAACTCCAGTCAGATCTTCCGACTCGTTCGCCGCGGATTTTCTCCTTAGAGGTAAAAGATCTCGTAAGATGGTACGAAACATGCCGTTCGTGCCGTCAATCTTCATCATCAACTTGACGCTCGCTGGATGCACCTCGACGAGCTCGGTGAGCAATCGGAAAGCCGCGGCTTGAAGCTCGAGCATCCCCGGCGTCTTACCCCTGATCCCATCGATCGCCGTGTCCAGGAGAGTTTCTAAGACTACTTTCAAACCCTTTGAATTTTTAACCTCAGGCAACGCTTGCATTTCTTTGATTTTGCTCTTCGGTACGACGTATCGACGTTCGCCGTCATCGCCCAAAGGTTTGATCTCCGCTACATTCGCGAACGCCTTCTGAAAGGCTTCGAAATCTCGTTCAACGGTGCGTTTCATCGCCGTGCAGAAAGTCTTCAGCGTGACTTTGAGGTCCCGACCGAGCGGTGGCTTTGTGATGGTCTTCACGATCTCGAGCTCCATCGCCGACTGAAGCGATTTTTTGTCATCCACGAGGTGTCGGAGAATGACACAAACGCTGTCGTGGTCGTAATTCCAAAAGTACGTGAAAAGAGTATCCGTAAAATTCTTTGTGCCCACGTCTGGGTTCTTGGCCGCGATGATGCGATCGGCCACACCAGAATCACGCGAAAGATTCGCGAGCAAATCGAGCGTGGCCGCCTCAATCGAAGAGGCGGCGAAAGTAAACTCCACGTCTCGCCTCACCTTTGATCCCGCATCGGCGCCACCGTCGCTACCGTTGCTATCGTCGTTATCGTCGCTATCATTCTTCTCGTCTCGCATTAATTTCGACACGTGTTCAACAACATTCGTGTGACGATGCAGACGAACCGCTCTATGAGATAACAACGCGATGCATGTATCCGCGACAGTGAATATCTGATCCTTTGACAGATATCCAAACTTGGAGTACGTACCGCCACCAACCTTTTGCACACACGCGGCGGTGTGGATACACGTCGTCATCGTCGTAAGAAGCATGGGAGTCTCTTTAGAAAAGTTTTTGCACACGCCCTCGATTGCTTGGCAAAATTCTTTGATGAGTGAGTCAATCATCGATGCGCGCTTCCACACGACTTCGCGCACGACCTCATCGCCTTGTCTCGAGAGCGCGTCGACGAACGCGTAGAGCTTGCACTCGTTTATGACGTCAGCTTCGACGTCCCTCTTGCGACTGCGGACCACTTCATTGATGAGCTCATCGATGTACTCACGACGAGACAGCGTACTCAACTCGTGATTCTCCACCAATTTCAGTAAAAATGTCGCTCCCTTCTCGGCGCTGATGCGGTAATAGGCGAACATGGCGTCCACCAACTCCCGCACGCCGGGTAATCGATCTTGAACAGCGTGCACGTGTTTCACCTCCGCCAGCGCCGCAGACGACGCGTCCGTTGCATCCGCGCTCGTCACTTTCATCGGTTCCGCCGCATTGTTCGCGTCGTCAGCGGACGTCGGCGGAGGCGGTGGCGCTTCGTGAGGAACGTCGTCCATTGGACGAGTCAGAATATACTCCATCGCCCGCTCGACGCTTTGGCCGTTGACGGCGGTGATTGCGTGGTGCGCGTGTCCTCGACTGAAACCCATCTCAACGATGGACGCAATCATATCTTCCGATGGAACGAATGGTCGCGACGGAGGACGCGGGACAGCGCGCGGAGCGGGCGGGCTTCTTCTCGGCTCAGACGCAGCCGCTTGCGACGTACCTCCCAAAATATTCAAGAAGCACTGCAAGAACACATCCGCCTCCTTCCGAGACGCGAGTGCCGCAAAATTCGCCACATCTTGCCTCCACAAACATTTCAACGCATCATTCAAAGAACAGTGTATCCAATCCATGCCAGATCTCGCATTGGTAAAGGCGTCGGGGACGTGTGAGTATGTCGGCATGTGAACGTCGTCCGCCTGCACAAACTCTGGAAGATCGATGGAGAGCGCGAGTTTGTACGTGTTCGTCGACGTGATCAACTTGACGTCCGATATGGCTGAAAATAATCGCGCGAAACTGCGAACCGTGTTGTAGCATTCTGATGTGACGGCGACATTTTCACTCTCCGTGCGCTTCACCCCGGATTGCAAAAGTTTTTGCGTCAGTTCAACCGTCGCCTCAAAGTGGGCGTACAGCAAACTGAACAAGCCGCACCTCGCCGCGTAGTTGATCATGATGCCGTTCGGTGCGTTTCTTCTATCGTCAAAGAAAATTTCATACGATAACGCGACGAACGCTCGCAAGTGACTCTGATGACAATCCGTCTCGGACTGATTCTGTGATTTCAGCATCACGGTCGATTCAGACAACGCGCGCTTCACTTCGCACGCCATTTTCCACACAACGTCGCCGCTGCACTTGATATACTTTTGAGAGCATGGTCCTAAATCTTTTCTCCGACGCATGGTCGTCGATACCTTTGCGACTGAGGCGAATAGCGTGCTAATCGACCTCATGAAATGATCCGCCCGCACGCACAACCACCACACTGGAGAATACGGCTGTTGCTTTGAATCGACTTTCGCGAGAACTTTGTGGAACATCGCTTCCAACTTCGACGCGCGTGAGAACGCTTCAAGCGCTGATCGAAACAAAATCTGCGTGTCTTCTCGCCAATTCATGAGTTTGCAACACATTGCCGGCATCTGCTGGACAACGGACGAAAACAAGTCGCAGAGACGCTCGTACCCAGCCATTAACGTGCACAACGATTTAACTTGTTCACAGAACGCCTTCTGGTTTGGCAAGTGTGGCCTCTTTGATTCTTCACCGATAGTGTCGCAGTAAATGTCATACGAGGCGTATTCATCCATGTTTCCATCCACCGGAATGGGCACCGCGAATTTAGCGAGCTGCTCGCACATTTCGGTCGACAATTCGTGAAACTTGTCGAGAAGCATGGCACACCCGTGAATCGAACGGTGTCCATTCGGATCTGCAATGTACGCGTTCGCCTCGATCGGATTGATGAGCGCCTTGCACGCCACGCTGATGGACTGGTAGCTCGAGCACGATGCAAACTCAATCGGCATGGGGCAAACGGCCATCTCCAACAGTATCTCCACCACCCCCGCGCTCATGAGCGGTATGCACATGTGAGACGTCGCTAAAACACCGTCTAGGAATCTCGACACGTTTTGAAGTTTCTTGGCAAATGGCATCTGATCGATGACGTCCTTGCTCACGAACGCGTGCTGATACGTGTCGGCGCCGCTCACCTTCTCTTGGATGGCCTCTAGCACATCCGACAGTATGTCGCGAATGACTTGAACGCCGTCATCTTGTAGCGCCGGAATGTGTCTCAAGACTTCATTAATTCCTGTTCCCACGACTTTGGCCGTATCCGAGTTCATGGGAAAGGATGCGTCGGCAAACACTTTTCTTAAACACGTGAGCGCGGACGATTTGATGACTTTCGCCTGTCCCTGCTCGTTTAAGCAAATGGCGTTGATCGTCGTCGGCACAGCGCAGAGCACCTTGGCCATGTTCTTGTTGTTACCGATCGGCCACATCGTTTGCGTGATAAACTTGAGAAACGCATCGATGATACCGGCTTCATCCAGCGTCGCGTAACAAGTCGGCTCGTTGTGGATGACGTCGCACAACAAATTCGACGCCAGGGACGATACCCCCGGACCGAATTTGAGTGGATATCTGAGAACGGTGGCCAACGTATCTGTCAATGTACCGTCGGCGAGTCCGGGCACGCGCGAGCGCAACCCTCCCGTCGAAAAACACGTATATGCCATGGTTCGCATGAGTGCCTTGATCAAAACTCGCCTGTGATACCTCACGTACTTCGGCGCGTCGTTCCTGGACGTCGTCGTCGTCGTCGCTTGCGTCTCGAAATCTTCTAAACTAGAGAGACTATCTATCTTGCGCTTCCGCTCGGTGATCTCATCCATGTGTCCCGCCGCGCGTAACTCTTCAAGCGCAGCGCGCGTCTCGAGCTGCATGCGCTTGGACAACATCTCGAGACCTTGTAATTCCCGAAAACCCGTGACGGCGCTGCTCTGGTAATCTAGGTACGATTCAATCGTGTGCACAACGTCGATGACGACCGGTAGCATCTCGACGCGCGTCTGTTCGACGAGCGACATAAGCATCGGAAGTAATTCAGCATCTCTGATGGCGCCGCATCCTGGCGCCGTCGTGCTCAAAATTCCCAAGAGGTGCATCAGACTCCTCGCGTCGCGAATGACGTCCGAATCAATCTGATCCTCGGCGGCCGTTTGCGACGTCACCGACGTCGACATGGCGGACAAACTCTCCGCCAACACCCCCGGACCCGTGCGTCGTCGAATGATTTGACACGCCTGAAACCCGCAGACGCGATCGTTGGTGTACGCGCTGAGACAATTCATCGCGTCTCGGCGCAAATCGGACGACCGCGTAATGCCTAAATCAACCTGCATCAATCCCAGGAGCGTCAGCGCGCTGCTCTGCGCGTCTTCGACTAAATTCTCGTACTCATTATTCTTCAAATTCGGATCACCGGCGTAAGGACTCAATTTACCCATGTTTACGACGACGTGTTGCGCCAGGCACGAAAGTCGAGCGCACGTCTCGCACCCCTCTCGCGTGCGAGAGAGCTCTTGAATCCACAACTCCACGACAAAGGCCCCGATCACGGCGCCGATGCTGCGCTCGTACTGCGCCTCTTCGATTTCCAACGGACACCAATACTTAGACATACCGAACGCTTGCGCGTCGCGAGCTTTGAACTTTGCGCGCGCGATTCGACGCGTCGTCTCGGCGAGCGAGAGACCGCCCGGAACGTCGGCATAAAACTCGCGCTCATTCACCACGATTGGCGATTTTCCATCCGCGATTGCGCGGCGTCGACGCACGCGCAGAACCAGCGTTATCGTGTCGTCGACGCTCTCGCTCGTCTCGCCGCGCGTGCGTCGCCCGCGTCTCGTCCTCGTCGTCTCCGTCTCCTCCCCGCTCCGCGTTCGCGCGAAGATTTCGTACTCGATCCGATGCGTCGCCGGTTCACCATCCAAACGCGACGGTTCGACGAACGCGCATCGAACGTCCCGAACGATCGCTCGCACGTGTTGCGCATCGTCACACGGTCCCGGAAACGACCGTTCGTTCGCATCAATCATCGCCCGCCCGTGGTCCCTCGCGCGTCGGTCGACGCCGGCGGCGAGCCAGACGCACCGTTTCGCCGCGTCCGACGTGAAGAATTCGTGCCGCGTCGTGCGTCCGACGACAGATTTCCTCGTCGCCGCCGCTAATAATCGTAACGCGCGCTCACTCGTCTCTGTGTACTCTAAGAACGCCGTCACCACGTCTCCGTGCGTAAACGCAGCGCCCTCGCCGCAATTTTCTAAAACTTCTCGCATGAAATCCGCGATCCAATTCACCGCGCGTAACGCCTCGTCGTCCTCGTCGTCCTCGCGCTCGCGAACGCCCGGTATCACCGCACCCATGCGTCTCGCCCGCATCCTCTTCGCCGTCCCTCGCAAATACTTGGCGAATCGCGCGAAAACATCTCCCCAGTGTCGCTCGTCGCACTTCCCGAAACGCCACTCAAACGTCGCGCGCGTCGAGACGCCCTCGGGAAGCGCGACGGCGAGTAACTCGTCCACGACTCGTCTCGTCTCGGGACTCTGCGCGCGACGAGATAAAACCAAACGTACACACAGATTGCCCATCGTCAGTCACGCACGCATCGATACGATCCCTTCACCTCGCGCGCGTTCGCGTTCGCGTTCGCGTTCGCGTTCGCCGCCTCGTCGCCGCGTCCTCGCGCGCGCGCGCGACGAGACGCACCGCATCCATCGATCGCCCCGTCGTCTCCACCGCCCCTCTCGCGCGCGTCGGTCTCGACGCCATCACGTCACACGCGCGATGTTCCTCTCACTCGCGTCCGCGCGCGTCCTCCGTCGTCTCACTCGCGTTCGCGCGCGTCGTCGTTCGCGCGCGTCGGCTCGCCGCCGACGGCACGGCGTGCGATTGATGACGCGCCGACGACCGACGCGCGCGACTTCGTGACCTCACCGAGCCGGTGTCACGAAATCGCGTCTCTTCGCGTCTCTTCCCTCGACTTCGATCGGCGTCCTCCGTCTCCCGCGCGTCGTCGTCCGTCGTCGTCACGCGCGAAGTCGTCGTCCCCGCCGGTCGTTCGGTTGGACGCGACCCGCGTTTATTTTTGTGTACCTTACCAATAAGGGTACGTGTGATACCGTTCACGACCACTCGTCTATGATACATCCGGTGTTTTACTTCTACGTGACGTACACGTAGAGAGACACACAAAAGGACGAAAAGATGTACGTACGTCCATGTCGACATATCGGACATCTGGTGAACACACCCGCGTGTATAGGGTCGTGTAGGCCAACCGCCCGGGACGACGACGACGACGACGACTTGGCGCGAGTCGGTGACGCGCGGAGAGACGCGCGAGACTTGGAGACGTGGAGACGGTCGTGCGTTGTCGCGCGACGACGACGACGACTCGATGGCGACGCGCGCGATGCGACGCGCGGTGACGATGATGATGACGCGCGCGCGCGATGCGGCGATCGAACGCTCGAACGCGACGGCGGTGACGACGGCGGCGACGGCGACGCGACGATGGTCGACGGCGACGATGGAGTCGTCGAAGATCACGGCGGCGCCGATGGTGTACGTCAAGGGTGAAGAGATGACGGCGTACGTCATGGAACTCATTCGCGCCAAGTGGATCGACCCGCGCGTCGACGCGAGCGCGTGGGAGACGTACGACTTGAGCGCGAAGAATCGAGACGATACGGAGGATGAAGTGCTTCGAGACGTCATAGAGGCGGGGAAGAGAATCAAAGCCATCTTTAAGGAACCGACGGTGACGCCGACGGCGGATCAGGTGACGCGTTTGGGGTTGAAAAAGAGTTGGGGATCGCCGAACGGGGCGATGCGTCGAGGCTGGAACGGAGTTACGATTTCTCGCGATACGATTCACATCGAGGGCGTGGAGTTGGGGTACGCGCGACCGGTGTTTTTTGAACGACACGCGGTGGGTGGGGAATACGCGGCTGGGTATAAAAATGTCGGTCGAGGAAAATTGACGACGACGTTTACGCCGAGCGAAGGACCGGAGGCGGGGAAAACCGTCGAGGTGGATTCGCGAGACGTCGTCGACGCGCAAGCCGCCGTCGTGACGTACCACAATCCGTACGATAACGTCCACGATCTCGCGCGGTTTTTCTTCGGTCGATGCCTCGAGGCGAAGATTACGCCGTACGTCGTGACGAAGAAGACGGTGTTCAAGTGGCAGGAACCGTTTTGGCAAATTATGAAAAAGGTGTACGACGACGAGTTCAAGTCGAAATTCGTCGACGCCGGCGTCGCCAAACCGGGCGATGAGCTCGTGCACTTACTCTCCGACGCAGCGACGATGAAACTCGTCCAGTGGACGCAGGGTGGATTCGGCATGGCGGCGCACAACTACGACGGCGACGTGTTGACGGATGAACTCGCGCAAATTCACAAGTCGCCCGGTTTCATCACCAGTAACCTCGTCGGCGTCGACGCCGACGGTACCCTCATCAAAGAATTCGAAGCGTCGCACGGCACCGTCGCCGACATGAACGACGCCCGCCTGCGCGGCGAAGAGACCTCTCTCAATCCTCTCGGCATGGTGGAGGGTTTAATCGGCGCCATGAACCACGCCGCCGAGGTGCACGACGTCGATAAAGAGCGCACGCTCGCCTTCACCGCCAAGATGCGCGCCGTCATCCATCAACTCTTCCGCGAGGGCAAAGGCACGCGCGATCTCTGCGGACCGACCGGCTTGACGACGGAACAATTCATCGACGCCGTCGCCGAACGTCTCTGAGCGAGCGATAGAAAATAACACGTATCAATAACCCATCCTTCCTTCGTACCGCTTTGAGTCCCGCGTCTTCGTCGGCGACAAACCCTGGATCGACCCTCGACCTCGATTCCACCGCGCGTCGACACACGCGCGCGCGACGCCGAACGGTGGACGCTCGAACGCTCGAGGACGAGGACGATGAACTTCGCGGCGCAGGCGGCGGCGGCGAATGAGAAGAGAGCGGCGAGCGAGCGCTCGCCGGTGACGGCGGTCGAGTTGGACGGCGGCGCGGCGCTCAAGATCATGAAACACTGCGTGGACGCGTCTCCGGGGAACGCGGCGGGTCAGTTGCTCGGATTGGACGTCGGAGGGAACTTGGACGTCACGGCGTGTTTTCCGTTTCCGCAGGTGGGCGGAGAGGATGAGTACGACGGCGCGTTCGCGGCGGAGGAGGGGGCGGAGTATCAACTCGACATGATGCGGTGTTTGCGAGAGATTAACGTGGACTGTAACGCGGTCGGGTGGTATCAAAGCACGTATCTCGGCACGCACTACAACGAAGAATTGATCCAGACATTTTTGTCGTACTCGGAGAGCATCAAGCGGTGCGTGTGCGTGGCGTACGATCCGACATACGCGGAGCAGGGCGTGTGCGCGCTCAAGGCGTTAAAGTTGAGCGAAAAGTTTTTGGAGGCGTACGATAAGGATAAGCGTGAGTTGACGCTGGAAAAGATTCACGAGAAAGGGTTAAAGTGGGATGAGATCGTGGTGGAGGTGCCGCTGACGATTAGAAATAGCGCTCTCGCGACGGCGGTGATGGGTGAATTGACGCGAAACAAGGAGGCGGAGCTCAACGAGACGGATTACGAACGCTTGGACCTGAGCACGGCGCCGTTCGTGGAAGAGAACATGAAGTTGCTCGGTGAGTGCATGGAGGACTTCGCCAACGAACAACAGCGCGTTGCGTACTTCCAACGCAACATGCAGCGATACCAGTCTCAACACGCGCACTGGTTGCACAAGCGTCGTCAAGAAAACGCGCGTCGTCGCGCCGCGGGTGAGGAGTTGCTTCCGGAGGAGGACCCCAACTACAAGGCACCAAAGGCGCCGAGCCGTTTGGAAAACCTCTTGATCACCAACCAAGTCGCCGAACACGTCGGTCACCTCGAAAACTTCACCACCAAGACGGCGGCCAAGCTCGAATTGGTCACGGCGTTGCGCGGGGGCAACTGATTCACGTAGGCGCATCACATTATCTTGTTGAAATCACCACACAACAATCCTTAGCACGTCTCGAACCGTTTCTTTCGATCACGTCGCCGCGATGGAGCTCTGGAATTCGTCGTTTGGCTTTTCGAGCTCGAGCTCGAGCGCGTCGTCCGTCCCACCGCCACGAAACGCACCCATCGTCCGCACACGCGCACGCGCGACATGGCCCCCATCGTCGCCGCGCTCGCCCAGCGCATCGCGCCCGCGCTCGCGTTCGCGCACGCCGCCTTCGAGTCCCTCGAACCGCGCGTCGACACGCTCGCCCGGTGGACCTCTCGTCTCGTCACCGGCGCCGATGACCACGCGGTGGCGCACCCACTCTTTGCGTACTTTTACATCTCTCTCGCGTGTAACGCCGGCATCTTGCTCGCGTCGTTACTGTTGTCGAGACGCATCCTCGGCGCCGCGCGGTTCGACGGCATGAAACCGCACGACCGCGTCACGTGGCACACCAATCTGTGCACGTTTTGGCCGGCGTTCGCCGTGACGGCGTACGCGCTGCCCGCCGTCGTTGACTTTCGCGGTAATCCGAACTCGTTCGCGAGCGAGGTGTCGACGATGACGTCGAAAGGGTGTGGGATGTCCATCGGATACATGATGTGGGATCTCGGGGTGATTTTGGTGCGATGGGAGGATCAGTTGAAGGCGTACGGAGGCGCGGGGGCGTTGTATCTCTTCATCGCGCACCACGTGTTTTCGATATTGTTGTGGCCGTACGCGCTGACTCGAGGATTGTGCGCGTACCACATTAATTATTT
>Ga0255770_10003686_pt1 | contig 13103 bp, 9 predicted proteins | sample 071ome_22_FD_179968 | JGI IMG/M metagenome (GOLD analysis project Ga0255770, IMG submission 179968) | Coastal salt marsh microbial communities from the Groves Creek Marsh, Skidaway Island, Georgia - 071404AT metaG (version 2) | ecosystem: Environmental > Aquatic > Marine > Intertidal zone > Salt... | reverse complement strand
CAACAACAACAACAAAAGAGAGGACGCGCGTCTTTGAAAAACGCCGCGGTCGCAATCCCGGGCATCTTTGGCAAAGTGGAAGCGCCGAGACCGGACGTGGCTTTACCGGGGAAAGAGGACCCGTGGACAGATCCAAAGTGGAAGGATAAAAGGTGGACGATATACAGAGACGTGGCGTACGATTTGGATCCGTTTTTTGAGAAACATCCCGGAGGAAACTGGTTGCTGAATTTAGCCATCGGGAGAGACTCGACGGCGTTGTTGGAGTCCTATCACTTGAGACCAGAAGTCGCAGTGGCGAGGTTTCGCATGCTCCCGGTATTGAAAGATTTCCCAGTCGACGCGGTGCCAAAGTCACCAAGACCGAACGATTCACCGTTATATAACTCGATTAGAACAAGAGTTCGCACGGAATTGTTTCCTGAGGAAGGTAAGAACAAGCACAGACAAGGAGGGGACTTTGCCACGTGCGTGATTTTGGGTTTTGCTGTGTTCGCGTACTCAATTTATTACGCGTTTCCTTCGGTGTTAGCTGGCGCGTTGCTCGGACTTTCCGGCGCATGGATCGGTTTGACCATCCAACATTGCGCCAACCACGGTGCTATGAGTCCGTCTCCAGTCGTCAACAACTTGTTAGGCTTGACAGACGATTTAATCGGCGGATCTTCGTTGATGTGGAGGTACCACCACCAAGTTTCGCATCACATCCACTGCAACGATAACGCTTTAGATCAAGATGTCTTCACAGCGATGCCGTTGTTACGCTTTGATGCTAGAAGAGAAAGAAAGTGGTTTCATAAATTTCAACACTTGTATTTGTTTCTCGCGTTTCCGTTGATGCAAGTCGCGTTTCAAGTTGGCGATATTGTCGGTTTGTTTACGAAAGACACTGAAGGCGCAAAGTTGCACGGCGCGACTGCTCTAGAGTTATCCACTGTGGTTATCGGTAAAATTGCGCACTTTGGTTTGCTTTTGGCGCCGTTAGCGAATCACGCCACGTCTGCTGTTCTCGCCGGTATTGCTTCGTTTGTTGCCGTCCAAGGTATGGTGCTGGCGTGCACTTTTGCCGTTTCTCACAACGTTGCAGAAGCGAAAGTTCCGGAAGATACCGGCGGTGAAGCTTGGGAAAGAGATTGGGGCGTCCAGCAATTAGTCACATCCGCTGATTGGGGAGGAAGAATCGGAAACTTTTTCACCGGTGGGTTAAATTTGCAAGTGGAGCACCATTTGTTCCCGGCGATTTGCTTCGTCCACTACCCAGCCATCGCGAAAATTGTCAAAGAAGAGGCGGCAAAGTTTGGCATAAACTATGCGAGTTACCGCACGTTGCCGGGTATTTTCATTCAATTTATGAAATTCGTGAAAGATATGGGCACTGCCGATCAAATCGGGGACATCACGACTGTGCGTCACAGAAATAACGAGCTCGCTTTACAAGTGGACATCGCGAAGACGTCCATGAACTCTCAAGCGAACGTAGACGTTGGGACTGACTCTTGGTCGATTCAAAGAAACCTGGCGAGACGGATGTTCAATTTGCAATAATACAGTAGGAAAAGGAAAGAAGACATAATAAAACGAAAAACGAATAAGAAGAAAAGTCTCTAGCACTCGGTCGCCGGCTGTGAGATGATATTGTAATACTAATATACTCGAGAAGAGAGCTGAAAAAGATTCATAAATGATACTAAAAGAAAAGTCATGGATATGATCGTATTAAAAGGCGCTATTTCGATTTCTCGAATCGTCCACTACGTCCTTGATTCCTCGATAAACTAACCCAATGCTCCTTCCCAATACGACTACGAGGAGGTAGGTGGCTACTTTAGTCGCGTTTCGCCACGCCTGAAACATAATAGGCACGAAAACATCCAACGCCTCGAGAACGATGGAAACGAGGTATCGTAAACCTCTTAATTTCTCCAACTCGTTGACTCTTTGCATGAACAGAGTTCGTTTGATCAATTGATCAGTTTCCGCGTAATATCCGTACAACTCAAACCTATCCGAGAAAATATTCTCCACGTCCCGATAGTTATCGAAGAGAAACTTTGAAAATCTCTGTTGGTTGCGAAACTTGTTCAAAACTCTCGAAGATTTCAAGTTTGAGACGAGACCAAATGCGTTCGTCGACAACACGGCTTTCGTAATGCCTTCTGAAATCGAAACGGACATATCTTCGATAATCGATAACGTTACCACCGCTAAAGGGTGCAAATTATTATTATTTGTCGACGAAACTCTTTTAGCTTCGAACTCGGCTTGGATGCTAAAATCTCTTCTCGAAGACGAGATGGCAAACTCCTCCTCGTTTTCCGACAAATATAGAAGCGTGTTCTTGTACAAACTAACTTTCGGAGAAGCCAACGCGTCCCTGACAATCTCATCTGACATTCTTTGCGTCAAGAGTATTTCATTTGGTAACACCCCTGAGGCTTCTTTGAAAACCTTCTCGATGACGTTCTTCACGAGCGTTTTGAAATCGATAGTCGTTCCCAACTCTTCTTCAATTGCTTGACGAACAGTTGCGTTTAAATCTCTTCTCTGTTGTCTTTTTAACGCTTGGAATTCTAACGCTGGAGATGCATCCAAGGCGGTTCTGGCTGAAGACTCGTCCATCGCGTCGTCCCACCAGCCTCGCTCCAACACTTTCTCCATCATCAACGACCCGAGCAGCACTCCTTTCTGCGCTATTTCCATGGATACTAAGTCTCTCGTTTCTCGATCGGTTTCGTACGTTTGTGCGCACACGAGCGTATAATTTTCCTCTTCATTATTGTCCTCGTCTCCTTCAATAATATCTTCTACTATTTCAATGTCATTTTTTCTTCTTCTTCTTCTCGTCGTCATTGTCGTCGTGCTATTATTCTTTGCTGTTGTTGAAGCTCTCATCAACGCCGAATTTTTCTTCTCTTTTCCTTCTTCTTCTTCACCTTCAACTTCTTCTACTCGGGTGATTCGATAAGATTTCACGTGCTTCACAAACTTTTCCGCGTTTTCTTGCAAAGTATTCAGGGAGAAAGAAGAATTGTTCCACTCTAACGCTTTATTACTGTAATCATTATTTCTTCCCGTCGGGTTGATGAAATAATTCAACCTCTCGAGGCCATTGGGTTTCTTCTTATTCTTATTCTTCTGTTGATGATCGCGACGACGATGATTTTGTGTTCCCAGCATCATAGTCGTCCTCGAAGACGAGGACATCATCGAAATGTTGCTCCCCGATGAAGTCATTTTTGTGCGTTCTTCCTCTTGTTTTGTTGTCAACGAGAGAGAGTGAAAAGAATGTGGCTTGTGGTGTACTTATGGCGGAGGTTTTTCTCCTTTTCTCTTAAAGAGACGTTGATGAGAGTAACAAAAAATCTCGAGATTTTCGTATTATCGAATGATTACAAACTGCCGCTGCTCCTACTGCTTCTAAACTAAACCACTGCTATCGTTACTATCATTACTATTACTGCTATTACTTCTTCTTCATGTTCTGTTAAAGTAACGAACTTCAATCAACTCACCAACACGTTTTCGATCCGCAACTCGCCCTCGCCTTTGGCTCGAGAAAACGGCAGGTTATTCCCCAAATCCATAATCTCAGGCGGTTTCTCGCCTTCCTCGAACATTTCGTATTTCGTACATCTGGAATGTTGCGCCCATGCGAAACCGTTTTCGACCGAGTACGTTTTCACGTTCGTCACGCCGGCGTCGCTGAAGACTTGTCTCGCCCAGTTCGCTCTCGAAGAAGAACTCGTTAACAAAACGACAAACGTTTCTGGTTTCGGTTTTGGGAATCGAAACGAACGGAACCAATCCTCGTCGCCTAGCAACAGCGCTTTTGGAATGTGGTCGACGAGCATATGCACTGTACCTCTGACGGATCCATAGTACACTCTTTCGTCGTACCTTCGTATGTCTATGATGACCGCGCCACCGCTGGAAAGAAGGTGCGTGCTTTCCAATAAAGTCATAAACGCATCGCGGGATAAGGAAACGTCTTCCTCGGATAGTAACGATTTCATGTCCGAGTCTAACAATGGAATCAACGACACCATTCCCCCGACGACTGTGCTACATCGAGAAAAGCCCAGACTCGAGGCTTGTGCGGCAGCTTGTGCGGCGTGTTTGCCGTGAGGCGAGATGAATATCAAGTTACTTCGCAAACCGGGAGTTTTCGTTCTCGGATACCGCTTACGAAACGTCGACGACGCGGAAGATGGCGAGTTTCTGTTTCTTAGAAGCAACTGAACTTCGCTCAAATCCATTCGCACGTAATATAAAGACTTGTTTCTGTTAACGTTAGCTTCCTCCTCTTTCTCTTCGCTTATGAGTCGTCTTTGCAACGCTCGAACCAAGTCTGAGTTTTCGTTTCGATCGCTCACGTCGACGATGAAAAACTCCACCGGTTTCGTTCCCACCAAAAGCCAAAACGCAAGCGGAGATAGGCGCGCGTAACTCTCGTGTCGAGCCGCATTGCGAGCTTTCTGTTTGATGGAGTTGATGGACGTCGCTTTGTTTTCGTTACTTCCGGAACCGTCGTTTGCTGTGGATTTGCTCTTCAGGTGACTCTGCAAGTCCTTCAAAAGATTCGGCTTGGACGACCTCAAAACACGAACCGACCACGCGATGAGCGACAAACACACCGCCGTCGTTAATGAACCGCCAACGTTCGTGACGTGCATTTGTTTTACTTTTCCTCGTCTTTCTTTCGAATTACAAATTTATCTCTGAGGAAGGAACGAACTAATCTTCTCGTCTTTCATAGACGAAGAAAAAATGTAAAAAGAGAATACAATGACTTTCTGACGTGCTTTTCAGGAATATAAAATATGCAATTGATTACAAATATTTATACAAATCATCATATTTAATTCACGAGAGAATATTCATTTTTTGGGAACTGAATAATTAAATTTCAAATTTTATTTAAAAATATAAATTTTAATTACGGAGATAACCATGATATGCAGAGTATAATCATTAATATCATTGAGTGATCTCATAATAAAACGGAGATAAAGAGAAGAAAAAAGTAATTTATTATGAAAAAAAGGTTATATAAATTAAGATAACGGAGAATTTTTTCTATTTATTTTCCTTTTAAATAAAAATTGTACTACTATATTAGCGAATTAGCGAATTGTAATCAAATAGTTATATCAGTATACTAAAACTAAAATTCAATTTAGTTTTCGTCGATAATTACTTGGGAATAAAACGTTTATAATATATAATATGGAAATTAATTTCTTTTTTTTTCCTTTGTTCCTCCTCATTGTTTGCCTCGCCCTCTTCTTCTCTCTTTGGAGAAAGAGGGCGATCTCGATGACCCCGAAACTACGTCGACTAGTCTTTCAAAGACTTGTATCGTCCATGGGCATCCACGGAGGGAGAGACTTTTCGCGTTGGCGGTTCAAGTTCATTGTTTTTGAAGGTGAAAAGAAAAAATTCTTTTCCTCGACTCCCCGTGGGAGGAGAAGTTCCAACGACCATCGCTTGGACCAACTTCTCAAAAGGTTCGTAAACCATGAACAAAAAGGCGTGCCGTCGAAAGCGGGAACGGACGACGATTTAAACGATGTTTTCAACATGGAGCGAATGCACGTATTCTTGAGACTTTTGGGCGACCCGCATAAGGGGAAGACGTATAAAACTATTCACGTTGGCGGCACGAAAGGTAAAGGCACTCAAATCGCTCTCCTCTCTTCGTGCCTAATGAAAGCGGGATATACGATAGGGACATATAAATCCCCGCACGTGCATTCATTCGCGGAACGAATACGTGTAAATGGTAAATACGACGACGATGAATTGAGCGAGTTATTCGAAGAGATCTGGACGAGGACAGCAAATGATGTTCACGAAGAGGATACGGCAGCAGCGCGTCGACGGATGAAACAGTTGAAGCAGTTGACGCACTTCGAAGTTTTAACGGGGATGGCGTTGAAATACTTCGAGCAAAAAAATGTAGACATAGCTTTAGTAGAAGTTGGATTAGGTGGCATACGGGATGCGACGAACGTGTTTGACGAAAATTCGCTGGAATGTGCGATATTGACGCACATTGGCGAGGAACATTTAGAGGCACTCGGAGGGAGTATAGAATCCATTGTCCGAGCGAAAACTGGTATTTGCAAACCATCGAGACCGACGTTCATCGGGCATCAAAACGATCGGAAAGTGGACGAATTAATTCGCGAAGAAGTTCGCGATCGAGGTGGTGTTGTCATCGAAAATGAAGCGAAAGTACGGTTCGTAGATATCAATGTTGATAATGCGATACTCAAACAAAGAGTCTCCTTGAGTGTACCTTCGGGAGGAGATAAAGTACGAGAGTTCCAAGAATCCATCAATCTTCCGTTACTCGGTCCGCATCAGAGAGAAAACGCCGAGTTAGCTCTGAACGTTTTATCTCACATGATGACGACGACAACGACGACAACGACGACACAAACAACAACGGGGAAGAAATGGGACAAACTCACGTGGGAAAGTATTCGCGACGGTTTCGAAGCGTGTTCCTCGGTATCGTCGCCTGGAAATTTCGAGATTCTCCGACGCCCAAGACCACAAAATAAGTCCTCTCCAGATGGTGATGGCGATGAGGATGATCGTAACGACGACGACAACATCACAATCGTCGCCGACGGCGCACACACGGAAGAGTCGGCGGTGTGTTTGAGAAAAACGCTTCTCGAGGTCTTTCCAAATGAACCCATGGTGTTTGTCCTCGCCATGGCGTCGGATAAAAACCACTCCGGCATAACGAAAGCGTTAGCCGAGACGCCTTCGAGGGTTGAGATGATCGCCACGAAAGTAGACGTCGCCGGGAAAGATTTGCGATCGACCTCGCCGGAAGTCATTGCACGGAGCGAGTATTTCCAAGGAGTTGTCATTCAGGATTTTTCGGAGGCTATGAAATACGCGAGAGATATTTTAGTGAAAAAGAATAACGGCAGAGGCGTAGTGTGCGTCTCTGGAAGTTTGCACTCGGTGACGCGAGCGAAAAGAGAAGTATTGTCACGATAAAGAGAAGAATTTACTTATTTAGAACACGGTATATAGTTTGTAATAGAACCGCGGGCGCGTGTAGTTTTTATATAAAGAAATCAATATGTTCGCGTAGATGTAATAACAATAATAGTATTCAAAACATATACTAGAAGTCCGCGCTACCTGGATATCGAGGAAACGCAATCACATCTCTGATATTCTCTACACCGGTGACGTATTGGACTAATCGTTCGAAACCTAAACCAAAGCCGCTGTGCGGGACCGAGCCATACTTTCTCAACTCCAAATACCACCAGTACGATTCTTTCTCTAAACCAACTTCCTCGATTTTCTTCTCCAAAACGTCCAAACGTTCTTCTCTTTGCGAGCCACCCATTAATTCACCAACTTTCGGGACCAAAACGTCCATCGCCGCGACGGTTTTACCGTCGTCGTTCGCGCGCATGTAAAACGCTTTGATATCTTTCGGGTAATCGCGAACAATCACCGGTCGGTCTTTGTACACCTCCTCAGAAATATATCGTTCGTGTTCGGATTGTAAATCGCTACCCCATTCGATAGGGAACTCAAATTTCTTCTTAGCCGACAAGACGTGTTCCACGGCTTCCGTGTACGTGATTCGAGCAAAATCTTGATCGACGACGTTCTGTAATCGTTCCCTCAAATTATCTTTGGAAATGTTCTTTTCAAAGAACGCCAAGTCTTCGTCGCAGTGTTTCAAAACATGCGTGATGCAGTGCTTCAAATACGCTTCCGCGCAATCCATGTCGTCGTTTAAATCCGCAAACGCCAACTCGGGTTCAACCATCCAAAATTCCGCGAGATGTCTCGACGTGTTTGAGTTTTCTGCTCGAAACGTCGGACCGAATGTGTAAATGTCGTTGACTGCGCTCGCCATAATTTCACCGTTCAACTGGCCAGAGACGGTCAAATACGCGCGTTTGGCGAAGAAATCTTGTTCGTAATCGATGCCGCCGGATTTGAGTTTCGGCAACTCTTTCACCGTCGTCGTTTTCGCCGAGAGTCCTTCCAACTCTTCCTTCAACTGTAACAATTTTTTCACCTCTCGATCGACGTCCTCTTTCGTCGCGTTGCCTTCTCCTTTATCCGCTTTCGTTTTCTTCACGACGTCCCCTTGACTTTTCACTTTTTGCTCCGCTTTTTCAACGTCTTCCTTCGAGGAAGCCGAAGAGGAAGAGTTTCCTTCTTCTCCTTCTAAACCGTTCAACAAACACGTCACTTGAAACTGCTCCCCGGCACCTTCGCAATCCGAGGCGGTAATAATCGGCGTGTTCACGTATAAAAACCCATTCTGTTGAAAAAACTGGTGCGTCGCGAACGCCAATTGGTTTCTCACTCTCGACGCTGCGGCGATGGTATTCGTCCTCGGTCTCAAGTGCGCAATCGATCGTAAATATTCCAACGTGTGTCTCTTCTTTTGCAACGGGTACGTCGCCGGGTCCGCTCTACCGATAATCTCCAACTCATCCACCAAAACTTCCACGGACTGCTTTCCCCCCGGGGATTCTACGACTTTCCCTTTCACTCGAATCGATGCCCCGGTGGACACTTCGCTCGGCGTCGCCGTGACTAGTCCCCATACGCTTTCGTCCACGTGTTCTTGCAACACCACCATTTGCATCCCTGACATGTCCGACCCGTCGTTTAAATCGATAAACGCGCGGTCTTTCTGCGCTCGGATAGATCTCACCCATCCTTTGAGTTCGAGAGTTTCGCCTAGTTTTGATTTCCCGTTATCGTTCGATTTGATTTGCGCCAGACGGTCTCTTCTCTTATACGACGACGAAGCAGTTGTTGTTGTTGTTATTTGAGAAGAAGAAGAAGAAGAAGACGAAGAAACCATCACCATCGGTCGTCTTTGTTGAATCGGTGCGAGGCATCTTCTCGAAGAAATCCCCGCCGCGAGGCTATTGCTATTATTATTGTTGTTGTTGTTGTAAGCAGTAATAGTGGTGCTATGGTAAAAGTTCCTTCTTCTGTTCTTATTGTTGTTGTTGTTGTTGGTACTGTTACTGCTCCCCAGCGCGCTCACACCCCCGACGACGCATCTCTGAGGTTGCTGAAGAGAACTCCTCTTCGAAGAACTCGAAGAACACGAAGAACTTCGCAAGCGAGAGCAGCTGTAATAATACGAGTGATGAGAGGAAGATTTAACGATGACGGATTTCGAGCAGCACATCTTAATCATGATTGATTTTTACGCCGTCCGTTCGTTGTTGTTGTTCTTGTTGTTTGGTTCTTGATATGGTGAGAGAAAAAGATTGTTTTTTGATTACTCCACTCCACTCCTTCTTTTCTCTTCTCTGGGGTGTCGTTGGTCTAGTTTTGTAGTAGCAGTCAGAGGCAAATTGCCAAATTCAGGTCTCACAGCGCACCAACACGAGTGTGCGTGAGTTCAAAAAAAAACGAGAAAAAGAAGTCAGTCGCAGGAGAAGTGCTTCAAAAAAAAACAGCGGCGGGATAAAAAACGAACGAACGCGAGCGTTTGACACACAGTCAGTCGCCTCTCTGTCTGTCTCTGTCTGTTGTTTTATTGTCGAGAGAAAATCGGCGAGAAGCAAAGAGACGCGCGCGCGCACGACCCGACCACACACACACCGCTGCTCTCTTTCGATAATACGAGAACTTTCTTTGTGCGTAATAGAAGAAGAAGAAGAAGAGCAATCAATCGGAAGCCCCATTTTATATAGGAGAAGGAAGAGTTTTTAAAAACAAAACACACATCAGAAGAAGAAGAAGAAGAAGAAGAACAACAACATGCCGAAAGCGAAAGGAAAAGGAGGCAAAAACCGACGAAGAGGGAAAAACGATTCGGACGAGAAGAGAGAGTTGATTTTTAAGGAAGACGGACAAGAGTACGCGCAAGTGTTGAGAATGTTAGGGAACGGAAGGTTAGAAGCGCAATGCATCGACGGCGTGAAACGCTTGTGTCACATTCGAGGGAAGATGAGAAAAAAAGTGTGGGTGAACACCTCGGATATCGTTCTACTCGGCTTGAGAGACTTTCAAGACGAGAAAGCGGACGTGATTTTAAAGTATACCGCAGAAGAGGCGAGAAGTTTGAAAGCGTACGGGGAACTTCCGGATTCGATTCGGGTGAACGAAACCGACACGTTCGAAGAGGAGAGAGACGAGAACGACGACTTTTTCGATTTCGACGATATCGCGGATATCTAAGAAGAAGAAGAAGGATAAGAAGAAAAGGAAAAAGCATTGTCACATCATACATATACATTAGAGAGAGAGAGAGAGAAGAGGTGTTATGCGTACTTCGCGCGTTGTCTTACTACTAGATTATAATAAAACAAAATTAAACTAAATTACAAATATGCTATCGCTTTGTGCTATAAATCACGAATCGGATTCCTCTTCGCTTTCTTCTTCGACGGAAGCATCTTCGTCGTCGTCGTCTTCTTCTTCTTCTTCTTCTTCTTCCTCTTCTTCTTCCTCTTCTTCTTCCTCTTCCTCTTCCTCTTCTTCTTCTTCTTCTTCTTCTTCCTCTTCTTCTTCCTCCTCTTCTTCTTCCTTCTCCTCTTCCTCTTCTTGAACTTTCTTTTCGTCGCCGGATATAACGTATCCGCACTGACACAACAGTTCGTACACTCTGAGCGCTTTAATCGGTTCGATTTTAAACATCGTTCTCACCTCGGCTCTTTTAATCGGATTGGATTTGCCCCTCTCTTGACTCAACTTCATCAACTGTTGTTTGACCATTAAAAATTGCACCGGCAACATTCGATTCATCACGCACAGCTCCTTCTCTTGTTTACTCAAAAGCTCCACGCCTGGTAACGTGGCTAAATCCAAAGGAATGTACATTCTCTTCTTCGAACCAAATGATAAATAAGAGTTGCCGTGATGGTCCGTTTTTACCGATCTACCACCGGGGGACGGGAAAATCGTATTCGATTTGCCATCTCCTCCCGGTTGCGGTTGCGCCAACGGCAAAGGAGTGAATCCTTTCTTTCTAGAGTGCGGCGACTCGAACGACTTCAATCTGGCAAACTCTTCCATCCGTCGTTTCTTCTCAACGTCGTAGTTCTCACCCTCTTGTAACGTCGTAATCCCGTTTCGTCGATATTCTTTCAACTCGCCAATTCGCGTTCTAATTTTATTCTCCGCGGCTAAACCTTCCAACAACACGTCGTACTCCGATTGCGATAAATATCGCATAAACACTCGCAACGTGCCGTGTAAATCTCTCTCGTACTGCGATCTTTTCTTCTCGAACAGTTGCTGTTTCTTAACGTTCAACAAACCTCTCTCTAAGATGAAATTCTTTCGTCTCTGTCTCTCCGCTAAGCGCTCGTTGTATATTTCAATCATGCGTATTTTTAATTTTCTATCCTCCTCGGTGTCCAACTCTCGAAACTCCATCTCCGCCAACGGCAACTCTGCTTCAATGTCGTACTCCGGATCGAACTCGTTCCTCTTCACGTTATACCCCGTCAACTCGGAGATATTTCCTTCCGCCCGAATCTCTCCAGGTTTGGACATTTGTTGCAACAAGGTCATCTCCACGTCTTGATTCAACGCTCCGTTTTCTTTGTCTCCCGCTCCGTCGATTTCGTTCTCCTCTTTCAGCTTGTTCTTTTGTTTCTGTTTCTTCCTCAACTCGGCTTGGTCTTCCTCGGTTAGTTTCTTATATCCTTTACCGAGCACTTTACTCATATCCGGCAACGGCGCCGCCGGTGACTTCACGTATTCCTCCACGTAGTGTTGTTGACACTGACTCTTTGTTTTCGTCCCGACGTGTTCGCTCACATCCGTCCAGTTCGACAAACCGAATATCTCTACGCCTTCTAACAGCAACAACTCCTCATCCGCGCCCCAATCTAACGTCAGCAGTGGAAACGACAAGTCATCGATCACGTGATACGGATGTCCCGCTTTGTGCGGGTACGGTTCCACGCCGACGCTGAAACACTCCACGCACAAGTCCACGCCCACGCATTGCGCGCATTTCATTCTCACCACGGACGATATGTCCTTTTGACAGTACGAGCAGTGAAACAGCGCGACTTGCGCGTTCGAAAGGTTTTGCGCTTTCGTAATCGCCGTGCCCGTCGCCGTTCGACGTCGTTTGTTGTTCGATTGGTTCAACTTGTTCACGGAGGAAGACATTTTTTCGATCCTTTTTTTTTCTTCTCTTTCTGAATTATTTGTATTTGTCCCCTACGCGCGCGCACGCTTTTTTTATTATAGTATCACGCTCTTCTTTTCTTTTCTCTCTCTGTCTCTCTCTCGCGCCCGCCCGCCCGCGCGTTTTTCCTTGTTCCGTCTTCTGCGCGGGAACTTCGCGAGAGAAGAAGAAGAAGAAGAGGAAGAAGAAGAAGAAGAAGAAGAAGAGATCGCAAAACAGCGCGCTTTTGGTGCGTCTTTTTTTCTCTCTCTCTTTCGAAAAACACAACGGATTCAAAAAAATGAAGAAGAAGAAAAAAAGGCGAAAAAAGACAAAAAAGCCAAAATTGGCCCAAAGAGGAAAAAAGGAAAAAAGGAGGGTCTTTCTCTCTCTCTCTCTGGAACCGAAAGTCCTCATTATTTAATATATACGCGCGTCGTCGTCGTCGTCGTAAAAGAAAAAAAAAACTTACTTAATAACGTAACAACTGAAACAATGGAAACTTTAACTTTGAGAGGCGTCCTCGAAGGGTGAGTGATATCGTTCGCGCGTATGAGTTTGCATCCGGTTTACGGATCGATGATTTTTTTTTCTTCCTCCGGCGCCTACCATTTTAGGTTCATCATCGTATACTGTGTGCATTATTATTAGTGGACTTCTTCTTTTCGCGGAGATGTGTGTGTGTGTGTGTGTGTGTCCAGCGCGCGCGAGTAGAGAAGGCCTCGACGATTTGTCCTGGGTTTTGACGTAATTGATTGCCGCCGTTGTTTCTTTACCGTGTGAACCTCATCGCGTGACTGACATTTCTCTCTCTTTTTGTTTATCTCATCATCATCATAAAAACACAGACACGAAGGCTGGGTGACTTCCATCGCCACTCCGCTCGACAACTCCGACATTCTCTTGACCTCGTCCAGAGATAAGTCCGTCATCTTGTGGTCTTTGACCAGAGAAG
>Ga0255770_10003682_pt1 | contig 13113 bp, 1 predicted proteins | sample 071ome_22_FD_179968 | JGI IMG/M metagenome (GOLD analysis project Ga0255770, IMG submission 179968) | Coastal salt marsh microbial communities from the Groves Creek Marsh, Skidaway Island, Georgia - 071404AT metaG (version 2) | ecosystem: Environmental > Aquatic > Marine > Intertidal zone > Salt... | reverse complement strand
CGCGGGCCAGTCGACCTACGGCGTCGGGGACACGGTCCAGGTGTCGGTGGTCTACTCCGACCCCGTCTCCGTGTCCGGCACGGACGTCGCCGGGGGCGACTACTGGTACGTGGTCCTCGAGAACGGCACCGGGACGACACGGGAGGCCCGGGCGTCGGACGCGGCCCTGTCCTCCGTGCACGTCTTCTCGTACGTGGTCGAGGCGGGCTTCGACGACGCGGACGGGCTGGCCGTCGCGGCCGACGTGCGCCGGCAGGGGGACGGGGCCGCCACCGTCCGGGACGCCGCGGGCCTCGACGCCAGGACGTTCTCCCCCGCCGCGGCGCCCAACGCCTGGGTCGGCGCGGTCGACTCGGCGGCCCCCGCCTTCGAGCTCGTGGCCGGCTCGGTCCTCGCGAGGAGCGTGTCGGGGAGCGTGGAGGTCAACGAGGTCCTCCTCGACACGGACCCCGACGGCGGCGGGTTCCCCGCGGCGACGGCCCTGGCGCCCTACCCGAGCCTCGCCGTCCTCCGGCGCGCCGAGGCCGGGGTGGACTGCCTGGCCGGGGAGAATTGCGAGGCCGCCTCCGTGTTCTGCGCCTCCGGGGACGCGGCTATCCACGATGGGTTCGAGGTCGCTCTGGCGAGCGGGCAGGAGACGGCGGCCGTGGACCTCCCAGCGAGCCGGAACCCGTCGGCCCCGGCGGCGCGGGTGACCTTCACGTGCCGTGCCGCCCCCGGCGCGTCCCCCGAGCGCTGGCTGGGCTCGGCGCGGCAGCTCAAGCACCGGTTCGCGGTCGACTTCCAGCGGGTCACCACGAACGACAAGTACGAGTTCACGCTCACGTCGAGCCGGCGCCGGGGCCTGCGCCTGAGCCCGGGCGACGTGGTCGGGGTGGACACGGACGCCCTGGTGATCCAGGAGAAGTCCGCGACGCCGGTCGTGATCGGGCTCCGGGTCAAGGCGGGGGCGCAGCCGCCCGCGGACGCCCTGGTCATCGAGTGCCTGTCGGACGCCCCCGAGGTCCTCAGCGCGGACGGCCTCACGGCGCCGGTCGGGTCGGTGACGATCCCGGCCGGCTCGGCGGCCGAGCAGAGCCTCACGCTGCCCGTCCCGCAGAACGTGGCCTCGGACCAGACGGTGACGGTCACGTGCCGTCCGACGTCCACATCCGGGGACTGGACCCCGGAGACGACGTTCCTCATCTTCGAGGTCCAGGTGACGGCAGACCCCGTGGCGACGGGGTCGACCGCGGACCGCTTCTTCACCGTCGTCGCGGGGCCCTACGCGTACAGCAGCGTGGACCCCGCGCAGCGGATCGCCGAGGGGACGGCGCTCACCAACGCCGCGCCGTTCCCCGTCGCCTCGGAGGGCGTCGCGTGGGACAACGCGTCGGCGTCGTTCGGGCTCCTCGCGGTGAGGGTCAACGGCACGGGGTGGTCGGGGAGCTTCCGCGTCCGGTGCGCCTCCGAGTTCCCGGACGTCATCCCGACCTTCACGACGGGGGAGATCGCGGCGCCCGGCCCGCTCTTCAAGAGCTTCGAGATCCCCGCCGGAGGCGTCACGCTCGCCGCGGCGACCGAGGACGTCCGCTTCGAGTGCCAGCTCGTGGCGGACGGGGAGCGCTCCGCCGTGGCCCCCGGGGGGAGCTGCGCGCCGGCCTGCCCGGTCTGGGAGGGCGCGGGCGCCGGCCAGGGCCCGATCAACGAGATGTACACCTTCACGGTCCAGGCCAGGAAGCAGAGGCTCCGGCCGCTGGCGGGGACGTGGGCGTTCGACGCCTTCTCCGGCCGCCGCATGTCGAGCGCCGCGGACCCGCTGGGCCCGCACCGCGACGCGGGCGAGGCGGCGCGGCGGACCGTCCTGGTCACGGCGCAGTCCAGCCTGGAGGCGGGCGACCTGGTCCTCCTCCAGGACGCGAGCGGGGCCGCGGGGTCCCTCGCCGTCACGTGCACGGCCGACGGCGACCCCGACTTCGGCGGCACGACGGCGGTCAGCGTGACCGCGGCGCCCACGGGCGTCCCTCTGGCCGCCCCCGCCTCCGTGGCCGCCGAGGACGACATGAAGACGGTCGTGTTCACGTGCGCGGGCGCCCCGGCGGACCTGGCGCAGTTCCGCCTCGCCAAACGCCGGAGGCGCCTCTCCGTGGCGGGGGCCGCACGGGCGGTCGACGCGGCCGACGGGTCCCCCGCGGCCGGGGCCGCCCTGTCCCCGTACGCGCCCGCGCCAGGGGCGTTGCCGCGCGTCGCCGTGTCGTCGAGGACGCACGCCGAGGCGGACGAGCTCGCGACGGCCGACGCGGACGACGAGCCGGCGTTCGCGGTCCCCCTGGAGTGCGTCGCCCTGGCCGTCCCGGGCCAGGCGGCCCACCTGCTGGTCCCGCGCGCCTTCCGCAGCGCGGCGCTCGACGAGATGAGCCTGGCGCCCGGGGCGGCGAGCGCCGGCCTGTACCTTCCCGCGTCCGCCTCCGAGGCGGCGGCGACGGCCCAGGTCGTCCGGTTCTCGTGCCACCCCGACCTGCCCCACGGCCCCCCGGCGGGCCGGCGGGACGGGGCGGGCGCCGCGGACCTGGCCTCCGAGTGGGCCGGGAGCGACCGCGCGGTGTTCGAGCTGGTGCTGCGGCCCCGGAGGCTCAAGTTCTCTGCCGGCACGTTCGTGTACCGCGCCAGTGACGGCGCCAAGGTCGCGCAGGGGACCCCCCTGGCCGCCACGGACGACGACCTCACCCCCACCCTGGCGGCGTTCAAGGCCTACGCGGCCGGGGCCCTCGTCCAGGCGGCGCCCCTGACGGTCGCCGGGGGCGACGCGTACACCTCGAGCCCGAGCGTCCCCGCCACGGTCACGTGCACCAGCAGCGACGCCAGCCTCCTCGACGACTTCACGTTTGCCGTCAGCGCCAACGAGACGGCCCCCCTCGCGGTCCGGCCCGAGGGCGCCGCGGGGTCCAAGGCCCAGCCCGCGCAGGACACCCTCGTGACGTTCACCTGCCGGCCGGACGCGGCGTACGGGGCGGGCGACGCCCCGTCCTCGTGGTCCCCCGCGGACGTGTCCAAGTTCCGGGTCCAGGTCCGCGAGGCGAGGGTCGTCGCCAAGGCGGGCAAGGACGCCCGCCGCACCAGCCTGACCCCGATGACCCCGTACGTCACCGTCATCAGCCCGCGCCCCACGGGGCCCGACGCCCTGGCGGTGACGGAGAACTTCGCGTTCGACCTCGGGAGGCAGGTCCAGCTCTACCTCGCCGAGACCACGGACCCGGCCTTCACGCTCCAGGTCGCCTGCACGTCGTCGGCCCCGGGCGTGCTGTCGGCGACCCCCGCCGCCCTGGGCCTGGCGGTGCTGCCGGGGACGCTGGGGCCCGTCGACCTGCCCATGACCACGTTCAACGTCGGCGTCGACACGCCCGTCCTGCTCGAGTGCGGGCCGGACCCGGCCGCCTACGCGGCGGGCGGGGTCCCCGCGGGCGGGCGCGTCTTCATGACGGACGTGGCCGTCGTCTCGGTCACCGTGCTGGACAACATCCCCCCGGCCAGCGGGCTCGGGAGCGCCGGCGTCGTGTCCCTGCCGGCCGTCGCGGAGGATGGGGACCCTCTCGTCTTCGACATCAGGACCGTCGGGCCCACGCTGAACGCCAGCGGCCAGCCGGACGCGGCCGCCCTGGACCCCGACGTCAACCCGGGCGGCGGCGTCACGTTCGAGACGCTGTGCGAGCCCGCGCAGGGCGCCGTGGTCTGGACGGACGAGAGGCAGGGGGTCTTCCGGTACACGCCCAACCCGGACGCGTTCGGGACGGACGCGCTGGTCTTCCGGGTCGTCGACGACCTGGGCGCGCAGTCCCCGCTCGGGATCGTCGAGCTCACCATCACCCCCGTCCCCGACCCGCCCGCGGCGACCGACAGGGCCTTCACGGTCCTGGACGGGGCGCTCGGGCGGACGCGGATCTTCTGGGTCGGGGGCGGGCTCGCGAGCGACCCCGACGGGATCGGCGAGTCCTCGGGGCACTCGGTCGTCATCACCAAGCTCCCGAGCATCCCGGGCGACCTCTCGGTGGACGACGCCGACGTCCTCGAGTGGCAGACGGCCGACCTGCAGGCGTGCGCGCCCCCGCCGGCCCCGGCCGCCAACCCGTGCCTGCCCCGGCGGGTCCGGCCGACCTCGTTCGTGTACGAGACGGGGCTCAACAGCCTCACGGCCTTCGACGGTACCGACTCGGTGCAGTTCCTCGTGGAGGACCCGGCGGACGGGCTCCAGTCGGCGGTCGGGACCGCCTCCCTCGTCGTGAAGCGGCAGGGGGACAACAACATCCCGCCCACGGCCGACGCCAACGTCGGGATCACGCTCGTCGAGGAGGCGACCGAGTGGGGCACGGGGGCGGGGCAGATCCCGTACATCTACCCGAACGGCACGGACGAGCTCCTGTCCCGGGCCCAGCTCCGGTACCAGGTCAACCAGCCCAAGTACGGCAAGCTCGTCCTCTGGTGCCCCGAGCCCGAGTCCTGGGCGAACCGGGACAAGCCGCTCGTCGTGACGCCCCCGGAGATGTGCCCGACCACGTTCGGCGCGCGGACCCAGAGGCCGGCGCAGACGACGCTGCCCGACGGGACCCCCGTGACCACGTGCAACCCGGCCTGCATCGCCACCGACTCGTGCACCGCCGCGCAGTGCCTGGAGGCCGGCGGGGTCCTCGACCCGCGCTCCCCGGGCGCGTCCGTGGCCTCGGACGTCCCGGGGGAGACGGCGAGCCGGGTGCCGGTGCTGATCTACACCCCGCCGGCCAACTTCTTCGGGGTGGACACGATCACGTACCGGACCTGGGACGCCTTCTCGAGCTCTTCCGCGGCGTCCGTGTCCGTCACGGTGACCAACAAGGCGGACCCGCCGCAGCTCCTGTGCGATCCCTCGCCAACCAACTCGTTCCTGGAGGGCAAGGGGAGCGAGCTCCACGACCTCGCCCTCCTGCTGTCCCGCGGGCCCGAGCGGAACTGGCACCACGGCGACGCCGGGGTGGACGTCCTGCCCTGCGCCGGGGCCACGTCCGTGCCCGACGGACAGCCGGACGGCCCCGGCGTCCGCTTCTGCGGGGTCGGGGCCGAGCCCGACTTCCGGCAGGCCCGGACGTACGCGTCGTTCGCGGCTTCCGTCACGAGCGCCATCCTCGAGGACCTCTTCGCCCTCCCGGCGGAGCCCCCGCAGGTGAACGTGGTCAAGGCCCTGCAGAGCCTCCGCCGGAACGGCGTCATCTTCACCGACGCGGGGGCGCAGGTGGTGTGCAGCGGGTACCGCGCCCTCAAGGCGCCGATGCGGGCCCAGGGCCTCTCGGACGGAGACGTCAAGTTCGCCCTGTACCTCTACGACCCCGACGCCGCCGACGCGGGCCGGGGCCTGCGGTACGCCGTGCGCGAGCTCACGGTGGCCCGCGACCCGGGCGACGTGGCGGGCCCGGCGCCGACGACGGCCAACCTGGACGCCGTCCTCTTCACCGAGGAGCTCGAGGCCCAGGTGGTGGAGGACCGCACGACCCTGGCCGACATCTACCGCCCGGACGGCCTGTCGGACGTCGGGGCGCTGACCAAGCTCACGGACCTGTCGCGCGTGAGCGCCGCGCCGCTCTTCCTGTCGTACCGCGCGCCGGACCTGCAGGCGGGCAACGTCCTGCAGCGGTTCGAGTGGGGCTACTTCGACGAGGCGGCCGCGACGCCCCTCGCCGACGGCCAGACGGTCGACAAGGTGGACAACTTCGTGCCGGTGGGGACCGTGGACATCCACGTGTCGTGCGCCCCCGGGTTCCGGGCCGCGTTCCGGGCGGGCAAGGCGGACCCGGCGGAGGCGCTCAACGTGTGGGCGTGCGAGGCGTGCGCGGCGGGCTCCTTCAACCTCCCCGGCGTGGAGGACCAGACGGGCTGCAGCCTGTGCCCCGCGGGGACGTCGTCGACGGCCGGGTCGACCCGGTGCGTGGCGTGCGCGGTCGGGACGTACGCCCCCGCCGACGGCTCCCCGGCCTGCCTGCGGTGCCCGGACCCCAACATGGTCACGGGCGGGGAGGGCTCCCGGCGGCTCTCCGACTGCCGGTGCCCGGCGGGGTTCTTCCGCCCGGCGTCGGCGCCGAACACGTGCGTCGCGTGCGACCCCGACGACACGCTGTGCGTGGCGGAGGACCAGGAGATCCCGCTGCCCGCGCGCGAGGGCGTCCGCGTGGACCCGGGGACGGGGGCGCCCCTCGCGTGTGTCATGCGGGCGGCGTGCCCCAAGCACGCCGACACGGCCGCCGTGCTCGCCGGCGCCTGCGCGGTGGGCTACCAGGCGGACCCGGGGGAGGCGTGCGACAGGTGCGACGTGGGCTTCTACAAGAGCGGCTTCGCGTGCAAGCGGTGCCAGAACTACACGTGGGCCATCGTCGCGATCGGGCTGCTGGGCGTCGTGCTCCTCGCCCCGCTGATGATCAAGCTGGCGCAGAAGGACGTGTTCGCGTCCGTCAACATCCTGGTCGTCTTCTTCCAGACGACGTTCGTGTTCGCCGAGTTCCGCTGGGAGTGGCCCGAGGTCCTCCTGGACTTCTTCGACTACTTGTCCATCTTCGCCCTCAACATCGAGCTCATGTCGCCCGAGTGCTTTGTCGGCGAGTTCTCGTCCCTCCACAAGATCTGGATGATGAACCTGGTGCCCGTGTCGGTGATCGCCGTCATCATGGCGTGCCTGCCCCTCATGCTGTGGGGCAAGAGGCGCGCCGAGCTGGCCGCCGGCAAGTACCACGCGGTCGTGGTCCTGGACCGCATGATCGCCGTGGGGGAGGACCACCGCGCCGTGAGGGCCCGCGGGAACCTCGGCGACAGGAGCGCCGTGAGGCTCTGGGTCAACGCCGTCCAGGACGCGCCGCATCGGGAGCCGTCGTACAAGCTCGTCGTCGAGACCCCGAGGAAGGTCCTGGGGCTGCGCCTGTGGCGCGTCTCTGCGGTCCTCGACGTCCAGAGGGACCTCGTGTGGCGCGGCGACGGCGCCGAGGGGGACGGCGTGTGGTGCGAGAAGGCGCCCCACGCGGTGCAGATCGCGACGAGAACCGAGTCCGACGGCTGGGTGGGGGAGGCCGGGGGCAATGCCCGGGTCGCCGGCGGCGAAGCCAGCGGCCCCGCGGCCAGGCGCGTGATGGTGCTGCGGGTGGAACACGCCGACCGGCTCTGGATGGAGCTCCAGCAGGCGCTGGGGCGCGACCCGTCCCTGCTCCTCAGCGGCGTCGAGGCCCTGCGCGCTGTGAGGACGCTGAAGATCGACAGGGCGGTGGTCCTCGACGAAGAGGACCGCCGGGCCCTCGAGGAGGGGCTCGGGGATGGAGACGGAGAGGGCGGCGGAGGCGGAGGCGGAGGCGGAGGCGGAGGCGGAGGCGGGGCCGGAGAAACAGCCCCCAGGCCCACCCAGCGCACGTTCTCCCAGCGGTCCTCCGACATCCTGAGGCGCAAGATCGAGTACGAGAAGGCGAAGCTCCAGTCGGCGGCGCTGCGCGCGGAGCTCGGGGCGGGGGTCGAGGACGCCGTCCTGTTCGAGGTGGTGCAGCGGATGGACCGGATGGGCGGGCGGGAGGAGCGGGACAAGCTCTACTCGGCGAGCCTGCTGATCCTGCAGCTCATGTTCTTCGTGATGCTCCAGACCAACCTCGTGTACTTTGACTGCTCGGCCAGCGACAACGCCGGGGCCACGCGGCTCGTGTGGAACAAGGAGCCCACCACGGTGTGCTACGACTTCTCGGGCCTCCACGGCAAGATGCTGCCCGTGGTGGGCCTGGGCCTCCTCTTGTACGGGGTCGGGATCCCCGCCCTGTTCATGCGGATCCTCGTCCGGAACCGCGGGCTCATCGCGCGCCGCAAGGACGTCCGCGCCCGGCTGGCGGCGATCCGCAAGGACCCGGGGGACGGCGGCGCCGTCACGTGGAGCCCCGAGGAGGACCGGGCGATCGGCGACGCCATCGAGCTCGTGGAGCTCGTCTACGTGGCGGGGTTCATGTTCAAGCGGTTCAAGGCCAAGACGTGGTGGTACGAGATCATGGTGCTCGCCCGGAAGGTGGCCATCGCGCTCGTCTTCCTGTTCGGGGCCCCCCTGGAGCAGATCCTGGCCATGTTCGTCGTGCTCCTCGTGAGCGTCTCGGTGGTGCTGTGGCAGAAGCCGTACGCGGACAACAGCCTCACGCTGATGGAGACGTGGGCGCTCGTGGGGAACATGGTCATCGTCCTCTTTGGCGCCATCTTCTTCCTGGACAAGTTCCCCTCCGAGGTCATGGAGAAGGTCGGGATCGCCTCGCTCGTCACCCTGGCCGTCGTGTCGGTCGTGCTCCTCCTCATGATGCTCCTCGACGCCGTGCCCAAGCTCCGCGTCCTGGTCAGGACCGCCAGGTACAGCGGCATGCGGGGCATGCGCGGCGCCAACTTCCTCGTGGGCAAGCTCGTGGCGGTCCTCGCCGCGAGGGCGCCGACGCGCAAGCGCACCACCAAGCGCTGCGCCGGGTGCGCGGGCATCGGCGCCCGGCGCCGGTGGTCGCTCCTCCCCGGGGCGGCGGCGGCGGGCCCGCTGTGCGAGGCGTGCACGACGGGCCGCAGACGCCCCCCCCGGCGCGTCCTCAGCGCCCGGGACCGGTGGCAGATGGTGGGGGCCCTGGTGCGCTGGATGGCCGTGCCCCCGAGGAAGGCGCTCGCCCTGCGCTTCGCGAGGGAGCTGTTCCCCGGCTTCGACGAGATGAAGCGCCACCACGCCCAGGACAGCCTGCACTTCGTCCAGAGCTCGTGGGTGAGCATGGTCGGGGAGCGCGCGCGGGTGGTGGCGGCGGGGACCTTCAACGCCGTGTTCGCGTGGGAGTTCCTGGGCGTCCGGAGGATCCACGTCGGGCGCGGCGTGTACCGCGAGCAGACCCCCTACGCGGAGTTCCGCCGTTACGTCCTGTCCCTGCGCCCGGACAAGCCGGCGAGGTGCCCGAAGACGCAGGTGGTGGACGGCAAGGAGGTGCGCGGGAACTGCAAGGGGACCGGGCGGTGCCCGGGGCAGGAGCGCACGCCGTGCGCGACCTGCCGGGGCACGGGGCAGGTCCCCCGGCCCGAGCAGCACCGGAGCGTGCTGGGCGGCACGGCCGTCCCTGGGTGCGTGCGCACGGTGTGGTGCCCCGACTGCGGGGGCGAGGGAGGGCGCTTCCGGCTGCCCTGCAGCCTCGAGTGCGGGACCGTCCAGGGGTACGACGACCTCGACAAGGTCCTCGACGCCCTCGCCACGCTCGTCAAGGCCCGCGGGATGGCGCAGGTGCGGAGGGAGGTCCGCCTCCGGTCCCTCCTGGGCATCATGGAGAGCGACTGGCGCGACTACTGCGCCGCCATGTACAAGCGGGAGGACGCGGCGCCAGGGCGCGGGGGGGGCGCCGTCGGACCCGCGGGGGCGGCGGACGCCGGGGACTGCGCCGCGCAGCGCGCCCTGGAGGACGCGATCCGCGCCATGCTGGAGTCCCCCCACGGCATGGCGCCCGGCCAGGGGGAGTTTTCGGACGCCGGCTCGGTCGCCACGCGCGACACGGGCCGCAGCCGGTTCAGTGCGGCTGCGGGCCCCGGCGCGGCCCCGCATGTCGTGCAGCACACCGCCACAGACGCCGAGGTGGAGAGGGCCGGGCGCTCGAGCTCCCCCGGGGCCGAGCACGGGTTCGACACGCCGGGCGGCCGCAGCCTCGGCCGGGACCCGACGGACGCGCCTTCGCCCATGCTGCGCAAGGCCGTCGCGTCCGTGGGGATCCCGGCAACGGGTGCGTCGCGTCCGAGCAAGGGGTCTCTTGCCGTCGACTCGCGGGCCGCCTCGCAGGCGGTCGGCGCGGGGCAGTCGATCTCGTCGAGGAAGGTCGCGCCCGCGCCGCCAGGGATCCCCGAGGACGACGCGCCGGGCGAGGTGACGCCCGAGGCGGGCCGCGACGGCCCCGCCGACCAGGATGCCGGGGCCGTGGACAAGGATGCCGGGGCCGAGGACGCGTCGGAGGCCGGGGCCGGCGCGGAGGACGCGGCGCAGGCAGCCGCGGGGGCCCAGGCCGCCACTGCAGTGCGGAGGGCCTTCGGCGACATGTCGGCCGCCGAGACGGACGCGTCCCTGGGCTTCTCCCTCCTCGCCCTCAAGCGGGAGCTCGGGGCCGCGAAGGCCGCGAGGCACGGCGGCAAGGCAGAGGGGTCTGTCGACGCCGCGCCCGGCGAGGGCGAGGAGGGTGAGGCGGGGACCGGCGGAGCTGACCCCCAGAGGGCGGTCTGGGAGGAGTACGGGTTCTGGATGCCCGACGTCAAGGGGGGCGCCGAGACGAGCTTCACCGCCAGGCTGAGGAAGATGTCCTTCCGCAGCAGGCACAGGGACGGGGCGGCCGACGTCCCGGCCGTGTACCGGAGCAAGAAGCACCGGCGCTACGTCAGGGAGATGGCCGAGATGAGCGCCGACTGGGTGCTCGACACGGCCGAGACGCGCGCCGGGTGGTTCTTCCAGAGCGAGGAGAACAACGTCCTGAACCCGTTCCGCCAGGCGTCCAAGAACCCGTTCTCGAGGGACTTCACGAGCTCCGGCCGCTTCAGCACCGGGATCCTCCGGGTGGCGCACGGGTCCGCCGCGGCGCTCGAGTTTGTCGCCTTCTCCGGCACCGACGCGTTCCGCGACTGCCACGGCCTCACCGACGGGGACCAGGAGGAGCGCGCCAGCGCGAGCCGGACGCTCAACAAGGTGCGCGCGTCGCCACGCGGCGCCCCGCCCCCACCCAAACCCGGCCCGCTCTCGGCCCCCCCCAGCGTCCCGTCCTGTGCGCGGCAGCTGTCTGACGAGGCACGAGGTCCCTGACCGCACCGCGAACCTGACCCGCGCCGCTCCCTCGCCCTGCCCCGCAGCTCCTCGACGAGGTCGACACCCTGCTCATCACGGACAGGGAGACGGCCGTGAAGCCCGGGGACCTCATCGACCTGGAGGGCCAGGCGGACCCGCTGCAGGACCCGGCCTTTGCCCCCCGCCGCGGCTCGGACGGCTCCGCGTCCCACCGGGAGGGGGCGTCGCGGGAGGGGGCGTCGCGGACAGACTCGTCCAGCCCGCGTGTCCCCGTCCGCTCGACCGGGGAGATCGCGTCGCTCGGCAAGCACGAGACGGACGACGAGCGCTCGCTGAGCATCGCGGAGGGGCGGCCCTCGAGCGGGGAAGGGGGTACGGCGGCCCGGGGCGGTCCTGGCGGGAGCCCCCCTCCCGGCTCCTCGGCGGGAGAGGGCGACGGGGAGCGGGGAGGCGAGGCGGACCCGGACGCGTCCGGCCCCGCCGTGCCCCTTCCGAACCACGTCGGCCCCGCGCACCACACGCGGATGTCGGAGCCCCGGAAGCGGCGCATCGAGCGCCTGGCGAGGAGGGAGTGGTACGTGCGCCTGGCGCTCTGGCTGGCCGGCGGCCTCCTGACGGTCCTCGCGTGGGCGGTGACGGTCGCCACGGCCGGCCTCGTGCGGCCCCGGTACGGGCCCCGGGGCCCCCCGGGCGCCGGCGACGGCGACGGCGACGGCGACGGCGACGGCGACGCCTTCCGGGACAGCCCCGCCGGCCGCGCCCTGGCCGAGTCCAAGGCCCGCCTGGAGCTGCTCGGCCAGCGCAAGGCGGCTCTCCTGCGGCTCAAGGGCGAGATCCGCGAGCACGCCCGGACGAGGTGGGCGCTCCGGCTCCCGGGGGCGCGGCGGCGCGGGGCCGAGCGGCTCGACGGGCGCATGTCCTCCCTCGCCGCGGAGCTCGCGACCGAGTGCGCCGCGAGGGGGGCCGACCCGGCCGTCGCCCGCGACGCGTCGGCGTGGGAGGGGCTGGGGGCCCGGGCGACGGAGGAGAGCGCGCAGGCGGCCATCGACCTCGTCAACGAGGCCGTGGCCCGGGAGCTCGCGCTCAAGGCCGAGAGGGACGCCGCGTACGCCGCGGAGCAGGTCCCGCTGTGGGAGGCGGAGAGGGAGAAGGTCGCGGTCCAGCGCGCCGGGGTGGAGATGGCCGCGGAGGCGCAGGCCGCCGCGCTCGAGGCGGCGGGCGGCGGGCGGCGCGGCGCGGGCGGGCGGCGCGTCCCGGCCGCCGAGAGGAGGAGGCTCCGGGAGGGGCTGCGGGCCAAGATGGAGGTGATCCGGGGCCTCGACCGGAGGGAGGACCGCGTCGCGAGGGAGCTGAACCGCCTGGGCCTCAGCGCGGCCAGCGCGGAGATGAGGGCCGAGGACCGGAGGAGGCAGATGCGGGCGCTGCTGGTCGGGGTGTGGTCGGCGAGCATGTGGGCCATGTGGGCGCGGCCGCTGGTCGCCGAGACGTGGCTGGCGGTGGACAAGGGCTTCCTCAAGCGGATGCGGGACGGCCGGGACGCGAGGAGGAAGAGGCGCGAGGACGCCAGGGCCGGCAAGGTGCACCCGCACGCCGGCCACGGGCGGCACAACCTCAACACGGACACCGCCATGACGGCGTGGGCCGGCTTCAAGGGGATCTTCGGCCTTCGGTGATCCCAGGGAGGGGGCGGGAAGCCGGAGGGGAGCCTCCCGTGCGGAGTGGACCCTCTCGTGGCCCGTCGCTGCGCGATGGCTACTCCGTGTCGATTGCCGGTTGATTGAAACGTGTCCCAGTGCCTCGGGGGCAGCGCCTGCGCTGCGCCTTGGCGGCGGCCCTAGGGGGAACTATGGGGCCTGGTCGCCCGTCAGCGCCTCGACGGGCCGCGCCGGGGGCCCTGGCATGGTGGCCGACGGCGTCGAGCGGGCTCGGAGCGGGGCCGGCGGCGCGGGTGCCCGATGAGGGCCGTGACGACGACACCGGCGCCTGAGCTGAGGCTGGACGGCAATCATGGGGGGACATATGGGGCCTGGTCGCCCGTCAGCGCCTCGACGGGCCGCGCCGGGGGCCCTGGCATGGTGGCCGACGGCGTCGACCGGGCTCGGGAGCGGGGCCGGCGGCGCGGGTGCCCGACGAGGGCCGTGGCGACGACACCAGCGCCTGCGCTGTGGCTGGACGGGGGCCCTCGGAGGAAATATGGGGCCTGGTGGTCCGTCAGTGCCTCGACGGGGGCCCACGGGTGCCCGGCGCCGGCGTCACAGGAGCGGGATCCCGTGGCCGGCGGCGCGGTGCCGGGCGGGGGGGGCGTTGACTTCCAGGGCTTCTGGGAGTCA
>Ga0255770_10003677_pt1 | contig 13123 bp, 11 predicted proteins | sample 071ome_22_FD_179968 | JGI IMG/M metagenome (GOLD analysis project Ga0255770, IMG submission 179968) | Coastal salt marsh microbial communities from the Groves Creek Marsh, Skidaway Island, Georgia - 071404AT metaG (version 2) | ecosystem: Environmental > Aquatic > Marine > Intertidal zone >... | reverse complement strand
AACTTTGATTACTCTGGAATCATGATCGAGCAGCTCCTTCTGGGTTCGGTTGCCTTTGACGTGGGCAAAAAGCTGGACTATGACGCCGCAAAAATGGAGGTCACCAATAGCCCCCGAGCGAATCAACTGCTAAGGAAGGAATACCGCAGTGGTTGGGTGCTCAATGGTTAGGCGGTGCTTCCGTCATCAACTCTCCTTGCTATGATGTGATCGAGTTACTACGCTGGATGTATCTCAATGAGGATACGCTATTAACATGGACCGGACAAACACGATGCTGCGATTTTCTGCGAATAAGAACTGTTTTTATGGGACCTTTATATGCGGCGTGTTCGTTTTTGTTTTCATCGCCCTTTCTTTTACTCCTGCCTGCTTTGGCGCATCGGAAAACGACACAATAGAATTAGCGGGATTGGATTGGTGGTCCCTGCAACCCGTGCGGCATGTCTCCCTACCTTCGGAATCCGATTGGGCACGGAACTCCATCGACAACTTCGTTCACCAAAAATTGATCGAAAACGGACTTCAGCCTTCGAGGGAAGCCGATCAGGAGATTCTGATCCGCAGATTGTATTTCGATTTGGTCGGGCTTCCACCGACACCCGATGAAGTGGATCTCTTTTTGTCGGACCCGTCGGATGCAGCTTATGACAAACTGGTCGATCGACTGCTTGCCTCTCCGCATTATGGCGAACGCTGGGGGAGGCACTGGCTGGATGCCGCGCATTTCGGCGAGAGCAATGGATTCGAATACAATCAACCTCGTGATCATGCGTGGCATTATCGTAACTGGGTCATCCATGCCTTGAATCAGGATATGCCATATGACGCATTTGTCCGCATGCAATTGGCTGGCGACGCCATCAAGCCCGGGGCCGAAGGTGTTATTGCCACCGGTTTTCTTGTCACGGGACCGCACAACACGACTAAGCCATCCAATGACACCATGCGCAAGACCATGCGCCAGGATGAAATGGAGGATATGATCGCGCTGGTGGGGCAAACTTTCCTTGGACTGACGGTTAATTGCGCCCGTTGTCACGACCATAAGTTCGATCCGATCACTATGTCCGATTATTACAGCCTGGCCTCCGCATTGGCTGGCGTGGAATTTGGCGACCGAACAATTCCACGACAGGATGGGAGCGTGGTCAGTAGCGGAGGTGAAGGAGACAAAGAACAAGAAAACACTGACAAAACCTGGGCGGTCACATCAATTGATCCCGGTGTCACCCATGTTTTACGACGTGGTGATGTGCGAAATATAGGGAATGCCGTTTCTCCCAGAGGGATCCTTGCCCTTCGGATGCTGAATCATGATTTTGGATTACAACCCGAAGCCGGTGATCTTGCTCGCAGATCGAAATTGGCGGAATGGATCACTGATCCTAAAAACCCACTATTCGCACGCGTCATCGTTAATCGCATCTGGAAACATCATTTCGGCCAGGGAATTGTAATCACTCCCAATGATTTCGGATACGGTGGCGGTCGACCAAGTCATCCTGATTTGTTGGACTGGTTATCCGGCTATTTAAAACAACATGACTGGAGGCTTAAACATCTGCATCGCCTGATTGTGACTTCAGCCACCTATCGCCAATCTTCCAGGTTTAATGCTCAGGCCGCTGCCATGGATGCCGGGAATCGTTTCCTTTGGCGTAGGGAGCCATCCCGGTTGGAAGGAGAAATCTTGCGTGACACCTTGTTATCTGTGTCCGGTGTGCTGGATCCAAAATTAGGAGGTAAGGGGTATCGCGACATGCATGAATACAAATTCAAGGGCAGCCATTTTTACGACATCATTCCACAGGATCGACCAAAGCAGTTTCGCAGAACAATTTATCGTTTCAGTCCACGGGGCGCCAAGCGCACACTTTTGGATGCATTTGACTGTCCTGATCCATCGGCCATCACTCCTCAACGCGCCGTCACGAACACCCCCTTACAATCGCTTGGATTGATGAATAACGATTTTGTCATAAGCATGGCACAAGCATTCGCCGAACGGCTTAAATTACAAGCGGGATCCGATGGGGAACAGCAGATTAAGTTTGCATACCGGCTTGCGTATGGCCGAAAGGCGGAAGAGAAAGACTTGGAAACTTCTCTTCGGTTTATTCAAGAGCACGGGTTGGCTTCTTGGTGTCGGGTTGTTTTCAACAGCAATGAATTGCTATATGTTCGATAGAAATAAACTTTCGCGACGTGAATGGCTTCAATGGGCTTCACATGGTTTGGCGGGCGCCGCGTTGACCAATCTCTTTGCATCTGATCGTCCGGTGCCGGGGGGAGCGCAGCGGCTCGATCACCGTGCCAGCGCAAAGCGTGTGATTCACATCTGCTTGATGGGGGGGCTGAGTCACATCGATTCCTTCGATTTTAAACCCGGATTGGCCAAGTTTCACAATCAATCACTCCAATACACCGAACGACCTGCAACTTTCTTCAATCAAATCGGGCTCATTCGAAAGAATGACTGGGAATTTCGTCAGCATGGGAAGAGCGGATTGTGGATATCGGATTTGTTTCCGCACCTCGGCGGGGTGGCGGATGAACTGACCGTGATCCGATCCATGGTCGCTGATTCCGCCAATCATACGCCAGCCACCTTCCAACAAAATACAGGGTTTCAATTGAACGGATTTCCAGTCATGGGTTCATGGGTTTCTTACGGATTGGGTGTTGAAACCGAGAATCTTCCTGCCTATGTGGTGCTTCCTGACGCCCGAGGTTATCCTGCTGGAGGCACCATCAATTGGTCGAATGGATTTCTTCCGTCGCGACACCAGGGAGTAGCCTTTAACAGCAGTGGGGTGCCGATTCCCGATTTGTTCCCACCTGAAGGAATATCTAAAAAAACCGATGCGGCATCCAGGGAACTGCTGGCAGAGTTGAATGCGAATGATCTCGAACGGCATGGATTGGAAGATGCCATGTTGGCCCGCATTCGCAGCCACGAACTTGCCGCACGCATGCAGTTGGCCATTCCCGAAGTAACAGCCATCGATGGCGAATCCGAATCCACCCGCGACATGTATGGGCTTCATCGGGAAGAGACGCGGGATTTCGGACGCAATTGCTTGCTTTCACGACGACTCCTGGAGCGCGGTGTGCGCTTCGTTCAACTGATTTCCGGCGGATCATTCGGTTCTCCTCGTATCAACTGGGACGGTCACGAAGACATGCGGAAAAATCACTCTCGGGAAGCCGCCCGGATCGATCAACCCATCGCGGCCCTGTTACGTGACCTTCGCCAACGGGGCATGCTGGATGATACACTTGTCTTGTTCACCAGTGAGTTTGGCAGGACTCCATATACCCAAACAGACGAAGACAAACTTGGAACCGGACGGGACCATAACATGTATGGATTTTCAGTGTGGATGGCCGGCGGTGGATTGAAGCCGGGCTTCGCCTACGGTCAGACGGATGAAATAGGGTGGAAGGCATCGGAAAAATTGGTTCACTGGCACGACTTTCATGCCACTGTGCTACACCTATTGGGCGTCGATCACGAACGATTGACATTTTATCATAATGGCATCGAACGGAGATTGACCAATGTGCATGGGAATGTGCTGTCCGGCATCCTTGCCTAGGTTGTTCGCCTGGTTTTAATAGTATCCGTAAGGGGAGATTTTGGAATCGGGATTGCCTTTGTGATTGACTCGGCTGGCCACCCAAAAGTTAAGTCCAGTTGTTTTTCCCTTGAGATTCAGATCTCCCATCCCTTCCGGTATTCGGTGGAAATGTATTGATTGGCGGCTTTGTTGTTGGTCACTTTTAAATTCTTGGCATCCCATTTGATTTCCGTTCCGGCGCGCAGAGCGACTTGACCGAGTAGAACCACTTCCGTGACTGGGCCTGCTTTATCGAAATTGGATAGAGCCGGAGAACCTCCTCTGCAAGCGGCGAACCAGTCGTCGTAGTGGCACTGATGCCAGTCCTCGCATTCTCCGAAGATTCTGGGGGTGTTTATTTCCTGATACTTGCGTCCGCTTTTCAGTTTTCCACCTCCGCTGTAATGCGTCAGCATCGTATCTTCTGTCCCGACCATCAGGATGCCGTTTGTATCGTATTCAGAACCGGGGAATAGGTCTTGTGAGGGTTTTCTTCCGCCATCATACCAATGAAACTTGAAGGCTGGTTTCCCAGGTCGTTTTGGGAAATCCCAAACGATATGGGACTCGGTCGGTCCGGTTTCATTCGTTTGACCGATTGCGTCCGCGACGATTTTCTCCGGAGCACCCATATCCATCGACAAGGTTGCCAGGTTCAGGAGATGACACCCCATGTCTCCGATCGCTCCCGTTCCGAAATCCCAATAGGCGCGCCAGGTGAATGGATGATAGGCGGGATGGTAGGGACGCCACGGTGCACAACCGATCCATAGATCCCAGTCGATATGGTCCGGAACGGCGTGTGCGCCTGTTGGGCGTTCAAGTCCCTGTTTCCAGTATCGACCAGGTCGATTCGTCCAGCAGTGCATTTCTTTAATCTCCCCGAGAGCGCCTGATTTGACGACTTCCGCATCTCGTCTCATTTTTGAGCTTGAGATTCCTTGGTTGCCCATTTGGGTAGCAATCCCTGCTTCCCTGGCTGCTTGTGTGAGTGTTCGCGCTTCCCATACGGTGTGAGTGAGCGGCTTCTGACAAAACACATGTTTCCTGGATCGAACGGCCCGCATGGCCGGGTGGAAATGCATATGGTCCGGTGTCGAGATGGTCACGGCGTCGATCTTGTCTGTCATCTCATCGAACATCACGCGGTAGTCCTTGTAGCGTCTGGCCTGGGGGAATTTATCGAACATCTCGGCTGCGTGTTGGTGGTCAATGTCCACAAGCGCCACAATATTTTGTGATTCACAGAAGGTGAGATCTGCCTTGCCCTTGCCTCCACACCCAATGCCGGCAAGATTCAGACGTTCGTTTGCACCCAGCACGTTTCTGGTGGAGACGAAAGGAAAGGTGACAGCGCTTGCTGCCAAAGCGGAGCTTTTGATGAATGAACGGCGTGATAAATGATTCTGCTTCATGGTGATAGTCTGACCTTTACTTATCAAATGGCTAATAGGTTGAGCAAGTTCCTTTTTTGATCCAATAAGTCGTCAGGGCGGCAGTTCATTTATCAAACAATGGAGGACAAGAAACCCAAGGATTTCTGTGGAGTGCGTGCGACTAGGCTCCGCTTTGGATAAGGGCCGCCTACAAAAAAATATGCTTCATTTAAAAACAACCAGTCGATTCCCCACCGCGTCATGAATTTGCAGTTGAGGGCTGCGAAAAAGGGTAGTTTCTGAGAGATAAGTATGCTGAGGAGTTGACTTGAGGTATCCAAAGCGGCGCCAAGTCGCGCGCATTCCATATGGTTCTCGCCTCATTCTTACATTCATAGAATTAAATGAGATGCACCCTTGGATGAAACCCGGACAGGATGGATTTTGAGGTTTTGAAATTATTTTACATGGGTCAGTAGGACCTGGGTGTCTGTATAGCTGATTGAGTAACGGTTTTTATTGCCGTCGTAAACTTCCTGGTTGGCATTTCGGAATGTGCCTGTGATTTGTTCAGCGATCAGGATTGTTTGTGATGCCTTTTCTTTAAGGTCGAAACTTCCTTTGGCTATCGAAAGAGTGCCTGCCAGGATCGCTTTACCTTTGACCTGTAATCCGATGTTGGTTTTATCCGTGAGCGGAATGGTTAGCTTGGCATTTTTCGATTCGTGATAGTCCATGCTTACCGTGAGGGGGGCTCGATCGGATACGGAGACGGTTCCGCTATTATAGAGAATGGAATCGACCGTTCCATTTCCATGCAGTTCGCCCCCTGGATTAATGTCGACCCAACGAAGAGAGGCAAGGGTGCCTCCATCGATTGCAACTTTTCCATTTTCGGAAATGCGGATCTCGTTTCGGCCTTGGAGTTGAAGATGATTGCCTATTTCGAGGGACTGAGTTGCTGTGCTTGAAGCGCCACGAATCTCAAGCCCGAGGAACTCAAGGTCAGCATCGACTCGGGCAGCAAGGGGTGTGTTGCCTTTGTTCTCCATCAGCGCCGTCCATGACAGGAGTGGGGCGCCATTGTCACTCATGTAGGTAATGCCTGCGTTAGAGTATGCATAATCGGACCAGTTGTCAGGATCAGATGTTTGCCCGCCATTAGTGCCGGTCCATTGGTGATAAGTGTTGGCAAATCCCTTGGCCTCGGTCACGCGTTCGCCCAGTAGAAGTTCGTGGAGCTTATTGACCACGTCGGGGTGGGCGGCTGCGATATTGTTTTGTTCGGACGGGTCGATCTGGAGATCATACAATTCGAGTGGCGTGGTTTTGTTTCCCTTGATACGCGTGCGAACCAGTTTGTGTTTTCCGCGAATGATGGACTGACCATTGCTGGCTTCATGGATGATGAATTCACGATGGCGTTGGTGGCCCGAACCGGTCAGGGTGGGAGCGATCGAAACACCGTCAATGCTGAGCGGGGAGGGGACTCCTGCGAGTTCGCAGAAGGTCGGTAAAAGATCCGTGACATCGACTACTTTATCTATTTGAGAGCCAGCTTTCATTTTTGATGCGGCGTTGATCATCCTGGGCCAGCGCATGACGAGGGGCACGCGAATGCCGCCTTCCTGGATTTTTCCCTTGGTTCCACTCAAACCGCCATTGGAATTGAATGTTGTATGACTCGCGCCACCTGGGCCGCCGTTGTCGGATTGAAAGATTACGAGTGTGTTGTCGGCAACCGAATCGGACGTGTCACCGTCCTGGTTGGGATCATCGAGAGCGTCCAGAATGTTGCCAAAGTGTGCGTCAATGCGTGTCACCATCGCTGCCCACTGTTGAGCTTGGGCTGGAAGTTGCGGGAAGTTGGGATCGTCTTTGTAGGCTTGATCCCACTCGGGGAGTTGACTGATTTCCTGGAATGGTGCATGGGGAATCTGAACTGCCAGCAACCCGAAAAAGGGCTTGCCGGTTGAGTGGTTGAGTTTCGCATTTGTGCGGACGAAATCGAGCGCTGCGAATGCATAGGCGTCATCGCAATATCCGGTGCTTGGGTAGTCGGGATGATTCTGATTTGCGGGCAAGTCAGGGTAAGCTGGGTTGTTGATATATTTGGCCATGGAGTTTGGAATAAGTTGGATGCCTCCAATTGCACCGCTATCAGCGGGGGCGCTCCACAAGGTAGGTTGAAAGAAGGTATGAGCGCGGACGTGGTGCAGCTCGGCCAGCACGTGTGTGTAGCCGTGCGAGGTGGGGAGGGTTTGGATGTTTTGGATGACAGGATTGACCTGATCCTTGGAAGCCCCATATCCCCATTTGCCCCAATAACCGGTCGTGTAACCAGCGTCGGAGAGTAAATCCCCCATGAGTCGGTCATCGGAGCGCATGGCTTTTCGGGCATTGTTGGGATCATTGTTGTCTGCGAAAGTATGGCCCTGGTGAAATCCGGACTGCTGAGAAGAGCGTGCGGGAGAGCAGACATGGCATCCGTAGCCGCGCGTAAAATTGACACCCTGCGCGGCGAGACGGTCGATGTTCGGCGTGCGCACGTAGGGAAGTCCCTTGGCTTTGCGAACAGCTTGTCCGTTGGGCCCGATCGAACCCCAGCCCATGTCGTCGACATAGAAGTAAAGAATGTTGGGACGCGGTGCGGTTTCCGCACTTTGGGGCATCGTGGCGCCCAGGATCAGAGCCAGCAGGAAGATGAAATTGAGGTGTTTCATTTTATGTTAGCGAATGATGCTATTTCATCTGGCGGCTTCAACTCTCTCAAGGAAATTCGAAGGATTGTTCTTTCAACTGATTTGTGGTCTTATTAGGACTTCATGGCGTTGGAGCCATATAATTGAAAATGGATTGAGTGATCGATATGGAATCAGAATCGAAGCCTGAAGTATTACAGCAAGCTGCCCTCCGGAGCCTTGAGAAAATGATGATGAAAGAACTTCAGAAAAACGGGGTGGAAGGTTTGACTGTTCGAATTGCTTCGTACCGGGCTGAAAAGTTGAGTTACCGGTTTGAGGGGCCGGAAGAGTTGATTCCCAAGGCTGAGGTGATCATTAAGCAGTTGTTTCAGTAGTGTGGTAAGTTTTTAGCTGTTAGCTGTTAGCTGTTAGCTGTTAGCTGTTAGCTGTTAGCTGTTAGCTGTTAGCTGTTAGGGGGGCGGTCGTTATAAACTGTCAGTTTGATTCGGTTTTTTGGTCATTTCGGTATTGTTCCACCGTCTGGTCACCCGGGTATTTTGGCACGCCGCCGATATATGGGTAATCGTCGAACTTCACCTCGGCCGATGTTGCCCGAGGATCTTCCAAATCGACCAGTGCTGCAGTCAGGCGGTCCGATAGTTCCTGTTTGATTTTAGCGTATTCTGGGTTGTTCGCCACGTTGTTTATTTGATCCGGATCTTTCTCCACTATGTAAAGCTCTTCTGACGGGCGTTTGCCAAAGTTGAGGTTGTAGAAGTTTTTCATCGTCGGGTCGGCATTGCGATTGATCCATAGGAAATACTTCGTCGGTCCGTTATCGCAGTCCCCGAGCCAGGCATTCTTCTTGTAGGCGGTTTGGTAATGGGGTGTGCCTGCTGGCCAGCGGTCCGGGGCGTAGTTGCGGATATAAAGATACTCGTCGGTACGGATCGCTCTTGAGGGATATCCGTCGTCGTTGTCCTGTTGGCAATCCGTGTGCCGCTCGCGTCCGTAAATAATCGCGTCTCGGTTGGGTTCGATGCGACCATTTTTTTCGTTTTTAAGGATAGCCATGAGCGATCTGCCAGTCATCTGCTCAGGTATGTCAACACCGGCAACTTCCAGGAAAGTCGGTGCCAGGTCGGTGGTGGAAACGAAGTCGGTGACTTGTCTCCCAGGTTTGGTCACACCGCTACCCCAGCGAATCGCGAGCGGTACGCGGCTTCCCCAGTCATACAGGTTGCCTTTGCATCGCGGAAAGGGCATTCCGTGGTCGCCGGACATTGCGATCACTGTGTTTTCGAGTTCACCCGCTTCTTCGAGTAGTTGAAGCGCCATGAGCACATCGGAATCCCATCGTTCGGCTTCGAAGTAGTAGTCGGCGATATCGCTGCGGATTTCCTCAGTATTCGGATAAAATGCGGGCACGGGAACATTGTCGATGTCCAATCCGCTCTGTCGCCCGGTGCCTTTGTTATAGCCGCGATGTGGATCAGATGTGCCGAACCAGAAGCAAAACGGCTTGTTCGGGTCACGTTTTTTCATGAACTCCTTGAAGCTTTGAGGTTCGCCACAGGGATGTGACTGATATCCTCCCTGGGTATAATTGCCCGGTCCCCACGCCTTCCGCCAATGGCCGGTTTGGTAACCCACCTGCTCGAGTAGTCGAACAAAGGTCGGATGCTTGACGTCGAGAGCCCCATACAAATTGGCGCCCGTTTCCAGACGAAAGAACTGCTGTCCGGTGAGAATCGCATTGCGGGAAGGCGTACAGGAAGGTGACGAGATAAAGGCATGTTCGAACAGCACGCCTTCTTTTGCCAGACGATCAAACGCGGGTGTTTTGACAACGGGATCGCCATAGGCTCCGGCATGTGGCCAGCCCCAGTCGTCGGCGAAGCAAAACAGAATATTGGGACGGTTCTCAGTCTCCGTGTCAGCAGCAGTCACCTTCAACAATTGCCCGCAGACACAGGCGAGCATTATGCATGCAATGAGCCTGTTCATGTTCATGTTCATATTTAAATCTTCTTAATATTCGTTGGCAATCATTTAACCCTCAATTTGCTTCGTGGTATCCTTTTAATTGCCAATTTTGGAGGGACAAGCTTCGCCTTGTTCCCACTTCAAACCTCAGTGATTTGGAAATCTATTCAAGGTGCAATGGAAACGTCACAGGCGTTCGGTGAACGACAGTCTTCCAACGTTCCATTTCTTTTGCTCAGAAACATTTTCAAGGGGGAAGTTTGGGGGCCTCGTCTGCCCCCTGTGAGTCAGTGGGCCTATCCCGGAATGGTCTAAACAATGAACTGCGTCTGGATTCCTTTCCAACAGCTCTAGCGTCATGATGCCGCAGGAAAGCAGGAGATCCTGTAGTTGGAAGATTCGTTTTAACAACTCAAGCAATTTGAAAACATACCTTGCAAATTGAAAGTGGCACTTTCACTTTGCAAGGTTAGAATTGCCAGTCGCTTTGGTATCCCTTTTACTCGTTGCAAACAACCTTTGCCTGATGATGATGCGCCTGACATTCTTAATTTTCTCACTCATGACATCGACATACGCCATTGCCCAGCCTTACTTTGGTAATGGCATCAAGATCGGTGAAACGACAAGCGATTCAACGATCGTTTGGTTGCGCCTGACGGAGCGTATCGAGCCCCAATGGAAGGGGTTGAAATGGCTCGGTGTGGAAGATCGAGATTTCGATGTCGGGGAGCTCGGGGAAAAGCAATTCCCACACGGCGCAAAAATGGTCGACATGGAGGGAAGTTTGTTGGGGATGGAGGGTAGCGTCCGGCTCAGTTGGTGGCCTGAGGGTCAGCCCACTAACATGAATCAAACTGAGTGGCTGCCAGTTGATTCAAATCGAGATTTTACAAGGCAGGTTTCCCTTGAACATTTAAAACCGGGGCAAACTTATGTCCTGAAAATCGAAAGCCAATCGAGTGGTGGTGAGGCAGGTCAAAGGTTTGATGGATCTTTTCGGACCGCCCCTGGTGACACCGGGAGCGAGCCCTTGCGTTTTGTTGTTTCGACCTGCCAAAGCTGGAAGACGCGGGACAAGGGGACGGCAGGGCTGCAGATTTACGATCATATGCGGAACCTTGATCCGGCTTTTTTTGTTCACCTTGGCGATATCGTTTATTATGACAAGCGAAGCGCGGGAGGAGACGTCGATGCTCGTACTCCGGAGTTGGCCCGTTTTCACTGGAACCGATGGTATGGATGCTCGGATGTCGTGAAGTTTCACCGTCAGGTGCCCAGTTTCTTCATCAAAGACGATCACGACACAGTGACGAATGACAGCGCGCCAGGCATGCGGGTGGGCAACCTCACATGGGACAAAGGACTCTCTATTTTCCGTGAGCAAGCGCCCATGGGGGAGCTGACCTATCGCAGTCGTCGGTGGAGTCAGGATCTGCAGTTCTGGATTGTGGAAGGCCGCGACTACCGCAGTCCCAACAACATGCCAGACAGCGAGAGCAAGAGCATTTGGGGAGTCGAACAAAAGGCCTGGTTCAAGAAGGAGGTTCTCGCTTCGGATGCGCCGTTCAAGATATTGTTTTCACCAACGCCAATCGTGGGACCGGACAGGGCAAACAAGCGCGACAACCATTCGAATCGCAATTGGAGCTTCGAAGGGGATGAGATTCGAAAGTTTTGCTCAGCAAACAATGTCATCGTTATTAGCGGAGACCGACACTGGCAGTATCATAGTATCGACAAGGAAACAGGCGTGCATGAATTTTCCTCGGGAGCCACTTCTGAAGCTCACGCGGGAGGATTCAATTTGGAATTGAGAACTGAAGAACACCAGTACCTCGCCATCATCGGAGGATTCCTTAGTGGTGAAATCAATCCCGGAGTCGACGGTCGTCAATTGACGATCCGGCACCATCACGTGGACGGCAGCATTGCTTACGAATATACCTTTTCGCGTTGAATAAATAACCAATCCTGCCTCACGGGTCTCAATTTCTACGTGAGATCTTTATTTGTTGGCAGTGGCTATGGCATTAATTGGTCACGGTTCGGAACCCGATCGTGTGTTGCTGTTGGAGCGTTGTCTGGCAATCACTGCATCCACGCAGGGTATCGGAACGTGCGATCTCTTCCAACTTGTGCGTATTTTCTGTGCCACTTAAACGTCCAAATATCTTTCGGAGATCGCGTGGATCGTGCAGACTGATCGAAGAAAACAATATTGATGCCCTTTCCGTGTCGCGCAAAAGCAAAATGTTTTGACTCGGCTCCGGCACCAGACCATTCGCCGTTGTAAGTGGGGGCAGCATCTTTCGTAGCGTTTCGATGATCCGGGCCGCCTCCACGCCACATGGAATCCAGGTGGAGGGGGATTTCCGTTGGCGAATGATTCACATCGAATGAGCCCCAGTGATCTTCCTGCGCTCTCCCCTGAATATCGTTCTTCGCATCGTAAACCCAGTTGTTTCCGCCGTAACTGCTCAAGATTCTGCCATCGTTGAAGTCATCGGCAAAAGTTGGAAAGTCGTAAACCGTGTGAGGACCGCCATAGGTTTCGACGCCAGATGTGGATTCCAGCGGTTTCTTGATCTCGGTCCCGGTGCTTCCACTACCGCGTCGCATTTTTGCGTCGGGACACAACAAAAGAAACGGCTTTTCCTGATACGCTTTTGCAAGAGCTCTCACCCATTCACCGCGTGCCCAGCCCCCATCTCCAGTGCTGAATTTTCCATCATGTTCATCGGTATAAAACGTCCATACCAATCCCCACTGCTTCAGGTTTGAGATGCAGTGGATGCCTTTCGCTTTGCTTTTCGCCTTGCTAAGAGCCGGGAGCAGCATTCCCGCAAGAATTGCAATGATCGCAATGACTACTAGAAGTTCAATGAGAGTGAATCCGGACGCCAAACTTCGGCTCCGCTTCGTGATTGGATCTTGAAATGTCATCATAAGGATTGATACATATTTTTCTCTTGGCAGAGATTACAGTTTTTCCAGGTTGCAACTGGACAGAGTACACAATCAGAGCCAAAGCATCTGTTAATCATGTGAATACCCAATACTTGTTCCAAGCAGTAAAGAAAGTCAAGATTTTGGTGTAGTAATACAGGATCGCAGGTGTAGTTCAAAAATTAGAAACCCATAACCGGAGGGACAAGCTCCGTCTTGTTCCCACTTCAGACCTAGGAACGTCCCAAATTGATTTCAAGCTGCAATGGGAACGCCGTGGTTACTCGAAGGCACTTGTTTCCCCACGCTCCACGTTTCTTGCTTAAGGAGGATATTAGCACAAAGTATGGGATCGGGGTGGAACCCGACCCTCCGTTCGTTGAGATATTGGAGGTCCGGGATAGGCCCGCCTGACTCATAGGAGTCAGACGAGGCCCCCCGCAGATCCGGACGAGCGCAATGAACGCATCCGGTTCCTCTCAATACGGCTTCGCTACATCGCGGA
>Ga0255770_10003676_pt1 | contig 13123 bp, 1 predicted proteins | sample 071ome_22_FD_179968 | JGI IMG/M metagenome (GOLD analysis project Ga0255770, IMG submission 179968) | Coastal salt marsh microbial communities from the Groves Creek Marsh, Skidaway Island, Georgia - 071404AT metaG (version 2) | ecosystem: Environmental > Aquatic > Marine > Intertidal zone > Salt... | reverse complement strand
CCGCGTGCAATTCTATGAAATCGTGCGACAGCGTCCCTGGATATCCAACTTACTCAGTGTTTAAGGGCGTCTGCATCGTTGAGGGCGCTATTAAAGGAGCAGATTGGGGTCTCCTTGCCACTTTACCGGAAGATTGTCGCCCGGAGAAGCGAATCACTTTTGGCGTTAGCAATCACGAAATATCCACTCGCGTTGACGTGTTTCCAAACGGAGAAGTGAAGTATATCGCTGGAGGAAAATCCAACGGTTGGCTTTCGCTCACGGGAATCAAATTCGCGACGAACGAAACCAAGGACGTTAAAATGCCGCTCGACTTTTTGCACGGCGCCACGAACTATGGCGAAGACTACGAGGATGCGTTTTACATCAAAATCGACGACGAGTGTGTTTTAGGAGGCTCAATAAGAAAAGGATCCTCGTGGGAAGTCGCGCAACTGCCAGAGGAGTGTCGTCCTGAGAAAGCTTTGATGTTCAGCGCGAATACTTATCATTGTCGCTATCGTTTGGAAATTCACAAGGACGGGAAGATCAAAGGTGTTACAGGCGAATGTCACGACGTGATCCCGCTCGATGGCATCACTTTCATCCCAAAGGATTCGAAAAAAGATTCGGTTGCACTCGCTCCATCACTCGAGAGCGGTTGGGAACCATACGGAGAAAGTTCCACGTGGGAAGCGCCGTCCTACACACTGGTTGACGGTGAGTGCGTCGTCCAGGGCTTAATTCGAGGTGGATCATCCTGGAGTCACGTCGCCACCCTACCGGTGAATTGTCGACCCCACAGGATCCTGGTATTCACTTTGCAAAATGATGGCTTTTCTTCGCGCGTCGACGTGATACCGGACGGAGTAGTGGTATACAAGGCTGGAAAAGAATCTGGCGATTGGATTTCTCTCTCAGGAATCAGATTTACTGCTATTCCGGAAGGCGCGGTCTTCCTCGGTTATGGTTGGCAACCGTACGGGGAAGAGTGGGGGATTCCAACATATACGGTGCAAGATAACGTGTGTGAAGTTATTGGTGTTATTTATGGGTACAATTGGGATCGTCTCGCCATTTTACCGGAAGATTGTCGCCCGGAGAAGCGAATGGTTTTTAATGCGAATAACAATGAGTATTCTACGCGCGTTGACGTGTTTCCAAACGGAGAAGTGAAATATATTGCCGGAGGAAGCGATCGCATGTGGCTTTCGCTCACAGGAATCAAATTCGTGACGAAAGAAGCCAAGGACAAGAAAAAAGAGCTCACTTTTTTAAACGGCGCCACGAACTACGGTGAAGACTACGAGAACGCGTTTTACTCCAAAATCAACGGCGAGTGCGTTTTGGGAGGGTTAATAAGAAAAGGATCCTCGTGGGAAGTCGCGCAGCTGCCAGAGGAGTGTCGTCCTGAGAAGGCTTTGGTAGCTAACGTGAATAACCACGAGTGCAATATGCGTCTGGATATTTACGAGAATGGCAAGATCAAAGCAATTGTAGGCGGCTGTCACGACTGGGTCGTCTTGAGCGGCGTCAGTTTCATCCCGAAGGATTCGAAAGCTTCCTCTGTTGCTCTCGCTCCATCGCTCAAACGCGGCTGGAAAACTTACGACGGCGGGGTTTACTGGGAAGCGCCGTCCTACACACTGGTTGGCGAAGAGTGCATCGTCCAGGGCTTAGTTCAAGGTGGATATTGGGATCACATCGCTACTTTACCGGTTGAGTGCCGACCTTACAAGACGGTGATTTCCCACGTGAACAATAATGAATACTCTACGCGCCTGGACGTGTCGCCAGACGGAAAAGTGAAATGGATAGCTGGAGGAAAATCTAACGGATACGTTTCGCTAACAGGAATGAGATTTGAAGTCAAGCCGCTTCCGCCGCCGCAGATTTCTATCGGGAACGCGTGGTCGCTGCTTGCACTCGAAGAGTTTGATTTTGACATCAGAGTCAGTCACGATTTGTGTGGTACTAGTAGTTCATGTTTTGGCAACACGGTTGACGTTGATGCAAACGTCGCCTTGGGTTTGAAGTGCGAGGTACTGGTGAAGCCTGCGAATGACGAGAACTGTACGTACAATCTCGCTACTCCATATTTCCCGTGTAAAAAGTGGGATAATTTTTTTGAAAGCTCCAAATCGCCGGCGGAGCTGCGAACCTATTTGAGTCTAACGGACAAAGACGGCACCGTGGCAACAGGTGATTACGAAATTTGGTACGACTGCTTTCAAAACAAAAGGAGCTCGCAAACGGGAACGGGATGGAAAAAGTTACATGAGTTCCGTGTCATCAACAAGTGCTCCGATTTTCTACCACCAGGATATGAGAGTCTTTCTATCGCGGAGCTGTTGCTTCATTCTGCCCCTTCTTTTTTGGAGTTGAAGCTTGAGGATTGCGCCCGCGTTGATGCTGTCAAGGAAAGCATCTTTAGAAAATATGACACGTCTCCCCAAGATGGCCGTTTGGATGAAAATGAAGTCCTAGAAGCGTTGTTGCTGCACGATGTGGACACGTCTTCTTTGGAGTACCTCATTCCAGAAAGTAATTGTTTCAGGAAGAAAGGTGGTATTATGCTGAACGATTTCATCGAATCTTCTGCGCTGCCGCTCGGTTGCTCTGGACCGAAGTTGACGGAATCTTCAGATGTTTATTTCACGGAGGCATCGTATCCCACCATTGATTCTGATCATACTCAGTGCAAAGCAGATAAAGAGGGCGTGCAATTGAAGTGGGACTACAAGCTCACACCGCAGGAGGGCGACAGACAGTGTTTATATACGGATGGCCGGCTTTTACGCTCATTCAAAACTGATGCTGATGGCAACACAGTCACTTCTTTCAGAGACGAACGTCCTTCTTCTGGCGTTGGTCCTGATGCGGTGACGTTACGTGCGCACATGTCATTTGACTCAGGCATAGTGGAGAATCTCATCACTACTTCGTCTGCGATATCGCAGGCACCAGAGGAAAAGGATGCATACGTCACGGCGAACGATTGCGTCACTAAAGATAGTGATGGAGGGAAATGCTTCAAAAGAGTTTCTGTCTCGTCTGCTTTGGAATTAAGTAATAAAGAGTACATGTCTAAATCATCTATTATGACATGGATAAAACTTGCTGATGTATCAGAAGAAGATCAATACCTCTGGCAAAGCGTTGAATTCGAGAGCAAGTATAAAAAAGCGTTCGGTATCCGTGAATCTGGTAAGGTTTTTGCGCGTCTTAATGATGATGCGCAGGTTGAAGGAAATATAACCTTGCAAGTTGAGGAATGGTATCACGTTGCAATGCTAGTGAATAAAGGCAGTGGCATCGAAATTTTCGTCAACGGAGCGCTTGACGATGCTAATAAAACCGTGGATAATGCACAAATGGACTATCCCACGTACCCTTCGAAGGTGCGAATCTTGGACGCCATCGCATTGTATGATGATTTCAGAATTTATACGGGAATCTTGACTAGACTTCACGTCTCGTCAATTTATTCGTGCGGCAGACAACAAAGTTGTGCGCTTTTAGCTCACGCGACGCCACAATCGAGGCGAGTATACTGTATGGTGCCAAAATACAACACACAAAAGAGTTCGAAAGGTTTCGTACCCCCGTGCGTTGTGGGGTTGTTCTATAGCGGTGCGGCCATGGATCTGCAGTTAACATCCATTCAAAAGGGTGTACTGTTTAGCTTCAGAGACACGGCTCTCGATGAGTTGTCATACGAAATACTGCGAAGAGAAAGGGACCCAATATCAGGGCCCGAGGGAGATTACAAAGCTGTCGTCATGATTGATACGGCCTTAGATTTTTGCGCAACTACATTTTCTTCTCTGACATTTTTCGATGATGAAGCGATCAGAGAGCCCGGACGTACTTGGGAATACGCCGTGAAAACAAAGTTCCGTGAAGTCACGCAGATATCAGATCCTCGCGACTACAAGATTCCATTTGTTGCCATGCTTGAGGGATCAGTTATCGCTGGTAAATCAGATGTGCCCGTTCCCAATGTTCGTGTCTGCACGCGTATAGTAGTGAAAGATTCTGCATCAAGTATGCCTCTATATGATCGGAATGCAGACGAAACTAATTTGGGTGCTTACATGTATGCCTGGCGTTCTGAACATCAAGATGCGAACAAAAGATTCTCTGCATTCAAAATCACTGATCAAGACGACACTTCGTTTTCGGAGGTGAAACCCAGCGATTGGCTTACCATCAGCCTTTCACTTTTTTCCCGCATAAGTCAAGTAAATGTCTGCACGGAACGAGAAGAATCCCAATTTGACGTCCGCGTGTTAGATTATCAAGATCCAAACGATAAGGGTGACATGGGATCTGTGTGTATTTTATCTGTAGATGATGCGGATGGCACCCCCTTGGCGTTTAAGAGTGGCGGCTCAACTTGTAGAAGTTACCTGTGCAGAGGTACCAAGGTATCAGCATATTTTGGTCAATCCGTGACTATAAAGTCGACATCGAATGCTGCGAGCTACAACGTTTCAGAAGTTCAAGTCATGGGCGTTGAAGTAGACTGTCCATACACTTCATTTTCAGACGATCAGGGGAACTTCGAAATCGACATACTCGATGTGACCGGCGAGACTCCAAAAAGAGCTCACATCGGATCCTCGGCGTTCAAAACGGATATTTATGACGAAATAGATATATTGATGCTTAATGCAACCTCCCAAACAACTGCCGAAGCATTATTACTCGCCGTTGCTGTAGATGAAATCCGCTTTCAAGAGAACTGGGAGACGTCTTACGTTTTGACTGATGCCGAAGTTGCGTGCTACCTGAATGGAAATGTGGACCTACAGCAAGAATTTGGACACAATCTAACGAAAGCGCGGAAGCATTACGTCGAACACGGGAGCTGGGAAGGTCGATCTTTCACGAATTGTTCTGCAACATCTTCGTCATCGGGTCTGGGCCTACCAAATGACAACAACAAAGCATCCTTAGGTGTTCGGCCCATATTGCGCGAGTCACGACAAGCTCCGCTGGGTGAAGACCTTCTGTTGGATGGCGAGAACTCTGGTGACTCTGACGGCAACCCAAATTTTTTACCCACCATGAACGAGTGGAATGCGTACGGCTCAGTCTACGGAAACCCGATATTCTCAGAGAGCGATGGCATTTGCATCCTCGAAGGCGCAATTAAAGGAGGAGATTGGGGTCTCCTTGCCACTTTACCGGAAGATTGTCGTCCGGAGAAGCGAATCACTTTTGGTGTTAACAATCACGAAGAATCCACGCGGGTTGACGTGTTTCCAAACGGAGAAGTGAAGTATATCGCTGGAGGAAAATCCAACGGTTGGCTTTCGCTCACAGGAATCAAATTTGTGACAAAAACAGGCCAGAAATCGCAACTCGTTCTTTTGCACGGCGCCACGAACTATGGCGAAGACTACGAGAATGCGTCTTACTCCAAAATCAACGGCGAGTGTGTTTTAGGAGGCTCAATAAGAAAAGGATCCTCGTGGGAAGTCGCGCTACTGCCAGAGGAGTGTCGTCCTGAGAAGGCTTTGGTATTCAACGTGAATAATAATGAATGCACCATGCGTCTGGACATTTACGAGGATGGGAAGATCGAAGCTATTACGGGCGGCTGTCACGATTGGGTCTCCTTAAATGGAGTCAGTTTCATCCCCTGGGATGCGAAAGTTTCTTCTGTTGCACTCGCTTCATCACTGGAGAACAACTGGGTACCTTATGAAGGTGGGGCTTTCTGGGAAGCGCCGACCTACACGCTAATGAATGGCGAATGCGTCGTCCAGGGCTTAGTTCAAGGTGGATATTGGGATCACATCGCTACTTTACCAGAGGATTGTCGACCGTATAATAAACTGATATTCAATTTGAACAATCATCAGTATAGTTCGCGCGTCGATGTATCGCCAGACGGAAGGGTGGATTGGGTCGCTGGAGGACAATCCCACGGTTGGATCTCGCTTTCGGGAGTTAGATTCCCGATAGGGTTAATGGTGCCACCACATCCAAGTCCGCCGCCTCCGAGCCCCGTCTCTCCGAGCCCGCCGCCTTGGCCCCAAAGTCCTCCGAATCCAAGTCCGCCGCCGCCTCCAATCCCAGCACCTCCAAGTCCACCGCCTTCACCCTCAAGTCCGTCAATGCCGCCGCGCGGTTCCATCTTACCAAATGGTGTAAACGCAGTCGGAAAAGATGAATTTATATCTTACTGCAAGAACCGAACGAAATTTGCTGGAGCGCACTTGGTGCTTCAGGAAAAAGTTTGGACTTTAATTGACCGAGACGGATCAGGTGATTTGAATGAGATCGAGTTTGGAAACGTCATGAAAGCTTTACACAATGGATACATGTATGCGGTACCCTGGTTGGTTTATCCGACGGTGAGCACAAAACACATGACACAATTTCGTGCGGCGTACCAAGACGAGCAGAAAATGAATGCTCTCTTCTCACTTGTGCCCGTGAGCAAAGCAGCTTTACCATCTTCGCAGGAGTCGTGGCAAAAGTGGGTTCACGCTTTGGAAAATTCTTTTCCAACGTTCGACATGGATACGCCGCATGACAACGACATCTCTCGCCGAACTTTATTAACAAACATGGGGATAGATGGTTTACCGGAAACAAAAATATACGCAGTACCGTTGGTGACATTCCCAACTACGAAATTCATCTCCCTGAAACAGCTCGTGCTCGCCGACGAAAAATACGACTTTGCGCACGAGGAACATGGAATTCTGAAAGAAATGTTCAAATATCCGGTCGAAATTCACGCAATCCAAAGACTCCCGGATGTCGAACATCTCTTTGACGACGGAGCAGAAAAAATTTCATCAATTAAACATTTGAGTGCAGCTGGTGCAAATTTTGAAGATAACACTGCCGTTACAGTCACAGGTATGGTGAGATTCCCCAGTAATCGCACCCAAGACATCTCGTGCGGTTTACCGTCCGCGACGATTCGTGCGTATGAAGGCAAGAAATGCACTCATGAAGAGCTCGCTGAAGGAAAATGCTCCCCTAAGGGTTACAAATACGAATTTGAACCCACAAACTACACGGCGGATGAAACGGGTGAGTTTGATATTTCAATTACGCCCGGTGAAACGTGGGCATTTGTAGCATCTTACGAAGGACACGATATATGCTACGGAGGGGACGCGGTGGATGTCTCACCTTGCGTTGTACACAATTCGACCTCAATCAAGTTGTCCGAGGAAGAATTCTATCAAAATGTATATTTTGAGTTGGAGAATGTAATTGGTGGTGAATTTATGACTTACTTTGATGTCACCCAACGACAAGTAGATCTTGGATTGTACGCTGGTGCGTGCGATACTCCTTACACGAAGTACTCATTGTTGATTACACCGGCCAATGGCTGTGGTGCGCCTATTGAGCTCTCTGATGCCGAGATAGTGGGATCTTCAGGGTCTAGATTTGAAAAAAATCAATGGCCTTTGGTTGATCCTCACAATAAGTCATCGAATGTTCGCATGTGGCCCTATGCTGCCATGGACTATTACATTCAATTGCTAGAGGCGCCTGATGTCGAAAATTTGACGGAAGATAAGATTCTACAAGAGTACACTGGGGCGTCATGCAAACCTCCAGGGACAAACATCATGCAATTTTTTCGGGACAGAGATGCTCTCGCTCAGACGATGTTATTATTGGAGAGGACGTTTGCTGAGGTAAGATATGAATACCATGGGTGGTTCTGTGTCGAGCCTAGATTTGGGGATTTCCCCGAGACGTCTTTGCGAACTCCGCTCACGTCGATTCGTTCTGACGAGATTTGTATCGGGTCAGATGCCGCAAAGCACGATTTGACGAAAGAACATTTGATCGGAAAGTCAAACATGCAATTCTCAAAACTTAAATCTCAAATTTCCCCGGATAAATTCGTGTCTCTCAAGGTTGTCGAGGCGCATTACATTGCACCAGATACAATTTCGTTCTGTTCAACGTTTGAGCGAAGCGTGAATGATGTCCCTACAAAATTAAGCTTACAAGTTCGGATTCAACAAGACGTTGGTCCACAAGGGTCGAACCCTTGCCATTCGTCGAACGAACCCTCGGAAGATTGCGTGTTTACGAAAGTTAACGCGACGACGCGCTTACTTCAGTTCTACTCAGAAGAGGGTAAAGATGGCAATTCATATGAGATTTCTTCGAAAGACGCAGTCCCAAATCTGGTTCCTCCACACCGCCGGAAATTTCTCGCTCGGGTAGAGCGTAATGATGGATGGGCTGTAACAAATTTAGCCATAGAGCGTGAACTCGTCACCGTTGCAAGTAAGAAGAGAGGAGGAGGGGATAATCCGAACGCGAGATACCAATCTGCCTTTGAATTTTACGCAACTGCGCCAATTCGTGGCTTGGTTTACACCGTCGTGCATGATCCTCCTGGCGGGAATTCGTTTGCATCTATCAGGCAGGGAACTAAAATTGACCTCGAACTCGGTCTCGAAACTACAAGGGGGATGAGTACAGATATAGCAACTTCAACGGGACTGGGACTTAGTTTCGGCAATTCCGTTGAAATCCCTGGTATCGAAGTTGGATCTGCTTATTTAAACGCCGACGTTAAAATGAATGATGATGGAGTGGCTAGTAAAACTATGGGAGCAGCTAGTTTCAACCTCGACTCGAGCGTCAGTTTAGCCTTTGATGGTCCATCTTTATCAATGAGTGCCACCACGGACAATGGTTGGGATTTCCACTTTACTCTGGATCGCACCATTTCGTCGTCGAAGGACCCAGCACTACCGGGTCGTCCTGGAGATACTATTCTTGGAGGTGGTTTTGAGATAGTCTACCTCCGAGTTGACACTGTCGATATCAGAGACAATTGCCTGAAAGTCGTTGAAGAGGTGCAGTGGCTTCCCCGGAAACCTAATACGTACTTATTGTCGGTTTACCATGTTGAATACAAGCTGTTACCTGAGTTGCAAGGTTTGGTTGCCACGGCCAACGATAAAGATTCTATAATGACTGATGGTGAGATGGGTGATAAATCAAACGATGAAGTAAAAGCAATTTGGAAGCATCGTCTTAAGACGTCGATTGACGACTGGAAAAGAACCTTGGAATGGTCGTCGCCAGATTTTAATCCAGAAGGTTTTTTGAAGCTCAGTGAGGCAAAACAGAAGGAGAAGTTGAATGAGATAAATGAAAGGTACGATAGCACTTCCATCCCTTTCAATTCAGATGATTCAGTCTTTGGTAGACTGATGAAACCGAAAATTGATCAAGTGTACGGTGCGTACACCGGAGATGACACGCTTTCTGATTATACCGCAGATAGAGATTGGTCGGATCTGCCCGAAGTATGGAGAAGAGTCGGTCGCACTCGCTTTATCCCTGCTATGGGTGTGCCCTTGACAGCATCATCTGCTAACAATAAGCCAGATATGCGAAACATTGTCGAAGGCGAAAGTCGTTTTACAAATGAAGAAAAAGATAGTCGATGGTACCCCAGCAAAGGAAATTGGTTGCAATCGTGGGAAATGAAGGGTAATGAAACTGGGAAAAACGTTTTCACCTCTGTTGAAAATGATGCAGGAGTGGCTAAAAGAGATAAGCTATCATTGTTCTCTCGAGGCATGTCAGACCTTGCTGAAAATGACATGAGAGAACGTGGACAAATGTCGCTTGATGACATCTTCGAGGAGGATACTGTGGCGAAATATATTGATGCCTCAGTGTTTGGCTCAAAAGCTCCGTTTGGATTTGGCGGGAAGAATGAAAAAGATCCAAAATTAGACCCGATTTCCACGGGTTCAGAACAAAGCGTCTATTTAACTTTTTCTGGAGGTGGCCACGCGCTCGAATTCAGCTCAGACGTATCGTCGAATATTGACTCTTGGGGTTATTCTTGGGAATTTGAAACAGAAGGTCAGAAAGATCTATCAGTTGCTACCCATGTAGCTCTTTCACTTTTTTATTTAGATCAGGGGTTAGACTTAATGAAAGGTAGACTTGCTCAAATAGAGCATGCAATGGCTTGGGCAAAGTATGGTAACTTAAACGTCTTCTACAGCTTAGGCGATCTTGACCCATACGATAAGTTTGTGGTGGCAGTTTCGTCGGACAAGCGATTCGGAACTCCAATTTTTAAAACGATTGGTGGCGCTTCGAAATGTCCGGGAGAACCAAACACGGTATGGAGGGAATCCGGCTTGATCGTGGAAACTGCGTGGGCTGCTGGCGTGAATAACAAATTCATCCCTCCCGGGCAGAATGCTTTGTTTGATATCATCATCACCAACGAATCTCCTTTCAGAGAAGGTCACATATACGGCTTACAGCTCATATCTGGATCTAAATTTAACGGTGATTTTGGTGGGAATATGTTGGATCTATCCTTCACCGTTAACGGTGCGGACACGCTAGCACCGTACCAGTCGTTGGTACCACTGCACGATATCCCATCGGTGGATGCGAATGGAAATCTGAAACACACTCGATTATCCCTGAACGTTGCCAAGGGTAAATTCGCGCAGTCGTATTCTTCTGTTGGCGTTCAGTTAGTTTCTCAGTGTGAATGGGAATTATCCAGAGATATTCTGTACCGGTCTCCGATTTCTTCTTCGGCCTATCTCGGAGATTTTAAATGGGAACGAGAGTGTCCGAAAGTCACGTGGGACGAAACTACCTACAACACGTATCTGAACACGATAATATCAAAGAATACTTCTCCGTTCATTAACGTAACCCTACTCAACCCAGATCCACTGAACTTATGGTCAGCAGATTATGTCGAGGGCGATTCGAAGAAGACGAACCATTTAGTGCATCCAAGCGTCGCATTTGTTCGGGTGCAATGGAGAAAACTCGGGGAAGGTGAATGGATAAATTCGTGGGATATGGTGGGAGACGACCCAAACATTTGGAAGCGAAGTGTAAAAGACGCGGATGCGCAGTGCGATTCCGCGCGCGGTGAAGGATGTGCGTTCAAATGGAACACAGAACGCCAACATTTCCTGAGCGGACTGAAAGATGGAACGTGGGAAGTTCGAGCGAAAGTGTTCTGCTTTGGATATGATTCGTTCGCAACTTCAGAGGTGAAACAATCAGTGACCGAAGAGAATTTGAACGTCATCATCGACGTGACTTCGCCAGAGATCACCTCTGTTTCTGTGTATAATCGTCTCGTGACAATAGAGTACTCGGAATTAGTGAAATGTCCGCAGCTAAGAGCAGATCACATGAGTTATACCATCGAGCGCATCGAGACGTGTGAAGGTGATTCTGTTGAATCTGGTATGGTTGCGGCGAGCACGGTTTTCTCTGATTACCAGTTCACGTGCCTTAAAGGAGAACGAGGCTATATCATCATGGCTAAATGGCCAAGTGACGCTGAAAGCGGAATTTACAAGCTAACTGTGAACGCCGACAAGCTAGGACCCATGGTCACTGACTTTGCGTTCAATCCGAGTTCATTCCGTGAGCAAATATCTGGAATCGCAGTGGGTTGCAACTCTGGCAAAAAAGATGCTGTGGTAAAGCTAGGAAGCCCCCCCACACTCTCTCGAAAAAAGCCGTCCGCTTCTGCATCAGAAGGGAAAGGCTGGAAAAAAGTGAAAGAATCATCTCTCGGAGCGGCGGCGCAAAGATCCTCAGAATCTATTTTCTTCTCGTTCAGTGAGCTTCCAGTGAAGTTTGACAATAAGTTCGTTTTGGTGACGAGCGTATTCGCGATGACGTTTGTTGCTCTCGCGCGGCGAAGAAGAGGAGCGTCGAAAGCTACAATGACGTTAAGTGACGACAACTCGGAATCAGAGAAGCGTTCCTTTCTTGATGAAGATGAGAATAATAAACGAAGAATCGATGGAAAAGGAGGAGTAACGTACGGCGCAGTGCTTTGATTTTTTACAATCACGCTTTTACATACATAGAATACTATTATTATTACCTGTACGGTACTGGTAGTTATTATTATTATTATTATTATTATTTTACTTTGTGGAAGTTCTTCGAGTTCGCGATCACCGTTTGTTGTCGCGCGATTATGGACTTAGTGTGAATAAAAAGGAAGGAAGAAGAGTTAAAATAGTTAGATGGAAAAGTTCAATAGAAGAAATACTCAGCTACATAGATAACGAGCTCGTAATATATACACGCAATACTTACTGGTATTACACTTCAATACATGATCGACTATTCTATATCTTTTATTATTCGTCACTTTTTCTTAGAAGCGTTTATTCAACGCTTCTTAATATCATTCGATTCTTCAGTGCTCGTGCCACGATGCCGCGAGTGCGAGAGTAAACGAAAGCCACACCGTCCACGTGTCGTGATACAACATGCTCGATGCGCTGCTGATTTCAAAAGTCAACGCAGGTGTTGAAGGCGGAGGTGAACTTGGAGGAGACGGAGGAGGGGGATACTCGGGAATGAGAACTAAAACTGATGCTTTCGCGGTTTCAAACTTCTCCGAATATGCAAACTCCAAATCCGTGATGATCGCGGCGGATTTTTCCTTGCCTAAATCAACGACGGCTTCCAACAGTTCTGGATCTTGCATAACTTTAACCGCCGCAGCGCACCTTCTCGAAATCTCTTCGCCGATGTTGTTTGAAGTTGTATTCAACGCTGTCGAGAGTAAATAGGAAGAGGCCATAGCAGACGCTCTAGCAACCGTGTTTTTCGTTTCAGTATCCACGCGAACATCCGGACTCGTCCGCGAAACTACAGATACGGCCGAAGATATGATTGAACTTATATCGGAAGAATCGCTCATATTCAAAAAACTCTTGGCATAATACTCGCCTAAAAGCATTCGCCTCTTCTTCCGTAAAACAAGGTTCGTTTCACCGATTCGTTTCGCAAACGCAGATAGCGTCGCCGCTTCGGCTTCGGCTTTACTGGAGGTACCTGCGCCATGCAATAACGACGAAACCATAGAAATAGCGTTTGCCAAATTAACCGAAGCGTATGCGACCGTTGCGAGTGAATCCTTAGCGCCATCGATGACGAGCTTTTGAAAAGGATCGACGTTGAATATCAAATCCGAATCGATATTTTCCTCTGTCAAACCGAGAGATTCTAAAATGAGCTCTGCGGCTCTTTCGACAGTGATCAAATAAACACTCGCAATTTCAACAGCTACTGTTGTCAACGGAGTGATAACACTCGCATGCATAGGAGC
>Ga0255770_10003673_pt1 | contig 13129 bp, 11 predicted proteins | sample 071ome_22_FD_179968 | JGI IMG/M metagenome (GOLD analysis project Ga0255770, IMG submission 179968) | Coastal salt marsh microbial communities from the Groves Creek Marsh, Skidaway Island, Georgia - 071404AT metaG (version 2) | ecosystem: Environmental > Aquatic > Marine > Intertidal zone >... | reverse complement strand
ATATATCATGATAGCACTAGTTTTATTTTCTAGTTTAATGTTTGCTCAATCAGTTTCAGGTACAGTTACTGATACAGAAGGTAATGCACTATTTGGAGCAAATGTTACTGTAGAAGGTACTTCATCTGGTGCTGCAACAGGAGCTGATGGATCATATTCAGTCGACGGTGTTGCAAGCGGTACTTATACTGTTACTGCTTCATACATTGGATATGAATCTGCAAGTGTTTCTGTAAGTGTAGATGGTGCTGCTACTGCTAATTTTTCATTAGCATCAAGCGCAGTTGCTGGTAATTCAGTATCTGTTCTTGGTTCACGTTTTGCAAGAAACGTTAATGAACAAGCAGTTCCAGTAGAAGTCATTACTGAGCTTGAAATTCGTGCAGCTGGTTTCACTGAAACTAATGAATTGCTGCAATCTCTAGTTCCATCATATAATGCTCCACGTGGATACATTACTGATGGTTCCGATCACATGAGACCTGCAACTTTACGTGGTATGGCTCCTAATCAGACTCTTGTACTTGTAAATGGTAAAAGACGTCATCAAGGTGCTTTAGTTCACGTTAACGGTTCTGTTGGTCGTGGTTCAACTCAGGTTGACTTAAATGCAATCCCAGCTAGCGCTATTCAAAAAATTGAGGTGCTACGTGATGGTGCTGCTGCACAATACGGTTCAGACGCTGTTGCTGGGGTTATCAACATTATTTTAAAAGAATCTGGCGGTGCTGACTTAAGTGTAACTTATGGTCAAAATCTTTCTTTCTTTGAAAGAGGTTATGCTGCAGGAGAAGGTCTTATTGATGGTCAAGATGCTTCAACTTATGGTTGGGATCTTGATGAAGATGTAGAAGGTACTGGTTACCTTCCTTATTCTGCTGATAGAGGTTGGGCTCGTCCAGGTCTTGAAACAGTTCTAAAAGAAGACGGTAGAAACCTAATTATTCATGCTGGTAACGGTTTGAATCTTTTTGGTGGAAGCGTATATATAAGTGGTCAAATTCGTGACGGTGGTCGTACTAACCGTGCTGGATTAGATCCAAGAAGACAGTACTTTGCGGGGATGGATGATAAAGAATATGCATTCGATAGAGAAAATCATCGTATTGGTGCTGGAGAATTTGAACAAGTAAGTTTAATGTTCAATGGTAATTTCCCAATGGAACGTGGCGGTACATTCTATGCATTTGGTGGAATGAATACGCGTGACGGAGAAAGTGGATGTTATTACAGAAGAGCTCAGGATAATCGTACACTACGTGCATGGTATCCTGATGGATTCTTGCCATTAATTAGCCCAACACTTACAGATACATCATTAGCTGTAGGTATGAAAGGCATTATGGATAATGGAACAGTTCTAGATGGAATGGCATATGACTTTAGTGTTAATACAGGAAGTAACGAATTTGCATGGGGAATGAAAAATTCTCATAATGCAACTGCAGGTACCGGTCCTGATCAACAATCTGAGTTTGATCTTGGTACATTAGGCTACAGACAAACAACAGTAAACTTTGACCTATCTACTCAAATTGAGTTAGGTGGTTTTGAAGGTCCTGTTAATCTTGCTATGGGTGCTGAATTGCGCATGGAAAACTATGAAATCACAGCTGGAGAAGAAGCAGGATATGCTGATTTTGGCTATGATGTATTAGATGGTCCTAACGCTGGTGCTTCTGCAGCAGTTGGTTGCCAATGTTTACCTGGACTAGCTCCAGCTAACGAACAAGATCGTGATAGAGATGCTTTCAGTCTATATGCTGAAATCGGCGGTAATCTTTCTGAAGACCTTTCGCTTGATGTTGCATTAAGAACAGAAAACTATAGCGACTTTGGTGCAACTACTAATGGTAAAGTTGCAATGAGATATGTAATTGATGAAGGTGTTGCTGCAAGAGGTTCTTTCAGTACAGGCTTTAGAGCTCCTGCTCTTCAAGAAGCATACTTCTCATCAATTGCTACTAACTTTATCGATGGAATACCTCTAGAAGTAGGTACATTCCCAGTGGATACAGAAGCAGCTAGAGCTCTTGGAGCTAAAGACCTTGAACCAGAAACATCTGAAAACCTATCTTTAGGTTTAACCTATAATGATGATAAGTTCTCACTATCTGTAGATGCTTATATGATTACAGTTGAAGATCGTATTAGCATGAGTGAGACATTTAGAGGTTCAGGAGCAACTTCTGATATGGTTTCTTTCTTTGCTGAAAGAGGTGTACCAGCTGCGGCAGGTAGATACTTCTTTAATGGTATTGATACAGAAACTAATGGTTTAGATATTGTTGCAACAATGAGAGAAGATGTTGCAGGTGGTTCATTATTGCTTAAAGCAGCAATGAACTTTAACGATACTGAAGTTACCAACAAGGGTGAACTTGAAACTCCTGCTGAATTAGCAGCATATACCACAAGTCAGTTACTTGGTAGAGAGAATACAGTAAGATATGAAAATTCTTCTCCTAGAGAAAACTTCCAGTTCTCAGCTACATTACAAAAACCAACATCTACTTTTATGTGGAAGTTAAATCGTTGGGGTGAAGTAACTATCCCAGCAAGTTCTGTTGCAAGAGAACAGGTATTAAGTTCTAAATGGACAGTTGATACGGAATATTCATTCCAGGTTAATAGTCAAGTAAGAATGGCATTTGGTGCTAATAACTTGTTTGATGTATACCATGAAAAAAATATTTAAATAAATAGTTTTAATGGAATTTTCCAACACTCAGGATATAGTCCATTCGGATTTAACGGACGTTACATTTATACACGTCTAGATATGACTTTATAATATAATTTATAGTCATAAAAAAAAAATAAAAAGCCTCTACTTTTTGTAGGGGCTTTTTATTACTTTTGATAAAATAATGTATAAAAGAATACTCAATATAATCACATGTGCTTTATTGCTACTTACTTGCTGTTCAAATCGAATATCAAATCAGAACGGTGCTGTATCATCAACATCAAGAATTGCCTCTCAAGTTGGGATAGATATTCTTAAAAAAGGCGGTAATGCCTTTGATGCAATTGTAGCCACTGGATTTGCACTCGCAGTAACTTCGCCAGCAAATGGAAATTTAGGTGGAGGAGGATTTTTAACAGCAAGAACTGCTAATGGTGAGCTAATAAGTTTAGACTTTAGAGAGAAAGCTCCTCAACTGTCATATGAAACTATGTTTTTAGATAAAGATGGAAATTATGTTGAAGATTTAGCTCTGTATTCACATATCTCTTCAGGGGTTCCAGGAACTGTAAATGGCTTGATTAAGATTTTTCAAGATTATGGTTCTGGAAATTTTTCATTAGAAGAAATAATTAGTCCAGCAATCAACCTAGCGGAATACGGTTTTCCATTAGAAGAAAATGCAGCACATGGATTTGATACAAACAAAAAATATTTTGTTCAGGATGAAGGTTCAAATTTATTATTTGTCAAAAATATCAATAATCAAGTTACCGATTTACAAGAGCGTTTAAATAATGGTGAAATTAATCAAGTAGAGTATGAAAAAATGCTTAACAATTTTGATGAATGGAAAACTGGAGACATTTTCATTCAAAAAGATTTGGCTGAAACTTTAAAGCGTATTTCTAAAGAAGGAAATAAAGGATTCTACAGTGGTAAAACTGCGAGATTAATTGTTGAAGAAATGAAAAAAAATAATGGTTTTATTTCTTATAAAGATTTAGAGAGCTACGAATCAATTTATCGAAATCCTGTGGTTGGCACATATAGAGGTTATACCATTGTCTCTATGGGTCCACCAAGCTCAGGAGGTACATTATTAATTCAAATGCTAAATATGCTTGAAAATTATGATCTTGGAAATATGCAAAGAAACTCAACTGAATTTGTGCATTTATTAACTGAAGTACAGAGATTAGCCTATGCTGATAGAGCAGTTCATTTAGGCGATCCAGATTTTTGGCAAAATCCTATACAAATGTTAACGTCTAAACAATACGCTAAAGAAAGATTAAAACTGATTTCTAGTAGTACTGCTACAGCCAGCACCAAAATTGCTGCTGGAAATCAATTAAGCGAGAGCATGGAAACTACACATTATTCTGTAATGGATAAAGAAGGTAATACTGCAGGAATTACAACAACTATAAATTTAAGCTACGGCAATAAAAAAATTGTTGATGGTGCAGGATTTTTATTAAATAATGAAATGGATGATTTTTCTTCTAAACCAAATGTTCCAAATGCTTTTGGTCTTATTGGCGGTGAAGCAAATGCTATTAAACCCTACAAGCGCCCTTTAAGCTCTATGTCCCCAACGTTAGTTGTTGATCAAAATGGACAATCAATTTTAACTGTTGGTGCGGCTGGTGGCTCAAGAATCATTACCGCAGTTCTTCAAATTATAATTAGTGTTTTAGACCATAATTTAAATATCCAACAAGCAATGGATGTTGGTAGAACTCACTCTCAATGGTTGCCAGACCTCATTTTTTATGAAAAGGAAGCTCTTACAAAAGAAACTATTGATGAATTAGAAAAATTAAATCATTCATTTTTTAATTATGACAATTTTCCTGGTAATTCTTATTTAGCAAGGACTCATGGTATTCAAAGAAAAAAAGGATTATTTTTAACAGGAGCAGATAAAAGAGGAAATCAAAATGGAAATGAAGCAATTACCTATTAGCGCTTTTTTAATATTAACATTTTTTTTAATTGGATGTGGCGATTCAGGCAGAACGACACAATCTGTTCTTCCAACACCTGTTGTTAATTACACACCTGGAGAAATAGTTTCAGACATTGATAATCATATTCAATATTATGTCGGAAATACTCCTATCATTGTAACCGTACCACATGATGGAGCTATTATACCAACTACAATTCCTGAAAGAACTGGAGACACAACAAAAGCTGAAAACACCCTAGGGATTGCAGAGTATTTCTACAACACTTTTACAAGCAATGGTGCTAATGGACTATATCCTCATATAATTGTAAACAACATAAACAGGTCAAGGTTAGATCCTGATGCAAGTATTGAAGTTGGTGCTCAAAATGATTATGCTGCAGCATACTTCAATCGCTACCATAATTATATTCAAGTCGCTATTGATTCTACTGAAGCAAATTTTGGAATTGGTATATTGGTTAATTTATCAGCACACAAAGATGATGATAATGAGTTAGTTGAGCTTGGATATCTTTTATCAAAAGATGATTTGAATAATTCTGATTCATATATTGAAAATTTTGCTTCACAATCTAGCTTAAGTGCTATTTCTACTGTTTCAGATGCACAATTTAGTGAATCAATTCGAGGATTTGATAGCATAGGTAAAAAAATGATGGATTTAAATTGCTGTAAACCAATTTATTACACTTTTGATGTTACACCAAGTCCATCATTTCCTAATCCGCAAAGTGATGATTATAATCCTGGCGGTTACACTGTAAATAAATATGCAAACACTGGGACTTCAAATATTAGCACTGTTGAATTTTCTACTCCATATAATGGACACAGAGACAGTCCATATGCATATATTGCATTAGGAGCAATGTTAGTGGAATCAATCCAGCACTTTTATGAACTAAGCACTGGAATGTCATTAGGAATTAATTAATCATTTTAATTAGAATTTCTTAAAGCTGTAGCTTTATTTAAATATTCCTGAGCGTCTTCAAGACGACCTTCTCCAAAGTATGTTCTATAAACACCGTAGTAATATTGAGGATCGTTTGGATTTTTATCAATTAATTCCATATAATAATTTCTTGATTTTCTCCATCTTTCTGCTTGCTCAAGAGCTTTCGCTAATCCTAATAATGCTTCAACATCATCTGGTGCTAGAAAATAAGCTTCTTCAAAATTATATTCTGCTTCTTCGAAGTTATCCATTTTTAAATAGACAAGTCCTCTGTTAAAGAATAAGTCAACTAATTCTTTACCATCATCAGTTTTTTCAATAGCCAAATCAAGGTTTTTCAAAGCTGCATCAAAATTATCTTGAGCTAAATATAATGCACCTAAGCTTTTTAATGCTGTAGGCTCATTGGGGTTCATTGCAAGTGCTTGCTCATAATATTCTAAACCTTTATCAAACTCACCCAATCTAACAACACTTTGTCCAGCACTAACTAATAAAGCGATTTTAGTATCCTCTGGTATGTCTTCAAGCGCCAATCCCATATCAAGATACATTATCGTATTTTCTTTATCTCCTTTTACCGAAGAATAAAGTGCTGCCAACGCATATGACCCAGGTTGAGAAGGATCTAACTCTTTAGCATCTAGTGAAATTTGAATAGCTTGATCTACTAAAGCATCTCTTTGTTCTGCGCTAGCCGCTCTATTTAGGAGCGCTAAAAACCCTGAAGCTTTATAATAAATTAAATTATAGCTTTTTGTAACAGATGCAGTAACTGCTTGCTCCATAGAAATTTTTCTGTCATTTCTAGTTGGGCGGATTTTTAGATTACTCGGAGCTGTTCTCGCAATCTCCATATACTTCTTGACAGAAGACCAGTCTTCCTGTCTTGGATAAATTTTGTCACCTAAATGAAATGCTGCCTCCCATTTATCATTAGGGTGATTTAATGCTTCTATCAAGTACTTTTCTGCTTCTCCCCACTCTTTATCTTTAATTCTAATTTTTGCAGATTCTAGTGCTTTTCCAGCAAATAAAGTTGTAACTAAAAAAGCTGTAGCTATAAAGTTTTTAAAATAATACATATTAACAGTTCTCCTTCTATCTATATATCAAGTTAGGGTTATTATAATGAGTTTTCAAGAAGTATGGTTAATGTGCATCCAATGAAGGCGGTTATCAAATTCTGTTTGCGAAAAATTATTCAAACCATTAACACCTATACCTTCAATACAAAAAGATGCTGTAACTGCACCATACTTCATTGATTCAAAAATATCTAAACCCTGCATCATCCCCATTAAGATACCACCAATATATGCATCTCCCGCACCGGTAGTATCTATAACTTCTTTCACAGGGATAGCTTTCATCGAAAAATGTTTTTTTGAATCAAAGTAGTGTGAACCGTGTTCTCCATCTTTGATTATTAGACTATTTGGTCCAAGTTCTAAAATTGCTTTGGACATACTTCTTAAATCGGATCCATCCATTCCTGATATTGCGCGAGCCTCATTAAAATTTATACAAAATAAATCAACGCGCTTAACTAGATCTTTAAGTTCTTTATTTGCAATATCTATGTAAAGTTTAAACGTGTCTAAGAGAACAAATGGCTTGCTTTGCATTTGGTTTAAAAGCTGAGTTTGTAAATGTGGAGCAGTATTCCCCAATAAAAGAAAAGGACAATTTTTAGAATGTTCTGATAAGTCAGGGATATAGGATTCAGATACTCCCGGATCGACATATAAAGTTTCTCTTGATGAAAAATCATCTTTATACTCACCTCCCCAACAAAAAGTATTCCCATCTAACTGTGTTAATGATTGCGTTGTTATAGAATGATCAGAAAGTAAATTAAAATGGTTTTCTTGAAAATCATCACCAACAACTCCAACTAATTCACAAGTATTTTTTTTATTAGCAAGTAAAGCATATGCAGCTGACCCGCCCAACACATTAGAGAACGAACCATGCTTATTTACAATTTTATCAATACTAATTGATCCAAATACAACTGCTTTATGTGATTGATTTGAAGTCATAATTTTTTTCATTAAGATAGTGATGGAATAAAAATGATAAAAGAAAAAATAGTTTTAGGAATGAGCGGTGGGGTTGATAGTTCTGTAGCAGCAGTTTTACTCCAAAATAGAGGTTTTGAGGTACATGGTGTTTTTATGAAAAATTGGGATGATAAAAATGCAATATGTAATGCAGAGGATGATTATGCAGACGCTTTAAGTGTATGCAATCAACTAAATATTCCCTTAAAAAAAATAAATTACACAAAAGAATATAAAGAACGTGTTTTTTCTCAGTTTTTAGATGACCATCAAAATGGGTTTACCCCTAATCCTGATGTTTTATGCAACAAAGAAATAAAGTTTGATGTTTTTCAAAAATATGCACAGGAAATTGGTGCTAGAAAAATTGCCTCGGGTCATTATGCAAAAATAGTTAGCAAAGATGATAAATTTTTTATCGGCAAAGCTAGTGACAGATCTAAAGATCAATCCTATTTCCTATACCAATTAAAAAGTTCATTGTTAATGAATACTGAATTTCCACTTGGCGAGTTATTAAAAAAAAATATTAGAAAAATTGCTGTAGAAAATAACTTAGTTAATGCATCTAAAAAAGATAGTACGGGTATATGCTTTATCGGCGATAGAAAGTATAATGATTTTGTTGGACAATTTTTACAAGATAAAAAGGGTAAAATTATTACTGTAGATGGTGAAAATATTGGTGAACATAATGGGCATATGTATTTTACTGTCGGGCAAAGAAAAGGTTTAGGTATTGGAGCCAGAAGTTCTGCTTATGATGAGCCTTGGTATGTTGTTAATAAAGATATTAACAAAAACATTGTATTTGTTGCTCAGGGAGCTGATCATCGTGCTTTATTCTCCAATAAATTATTAGCTGATAAAATGCATTGGAATCTAGATATTTCTAAATCACTTCCATTAAAATGCAAAGCTAAAGTGAGGTATCGAGACGTTGATCATTCATGTCAAATATTATCATCAAATGAAGATGAATGTTATATTAAATTTGACTGTGCAATTAAAGCGATAACTACTGGCCAATCAATTGTTTTATATAATGAAAATGATATTTGTATTGGCGGAGGTATAATAAGAAAAAGAAACATACCTTATTTAGGTGAGGAAATAAATGAGTAAAGAACTAAGAATTATTATTTTGGCCGCAGGAAAAGGAACTCGAATGAATTCCGATTTACCAAAAGTGTTACACAAATTAAATGGTAAGGCTCTTTTGGATTTTGTGCTTGATGAAAGTGAACTTCTGAATCCGAAAGAAACAATACTAGTAGTAGGATTTAAAAAAGAGCAAGTTATTTCACATACTCAACATAGGGCTAATCTTAAATATGCAACGCAAATGGAGCAACTAGGTACAGGGCATGCTGTTTTACAAACAGGTGATTTATTAAAAAATAAAGAGGGGCATATTTTAATTTTGTATGGAGATGTTCCAAACATCAAAGAATCAACGCTTAGACCTATAATTGATGACCATCTCATCAACAATCGTGACTTAACTTTAATTACTGCAGAAATTGATGATCCTACAGGCTATGGTCGAATCATAAGAGATAAAAATGATAACTTATTAAAAATAGTTGAAGAAAAAGATTGCACTGATAATGAGAGAACAATTAAAGAATGGAATCCTGGTATATATATTTTCAAAATTCCAGAAGTGTTTGAAATTTTAAATAATATTAAGACAAATAATGCTTCTAAGGAATATTATCTAACAGACGCAATTGGATTAGCTCAACAATCCAAAATGGAAATAAAGGCTATTAAAATTGCAAATTCTAATGAAGTAATAGGTGTCAATACAGCTGATCAACTGGAAGAGCTTGAATCTTGAAACACCTTTTAAATATAGTTATCAGTTCCTTAATTTTAATTATTTTAGCATTTTTCTGGTCATTTAATACATACCTTAAACAAGAAACTCCAACAAAAGACTTCGCTAGTACAAATACATCAGAATTAACAAATAAAATTAAATTATTTGAAAATTATTCATCACAAACTTTGAGAGTAGCCGTATTAAATGGTTGTGGAGTAAGTGGTGTTGGTAATTCATATGGAAATATCTTAACAAATAGATATGGACTACAAGTGACTAGAATTGAAAATGCAGATAACTTTAATTACGAATTCACCACTATTGTTATTTTAAGCAAGGATAACCCAAATATTGAGAATTTGCTTACAATTTTAGGAACAAACATAAATGCAGGTAATGTTGAATTTGATGCAACAACAAATCCTAGTGAAGATATTCAAATAATTATTGGTAAAGACTATCAAGAGTTTCTAAACTTGAATCAATGAGCTCAAAACCACTACTAAAAAAAATTGTTTCGCTAGCAGACGATAAAAAAGCTGAAAATATTGTAGCGCTAGATGTTTCTAATATTACTTCACTTTCAGAATATTTTGTTGTGTGCTCTGCCTCAAATCTTATTCAAGTCAAAGCAATTGCAGATAATATAAAAGAAAATATTTCTGAAAATCCTTGGAAAACAGAAGGCTATGAAAATGGTACATGGATTATATTAGATTATGTAGATATAGTAGTACATATCTTTTATGAAGAAATGAGATCATACTATGATTTGGAAAGAATTTGGTTTGATGCAAAGGTAGTTAAAGTATGAAGCTGAAAAAACTCATTCATGATTTTTTACAGGATTATTTAGATCAAAATAAAATTGAATTTTCGGAATGGAGTGTAAATGTTAACAATCAAGAAGGGTTTGGAGATTATTCTTCTAATATTGCACTTAAGCTAGCAAAGATATTAAAAAAAGCACCTATTGAAATAGCAGAAAATATTGCTATTCATCCAAACGCATCAGAAAATGTTTTCACTTTAAGTGCCTCTCAACCTGGCTTTGTGAACTTTCATATTTGCAATGATTATTATCTTAAAATTTTAAAGCAAATTATTAATGAATCAGAAAATTTTGGAAAAAAGGAAAAATTGAATAAATCAGCCAATGTAGAATTTGTAAGCAGCAACCCTACCGGACCTCTTACCGTTGGTCATGGAAGACAAGCAATTCTTGGAGACATGGTCTCTAATATATTAACATGGAATGGATATGATGTTACAAGAGAATATTACTATAATGATGCTGGAAAACAAATGAGGGTGCTTGCAGAGTCTTGCTATGCTAAATATGCAAAACATATTGGCAAAGAAGTCGAAATGCCTGAGAATGGATATGTTGGAACATATTTGGATGAAATTGCTAAGAAAATTATCAATGAATATGGAAAAGATTTAGAATCTGATGATCCAATTTTTAGAGACTTGACAGAAAAAGAAATTTTTGCCAACATTGAAAATACTCTAGAGAAGCTTGGCATCAAATTTGATGTTTTTACCAAAGAAGGAACTTTTTATAGAAACGGTGCGATAGACAATGTTCTAAAAATCTTAAAAGAAAAAAATCTTTCTTATGAAAAAGATGGTGCAGTATGGTTTAAAACATCTAGCCTGAACAAAGAAGAGGATAAAGTTTTGGTGAAGAGTTCAGGAGAACCAACATATAGATTGCCTGATATTGCATATCATGCAGACAAAGTTGATAGGGGTTTCGATTTAATTGTAGATATTTTTGGTGCTGATCATATTGATACATATCCAGATGTAATTTTAGGGCTTAAATGCTTGGATAAAAAAACCGATCACATAAAAGTTGTTATTCACCAATTTGTAACAATTAAAAAAGGTGGAGAAATTGTAAAAATGTCCACTAGAAAAGCAAACTTTATAACTCTTGATGAACTGAAAGATGAGCTTAGCTCAGATATTATAAGATATTTCTTTATCATGAGAGGCGCAAACAGTCACCTTGATTTTGACTTAGATCTTGCAAAAGATGAATCTGAAAAAAACCCTGTCTATTATTTACAATATGCTAATGCAAGAATTTCAAATCTATTAAAAAGATATGATAAGGAAATTTCAACAGACAGTAAAATTGATTACTCGCTTTTAAAAGAAAAGGATGAAATTGCCCTAGTAAAGTTATTATCAGAATTCCCTATTAAAATGGAAGATGTTTCACATTCACTAGAGCCAAGAAAGATTGCAACTTATTTAGAAGAAGTTGCTGCAGCGTATCACAAATTTTATGGTAACCATAAAGTGATTAATCCACAAAACACTAGTTTATCTTCAGCTAGAAAAAAATTATGTGAAGCAACAAAAATCATTTTAACAAATGGATTATCAATTCTTGGGATAAGTGCACCTGAAAGAATGTGAATATGAAAGTATTGAGAATCGGCCACCGAGGCTCAAAAGGCTATGTTGCAGAAAATACTCTTGAATCGATTAATCATGCTATTTTACTAGGAGTAGATGGAATTGAGATTGATATTTTTAAATGCTTGAGTGGAGAATTAGTTCTATCACATGAAAATAGCCTAAAGCGATTAACTGGTAAATCAGGACAATTAGAAAAGCTCACTCTTGACGACCTCAAAGAATTTTTGGTATTTGGAAAATATAAAATTCCCACATTAATAAATGTTTTAACAGAAATTCGGAAACCACTTTTTGTAAACTTAGAACTAAAAGGGTTAAATACTGCAGAAACCACATCTCAAATTATTGCAGATTTATCGCAAAGCACTTCATGGAGCTCAGAAAACTTTATTATTTCAAGTTTTAATTGGCATGAGCTGGAACAATTTAGATCTTTTGATGAAGATACTCCAGTGGGAGTACTAGTTAATAAGTCAATGAGTATGAATGAAGCTATTGAATTTGGTAAAAAAATTAATGCACATGCTATACATCCTAACTTTACACTACTAAACAAGAAAACTGTAAAAAAAATTAGAAATAATGGTTTTAAAATTTATACTTGGACTGTGAATAATAAAGATGATATTAATTGTATGAAAAAATTGAAAGTAGATGGAATTATATCCGACTTTCCCGATAAAATTTAATCATTAATTTTATTAGGAAGAATAAAATATAAGATAATGCCTGATACCACTGCTATCAATCCTTTCAAAAACGGTAAAGGAAAAACTAACCGAAGGCTTTCTTGCAGCCATGAGAGCAAAGCAAACATTACTCCAAATGCACCAAGTAAATTCCAAAAAATTTTCCTCATGTAATTAATTTAAAAATACTATGTTTGAAACATGTTAGAATTTTTGTGGAGGCGGGGAGATTCGAACTCCCGTCCAAATTAGAGAAAAAATAGACATCTACATGTTTAGTTTCTTGATTATATTTCACTAGATAGCTGTACAAGAACAAACAGGTATCTAGCAATCTTCTAAAAGTTCACTTATTTAACCGAAGCAGAAAAATAGGCTATCCCATTTTTATGACACCATTCAGCGAACGATGAGAAACGTCTACTGATGATGGGCTTTAGCAATTAAGCGAAAGCCATTTGGCCATTATCGGCACTTAATAT
>Ga0255770_10003653_pt1 | contig 13163 bp, 12 predicted proteins | sample 071ome_22_FD_179968 | JGI IMG/M metagenome (GOLD analysis project Ga0255770, IMG submission 179968) | Coastal salt marsh microbial communities from the Groves Creek Marsh, Skidaway Island, Georgia - 071404AT metaG (version 2) | ecosystem: Environmental > Aquatic > Marine > Intertidal zone >... | reverse complement strand
CAGAAGTATCAGTAGTTAAGGCTATCGCAGCCAAGCCCTTTCTATTAGTTTTATATCTGCCAACAAGTTCAGCTGCAATATGTTGAGCATCAGCAGCTGAACCACCATTACCAAATAAAATAATCTTCCCATTTGATTTAAGAGAATCTATTATCAATTTTGCAATTGATTCAATTGGGCTCGAAAGTTTCTCCATTTTAGAGAGGACTTCATTATGAAGATTGAGTTCGCTTTTAATTATTTCTATCATTTATTTGAATTTTTGTAATGGTATTAGAAGTACTTCGTCCCTCTATAAAATCGATTAAAACAAGTTCTTTAGCAATTTCTTCACCGACCACATTTTTGTCCTTGTAGTCACCACCTTTAACAAGTATATCTGGGACAATCGCGGTAATTAAATTAATTGGCGTATCTTCCTCGAAAGGAATAACAAAATCGACTGATTTAAGTGAAGCAATGACGCAGCACCTATCATTAAGAGGGTTGATAGGCCTATTCTTACCTTTTAATCTCTTGACGGAATCATCTGAATTAACACCTACAACCAAAATATCTCCAAGTTTCTTAGCTTTTTCTAAATATTTGACATGGCCCATATGAAGAATGTCAAAACAACCATTAGTGAATACAATTTTTTTCTCAGACTTTCTCAAATTTTTTAAAATTTGAGTGAATTTTTCTGATGACAATACATTCTCTTCACAATCAGAATTATTGAGCAAGGATTCATACTCAATGATTTCTTTAAATGATGTTGTTGCAGAGCCAATTTTTCCAACGACGACCCCTGCTGCCAAGTTGGCAAGAACTACTGCTGAGTCAATGTCCTCCTTCGCAGCTAAAGCATAACCAAGAGCCGCAATTACTGTATCACCGGCTCCAGTGACATCAAACACTTCTCTGGCAACTGTTGGATGAGATCTAAATTGGTCATCAAATATGGCGATACCATCTTCACTTAGAGTAATAAGGGAAGTATCTAGTTTACAAAAATCCTTTAAATGAATTAAGGCAGCTTTAAGAGATTTCTTATCTGAAATATTTATACCAGTTGCCTCAGAAGCCTCTTTCTTATTCGGAGTTAAGAGATAAGCAGAAGTATATTTAGAATAATCAAAACCCTTTGGGTCAACTATGACTTTAATACCATAAGACTTAGCCACATTAATAACTTCTTGAGCAACATAATTTGTTATGACGCCTTTTCCATAATCAGAGAGAATAACCAATTCAAATTTACCAATAATAGATTTAAATATATCTGTTAATCTCTTTTCGGAAACTTTACTAATATCCTCATCACTTTCAATGTCGTATCTAATAACTTGTTGTTGAGATGATATGATCCTCGTCTTCTTTGAAGTAACACGATCTTTTTGCTCAATTAGATAATCTGTTCCAAGATTAATTTTTTTGAAAAGGTTTTTTAATTCTTTAGAAATTTCGCATCCGCCAATAACACTTAAAACCTCAACATTAGATCCAAGTGTCACAAGATTATGAGCAACGTTTCCAGCACCACCCAGCACCTTCGTTTCTCTATTTACATTGATAATTTGAACAGGCGCCTCAGGGGAAACACGTGTGCAATCACCCCAGAGATATTTATCAATCATTAAATCTCCGATGACAAGTATATTTGGCTGAGCTTTTTGAATAGAATTAAGCATCAATCTAAAGGCATGTTAAACATATCTTTAATACTTGGAATGTATTGATTAATTCCTTTCTCAAGACTGAAGGCGGGTTCGAAGTTAAAATTTTCTTCAGACAAAGTAATGTCAGCTTGAGTGTGCATTTGATAACCATTGAAAGGATTAGGAAAATACTCCGTGCCATAATCACATCCAAGTTCATTTTGGAGTATATCAGCTATATCTTGGAAGCTTCTAGGTTTACCTGTGCCAACATTGTAAACGCCATTATTTTTCGATTCACAAGCTTTGATATTTGCTTGTATAACATCATCGATAAAAATAAAGTCTCTGAGAATCTTATCAGACCCCTCAAAAAGTCGAGGTGCCTGCCCATTGAGAATTTGATGGCCAAGTTGAATAACCATTGAAGATGTTTTATTCTTGAAATACTCTCTGGGACCATAAACATTAAAGAATTTGAGCCCAATAATTTTAATATTTGGATTTTTATTTGAGAATTCTGCTGCAATTTGATCCATGGCATACTTACTGTAACCATAAGGATTTTCAGGATTTTCAAACCCAATTTTTTGAGGTGAAGGCATACTTCCATATGTAGCAGCAGAACTAGCATAGATAAGAGTTGCATTATCTTTTTTCGTTTTTTCTAAAAACCAATAAAATGAATTAACATTGGTTTTCATTACTATCTCTTGATCATAGACTCTTGTGTCTGAAATGGCAGCCTGATGAAAAATATAATCAAATTTAATATCATTAAGCATTTCAAGATCAGTTGGATTATTGATATTTCCACAGATAATATCACCAGTAAATCCAATCAAATTTTTATAATGCCCAAAGCTTTGTAAATTGCCATTTGAAAAAGTTGCTTCACTTCTGAAACAGTCAAAAACTATAATTTTGGAATCAGGGTAGTTCTCTTGGAAATAAAATGCCAGATTGCTTCCAATAAATCCAGCTCCTCCCGTAATAAGGATTGTTTTTTTATTAAAACTAGTTTTAGTATAAACCATAATACAATTATACTTGTAATGACAGTGTGTATCATACTTCAAAAGTTATTAGATATAGTGTTCAGTCCATGAAATACGAACGAAATTTTTATGAAATCAAGTCCAATAAAGAGATTCTTAAAAATCTAAAAGAAGAATTAGAGGCTGTTGGATATTATTCTCTTCATGAGCAAGATATTAGTTCTATCGAATCCTATGCCAAGAAAGTTTCAAAAGACTATATCTATGTAGTTGGTATTGGTGGATCAAGTCTTGGTACAAAAGCAATTTATACATTCTTAAGAACTACGAATAATTTTAACAAAAAGATATTTTTTCTAGATACTATTGATCCATTGAGGTTAAATTATCTCCTAAATCTCGGGGACTTAAATAATTCTCAATTTATTGTGATCTCAAAGTCGGGTAGCACTATTGAACCGGTAAGTATTCTCAAATATCTTGATACCAAGATTAAGATTTCAAAAGATAACTGCTCTGTAATTGCCGGTAAAAATACCCCACTCTGGGAATTTGCATCAGAGAATAATCTGGAGAAATTTTTAATTCCAGAGAATATTGGAGGAAGATTTTCGGTATTCAGTCCTGTAGGGCTAATTCCTCTAGCGATAATTGGAGTAGATATCCAAAAGCTTTTAAATGGTTGTAGAATCGTTCATGAAGACTTTTTCAATCAAGGAGAATACTACGATTTAATAATTAACAAAGCTAGATTTCTTGTAGAAAATAAAAGTCGATTTGCTGTAAATATCATCTTTTCTTATTCATCAGTTTTTAGGGATTTTAATAGATGGTTTGTACAACTTTGGGCAGAATCTCTTGGTAAGAAGAATATCAATGGTACTCGTCAAGGATTAACTCCAATTTCGTTAATTGGCCCTGATGATCAACATAGTTTTTTGCAATTAATTATGGATGGTCCAAGAGATAAAACTGTCACATTTTTTAAGATTGATAATTTACAGGATGAATCCCTAATTCCAAACCATGAGAAGTTTAGTTGTTTTGATTTAGATTTCTTGAATCATAAGAGTTTTAATGAGCTAATCAACTTGCAGGCCGATTCTACTTATGAGGCAATTCTTTATGAGAAGGATATTCCATGTGACAAAATCACAATCACAAGTATTGATGAGACCAATATTGCAAAGTTAATGTATAGATTTCTTCTTTTAACATCTTCTGTGGGTTCTTTTATGCAAATAAATACATATGATCAACCTGGCGTAGAGTTAGGTAAAGAAATTTTGAAAAACAAATTTAGTAATTAATGATTAGACATTGCTTATTTCCTGTTGCAGGGTTTGGTACAAGATTTCTTCCAGCAACTAAAACTATCCCAAAGGAACTACTACCTATTCTTGATAAGCCTTTAATTCAATATGCAGTTGATGAGTCTCATGAAAGTGGGCTATCTGTTATGGTTTTTGTAATCAATGAACACAAACTAGCTATTAAGAAATATTTTGAACCTTTCCCCTATTTAGAGTCTTTGATTTCTACAAGTCCCAAAATTGAAAAACTTAATTGTATTAATAAAATAACAAAAAACTGCAACTTAAATTTTATCAATCAAACTGAAATGTTGGGTTTAGGTCATGCAATTCTTCAGGGAAAAAATATCATAGGAAAGAATCCTTTTGCCGTAATCTTACCTGATGATTTATGTCATAACGAAGATCAATCTGTTATGAGCCAAATGATTGAGATATTTAAAGAAAATAAGGATAAATGTGTTATTGCTGTCGAAGAAGTTAACATTAAAGACATTGAAAAATACGGAGTTATAAGCTTTAAATCATCGTCTAATAATATTTACCAAGTAGATGATATGGTTGAGAAGCCTGCTTATAATGATGCTCCTTCAAATTTAGCTATCATAGGTAGATATATTTTAACTCCAGATATTTTTGAAGTTCTTGAGCACACTAAGCCTGACCAGAATGGTGAAATCCAAATCACTAATGCATTGAGAGAATTTGCAAAAATTGGAAAGGTTTTAGCATATAAGTTTAAAGGCAGGAGAATTGATTGTGGCTCAGTAGAAGGTTATATTAAGGCAAATGTATTTTTTTCAGATAATAACTAATATATCCAGCATTTACTTATGAATTTGTTGCTAATTACCAATAATCCTTCTGAAGCAGTTAATGCGGAAAATCTTGGTATCTCAAGGATATTTATTGATTTAGAATTAATAGGAAAAAAGAAAAGACAGGAGCACAAGAACACATTTATTTCTGATCATACATTTGAGGATATTTATAAAGTTAGAAAAGTTGTAAGGAAAGCAAAAATTCTTACTAGACTGAATCCCTTCTGGGAAAATACACGGAATGAAATAGATAGGGCTATAGAGTTTGGCACAGATATTCTAATGTTGCCAATGATTAGAAAAGTTTCTCATTTGAAAGATTTCGTTAAACATGTTGATAAAAGAGTTGAGGTGATTCCTTTAATTGAAACAAAAGAGTCCTTAAAGGAAATTAATTCAATTATTGATATTGACTCCATTCAAGAGGTTTTTTTTGGCTTAAATGACTTAAGTATAGACTTAAATAAAAATTTTCTTTTTGAATTTTTAGCCGATGGTACTATTGAGGATGCTGCAAAAAAAGTAAAAGCAAAGAGAAAAAAATTTGGATTTGGTGGAATTGGAAAAATTGGAAAAGATGATCATATACCTGCAGAGTTAATTTTATCTGAACATGTACGTCTCGGCTCTAGTTCAGTTATCTTGTCAAGAAGTTTTAGATATGAGGACTCTAGTTGCAATAAAAAAATCTCAAGGCATGGTTTTTCTCAGGAAGTTGAAAAAATATATAGCATTTATGGCACTTTAATTAAATCCAGTAATATTATCTTAGATCAAAATAAGGTAATTTTAAATAACAAAGTTAAGAATTATTTAGACTCAAGAAATGATTAAAAGATTATTTGATTTCGTTTGTTCTTTTTTTTTAATTATCATTTTCTCCCCCGCAATGATTCTCATTGCGCTTTTTGTAAAAATTGATTCTCAGGGTCCAATAATATTTCTTCAGAAGAGAGTTGGAAGGTATGGAAGCCCTTTTTATATTTATAAATTTAGAACAATGTACACGAATATGTATAGCTCTAATAGTTACAAAACTCTTGAAAATGATATAAGAATAACCAAATTCGGAAGGGTTCTAAGAAGAACGAGTTTAGATGAAATTCCACAATTATTAAATGTTTTGTTGGGTGATATGAGTCTTGTTGGTCCCAGACCAAATGTTTATGAACAAAAGGCAAATTACACTAAAGAAGAATGGTCAATAAGGAATTCTGTCAGACCAGGTATTACTGGCTTGGCTCAAGCGAAAATTAGATCAGCAAGTGACCCTCTAGAAAGGACACGATTAGACTTACTTTATATAGAGAGGCATTCTTTATTTTTTGATATTAAGATCATTTTCCTCACTTTAAAGCAATTATTTATCATTAAGAATGTGAACTGATCATGTGCGGTATTTTTGGTTATTTCGATTTAAACAATAAAAGGCTTCATCAAGATGAGATCGAGTTAATGGGGTCTTTAATCAATCATAGGGGGCCAGATGGCACAGGAATATTTTCAGATAAGGAGCAGTCTATATCTCTAGGGAATAACAGATTGGCAATTATTGATGTTAAAAATGGAAATCAACCTTTCTACTCTGATAACAAAGAGATTGTTGTTGTGCAGAATGGAGAAATTTTTAATTTTCTTGAATTAAGAGAAGAGTTAATAAATAAAGGATTAAAGTTTGACACTAAAAGTGATACTGAGGTGATTCTAAGGTTGTATGAACTTTATGGGGTTAGCGAATTAAGAAAACTAAATGGAATGTTCTCAATATCAATCTTCGATAAAAGAAAAAAAGCTTTATATCTTATTAGAGACAGAATAGGGGAGAAGCCCCTGTACTATAATTTTCAAGATAATAGATTAATTTTTGCATCAGAAATAAAGTCAATATTGAGCATAGTTAAGTCTAGAGAAGTTGATCTTGAATCATTAAACCAATATTTGACCTTTAATTATGTGCCGCCTCCAAGAACAATGTTCAAGGATATTAAACAAGTTATGCCTGGATCTTATATCAGGATTGATGAGAATAATTTTTCAGAAGTTAAATGGTGGGAACTTTCTGAGATTAACTCAGAGCAAAAAAAAGAGAAAGAGCTAAAAGATTCAATATATGCAACTCTTGAAGATGCGGTCAAAATAAGGCTTAGATCTGATGTTCCCTTTGGGGCTTTTTTATCCGGAGGTATAGATTCTTCTTCTGTAGTTGGTTTAATGTCTAAAAATCTTAATGACCCTGTAAAGACTTTTTGCATTGGATTTAATGAAAATAATTTTGATGAGTCGTTATTTGCAAAACAAGCTGCCGAAAGATTCCATACTGATCATTATTTGGAAAAGGTTTCACCGAACCTACTAGATTTATGGGAAGAAACTATTTATCATTGTGACCAACCTCATGGAGATGTTTCATTTATGCCTACGTTAAGAGTGGCTCAATTGGCCTCTAAAAAAGTTAAAGTTGTTTTGACTGGAGATGGGGGGGATGAGTTATTTGCGGGATATGATAAATATTTAAATTTTTTTGAAAAATATGGAAATGGATTATCTGATATTGATTTTTATAGCAAATATTTTGAAAATATTACATTATTCAACAATGAGTTAAGAGAAGAACTTTATTCTAAAGCGACAAAATCGAAGATCAATCATCAAGAGTCCGAAAATATAATGAGCACTTTGCTTGATAAATCCAAACACTTTGATCAAATAAATAAAGCACTATACATAGACACAATGCTTCTCCTTCCGGGAAATAATCTCATTAAGCCTGATAGAATGGGAATGGCGGTTTCCATAGAAAATCGCTCCCCATTTCTAGATTTTAATATGGTTGAACTCGCTTTTTCCATACCTGGAAATTTAAAACTAAATAATGGTGAATCAAAACTCATACTTAAAAGAACTTTTGAATCTTTAATTGGAAAGAAACTAACATATAGAAAGAAACAGATGTTCACTGTGCCTATTGGAAACTGGCTAAAAACAGATTTAAAAGATTTTTGTTACGATTTACTACTTTCACCGAAATCAAGGAAGAGGAATTTGTTTAACTATATATTCATTGAAAAAATGATTGATAAACACATGTCAGGTGAAAAAAACTATACTAGAGAGATTAGAGCATTAATGGCCTTAGAGCTCTGGTTTAGAGTTTTTAAAGTGGGTTGTGAAATTTCCAACTAAAAATTAAATAAGTATGAATAAAGAGGTATTAAAAGTTTTTATTGGATACGATGAAGTGGAAAGTGTATCTTGGCATACTATGGCTCACTCTATTTTTAGACAAAGTTCTGTGCCTGTAGCTTTTATTCCAATAAATAATGATAATTTAAGAGAAATTTTTACTAGAAAAAGATTAAGCACTCAATCTAACTCTTTTTCCTTGAGTCGTTTCCTTGTTCCTTATCTTTCGAATTATGAGGGCTATGCTGTTTTTTTCGATTGTGACATGATGTTAAGAACTGACATATCAAAAATTTTTGAAGAAATAAAGGGGCAAGAGAAAAAAGCTGTATATGTTGTGAAGCATGACTACAAACCCAAAGATAAGATCAAATATTTAGATACTATCCAATATTCATATCCCAGAAAAAATTGGTCTTCGGTGGTTTTGTGGGATTGTTCTCATCCATCAAATAAGCTTGTCAATTTGGATTATGTCAATAATGCAGAGCCAAAAGAGCTTCATAGGTTTTCTTGGTTAAAAGATGATGAAATTGGAGAGTTAGATATTAGGTGGAATTGGTTAGTTGGTGAATATGAGAATCCCCCCAAAGATGTGAAAAATGTGCATTGGACAATTGGAGGGCCATATTTTGTTGAGTACCAAGATGTTGATTTTTCTGATGAGTGGTTTAGGGAAAAATCATTAATGGAATATTGCGCACAGAGAATTATTAAGGATAAAAATAAAGCCTAAATAACTTCTAGTAATTTGGCAATTTTTGTAGCTGAATTTTTATATTTTTCTAACTTATATACTGGAAGCTTTGGATTTTTAGAAAGAACATTTAGATAGTTCTCAAAGTGTTTGTAACTTCTTACTTCTAGTGAAAAATTTTTGTTAGTAATGGGTATGTATGGTTTCTCCTTGGTGGGATTAAAGATAAATGTTAATTTACCAAGGAAGTATGACGAAATTAAAACTGTAGAAGAGTATCCACCAATATAATCAGCATTCAAACATGCAGTATATATATCCTCGTTCTTTGAAGTAAGACATATATTTCTTCTAGCTAACTTATCGTATAAATTTATATCTTGCGATGGATGTGGCCTAACAATGAGTCTTATGTTGTATTTCTTCAAAATTTTTGATAAAAGCTCTATATGCTTTTTAATATTTTTATTTGATCTCCAAATTCTACCTAAAGTCTCCCCACTAAGGAAGCTCGACTGGTCTATCCAGAGAAAAGTTTTTTGTTTTTTTTGTATTCTTTGTTTTGATTGGAACTTGCCTCTTAGTCGAGCAAAATTGTCATAGAATACATTGCCAGTAATTTCTATAGAAGATTCTTTGATTCCAGTTTTTATGAGATTGTTCGCAGAGTATTTGTCATGAACACAAATCTTTTTTGCAACAAACTGATAGTGTTCGAACTGAGAAAATCTATCAGTGATAAGAACAGTAGGTATATGTCTTTTTTTCGCCTCAATTGAAACCTGTTTTTCCATCCTTGGTGAATTAGTTGTTAAAACTAAATTAGGATTCACTTTCTCGAAAACTCTTTGAGTGAGCGTTTTTGGTTCAAAAATAATTCTCCCATTCTTAGAATATTTTTTTAGCGCAACTTTATAACTTTCATATTTTCTCACGAGATCAAGAAAGCTAAGACCGAGGTACGCTATTGTTTCTTCCTCATCAATAATTTTTGAATCATTACTGCGCATTTCTTCAAGAAGTTGCTCTCCAAATTTCCTTGCATTTAAATCTTTTTGCGTTAAAAAATCTTTAGCTTGAAAAACTTCAAATCCATAAGATTCATAAATTTTTTTTGATGAAGTAAGAGCTAAAATCTTTATAGTAAACATTTCTTTGTTCAATTTCTTTAGAACAGGTATAACTAGGTGGGGATGAATACCACCATATGTGACGCATAAAATTACTTTTCTTTTTTTCAAAATCACTAAATTATTAAAAAGATGCAAACAAGATTTAAGAAAATTTTAGTTCTTACCTTAGACGCTTCTATAGTATTTTTTTCAGTATTTATAGCATATTACTTAAGAATCGATTCAATTTATTATCCAGTTAATGATGAATTATCTCTTATTTTCATTCTGACACCATTTATGGCAATTTTTATTTTTTATTTGAATGGCTTATATGAAATAGTTAACAGGCATAGCAATATAACAACAGTTGTAAAGATTTTTAAGATGGTATCCATCTTCGTATTGATCTGGGCATTAATAGTTTATCTATCAGGTAATGCCGTAGTTAATGTTCCAAGATCTGTGATCTTAATCTATTGGATACTATTATTTTTGTTATTGGCTGCTTTAAGAGTATCTATATTTTTCTATTTTCAAAACAAAATAAAAGATGCCAATAAAATAATAATTTATGGTGCTGGATCCGCAGGAAGGCAGTTAATAAGTGCATTAAATTCAGAGGGAACAACAAAAGTGGTTGCTTTAATTGATGACGATAAACGTTTAATTGGCCGATCTATTTTTGGTATAAAAATTTACTCCTCATCTGAGGTGTCACTTTTATGCACTAAATATAACGTTAAAGAAGTTGTTTTGGCAATACCATCAGTTGGATTTACTGAAAAGGCAAAGATAATTTCATCACTAAAACATATCAGTAATGTCAGCGTTCGATCTCTCCCAAGCATAGATGATTTAGCTAAAGGAGTTGTCTCAATCAAGGATATTAAAAATATAAATATTGAAGATGTATTAAATAGAGATAAAGTTAAGCCTGACTATTATTTGCTTAGAAAAAATATCTTTAACAAAGTCATCATGGTAACTGGTGCAGGCGGATCAATTGGGACAGAATTGTGCAAACAAATAGTTAAATTAGGAGCCAAAAAAGTTATACTTTTTGAAATATCAGAATTTGCCTTGTACAAACTAGAACAAGATTTGCAAGAAATAAAAAGTAATTGCGAGATATATCCTAAACTTGGGTCTGTTCTTAACCAAAAACATTTAGACAAAATAATTAGTTTTTTTAAGGTGGAAACTGTTTTCCATGCTGCTGCATATAAGCATGTTCCCTTAGTTGAAAGTAATCCATTAGAAGGGTTAAAGAATAATGCACTTGGCACATACTACACTGTACATTCTGCAATTAAAAATAATGTGAAGAATTTTGTTCTTATTTCTACAGATAAAGCAGTACGACCTACTAATGTAATGGGTGCGTCAAAAAGAATAGCGGAAATGATTGTTCAATCAATAACCAATGATCGAATTAAATTTAGTATAGTAAGATTTGGAAATGTTCTTGGCTCAAGTGGATCTGTAATCCCATTATTTAGTAAGCAAATTTCTTCTGGTGGGCCAGTTACGGTAACACATAAAAATATAACAAGATATTTTATGACTATAGCTGAGGCTGTAGAATTAGTGATTCAAGCTGGATCATTGGAAGATAGTTCTTTGATATATTTATTGGATATGGGAAAACCGATACCTATAGATCAATTAGCTAGAGACATGATTATCCTTTCTGGGCTCAAAGTAAAAGAGGGAAATTATGGTGATATTGAAATTAAGTATACCGGTCTGAGACCCGGAGAAAAGATGTATGAAGAACTGCTAATAAATAATAATGTTATAAAAACCAAACATCCTCGAATATTTGCAGCAAGAGAGCAGTTTGTTAATGTCAAAATAATCGAAGAATTTATTCACGTCATAGAAGAAAAATTAGACTCATCAACTCCAGAAGAGATTAAAAAACAATTAATTCCAATAGTTGAAGACTATTCCCCCAATTTATCTAAATCAAAAATAAATAGTTAAATATCTTTTTTCAGAACGTAAATAGCATTAGCGGATAGAACACCTTTAGATAGAGGTGAAAAAATGAATCTAATTATTCTTTCAATTATCTCTCGAAGTATTTTTTTTAAAGCCCTGCTTGGTATTTTGGCAATAGATCCATTAAAAATGGGGTATAGATCACCGCAAGAATATTTAACATAAAGATTTGCTTGAGATGAAAAAAAAGCTAGTTTTGATTCTGTGAAGATAGTTTGATGGGTGGGATCCCCATGTTGATTGTTTAACCCAAAAGGTGATGAGCCATTGGGCACACGAATAATGATTTGGCCAAAATTATTCAATAAAGATGCCAATTTTCTTAAGAAAATCAATAATTCTTGCTGTGGAATATGTTCAAGTACATCAAATAAAACAATTGTGTCAAATTTAGAATTAATTAAATCTATATTGTCAAAAACATTAAAACCGCTTTTTTTGGCTATTTCAACAAGTCTTTTTTCTTTCTCAACTCCAATAATAGGAATATTTAATTCCTTAATAAAAGATAAAAATTCTCCATTGCCAAAACCAATTTCTAATATATTGGCTGATTCATCTAAACAAAACTTTTTTAGTAGAGCTCTAAAATAATATTTTTTAGTTTTGATTGAGCCAAATTCATCTTTATTCCAGTTTTTCCAGTTTATGTAGGCAGACATATTTGTTAAATTAAGGATTATGTAAATTTTAGGGAAACTAAAGAATTTGCAGCCCCTAATCTCGGCTTGTTTTTTATTAAAAGTAATTATAAATAAGATATTAAAAAATAAATATTAAATAAATATTTTCGTGATCTTTCTGAAATAAAAAATATCAAATGTTTTTTTCACTAGGAATAATATGAGCACTTTGTAACTTGAAATGCTTTAACTTTTTGTTAAAGCTAAGCATGAATTGGTGAATTCATCTACTTTGTCTTCAACTTTTTTAATGAGTGTCTCAAATTGAATTTGCTGAGATGAGTTTTCACAACTTCTAATAGTGTCCCTCATCTGATCAACACTTTGAAATAACTTATATATTTCTCCATAAGTCTGATGATCATATTTTTTAAGGTATTTTCTGATTAGGTTTGCCAATTCGATACGAAGCTTTTTATTGATTTTTTGTTCAGACTCTGAAGGTTTTGGATTAATTTCATTTGGATGGAAAAGAACAGCATTCTCAAAACTTTTTTTAAAGGAAGGGCTAACTTTAGAGATATTAAAACCAAGTCTTTGGAATATTGGGAAGTATGAATCTTCGTTAATGAATAAACCTAATAAATTGTTAATTTCTCTATCGTAATTCATTATTATTTTTATATCAAAAAATATTTTTAAAACTATTTCACCATAAAGGAGTAATTTAAAAATAAAAATATCATTTTAATTTTAATTTTAATTTTTA
>Ga0255770_10003650_pt1 | contig 13166 bp, 12 predicted proteins | sample 071ome_22_FD_179968 | JGI IMG/M metagenome (GOLD analysis project Ga0255770, IMG submission 179968) | Coastal salt marsh microbial communities from the Groves Creek Marsh, Skidaway Island, Georgia - 071404AT metaG (version 2) | ecosystem: Environmental > Aquatic > Marine > Intertidal zone >... | reverse complement strand
ATACAAGAGCAGCCTTAGTGGAATCAGCCTCAAATTTTAGCGAGTTTGAACCATGGTTTGGTATGGAACAAGAATATACCTTTTACGAACAGTCATATGATTCGTTAAAGTACGGACAACCATTAGGTTTTCCTCCTTCAGGTTATCCAGCACCACAAGGTGGATATTATTGCGGAGTGGGCGCAGACGAAGTATATGGTCGTGAAATTTCTGAAGCTCATGCAACCGCTTGTATAGAAGCAGGACTAGGTATTTCTGGTACAAATGCAGAAGTTATGCCTGGCCAGTGGGAGTTTCAAATTGGACCTGTTGGAGCACCAGATATTGGAGACCAAATTTGGGTTGCTAGATGGCTGCTCTACAGAATTGCAGAAGATTGGAATATCTCCGCAACACTAGATCCAAAACCTGTAAAAGGTGACTGGAATGGCGCTGGTATGCATACAAACTTTTCGACTAAACAAATGAGAGAAGACGGAGGATACGAAGCTATTGTTGCAGGATGTGAAGCTCTTGGTAAAAATGCTGATCTGCATGTAAAAAATTATGGAGCAAATATTGAAGACAGGCTAACAGGAGACCATGAAACCCAAAGTTTTGATACTTTTTCTTATGGAGTTAGCGACAGAGGAGCATCTATAAGAATCCCTTGGCAAGTTGAAGTCGACAAAAAAGGTTATCTGGAGGACAGAAGACCTAATGCAAATGGTGATCCTTATGTGATTGCTATGTTAATGATTGATACTGTTTGTTCAGCAGCTTCTAGCTAGAAGTTGCTGACGCAACAAGCTGTTCTATCCGTTCAATAAACAAATCTAGATTACTATTGAAAGATTCTAACGCCGCAGCCCTTCTTTCCCCAGTGTCCGGTGCTGTAAGTCCTTCTAGTAGTTCTTGAGTATCTGCATAAATTAAGTTAACTAGAATTGTTAATTCTTCATGACTAGAAGCTAGATTTGTGTTTGTGCTTGGTGGTCCAGGACTTGTAAAAACTGTTACAAAATTTGCAAAGTCATCAATGAACTCCTCAAACTCTACTTGGGCTTCTTGATAGGTAGTTACCTTATCATCCCAGCGCTGGTTTGTCTCTAAAACTTTTTTCCCAAGTTCAATAGCCTGTATTTTCTCGCCAGTTATTTCCTCTAAATATTGAACTACATCCTCAGGTATTGTAGTTGTAGTTGTAGTTGAAGTTTCTTCTACAACAGTTTCTTCTACAACAGTTTCATCTACAACAGTTTCTTCAATAATCTCAAGATCATTGTTTTCAACTACTCTATTTACAAATGTGTAAGTTGTTGCAATCATGCCGATCAAAACTAAAGGTAAAATTAATCTTCCAGGCTTTGGATCTGAATTATAGGTTTCCATTACCCTAGTTTATCAAAAATTGAATTAATATTACTTTTTATTGATTCCCATTCAGAATTATTTTGTTTCATTACTGTAATGAAGTCTGGCCCTGAAAATATTGAAACAACACCATCTAATCCAATTATTTCATTTATTAAAGGTATATCAACCTGGTCGACTTCAGTGATGTTTGCACCTCTCTCTAAACTATGTTTAAATACAATCTTTAGTGCGTTTGGATTAGGTGTTTCAAAAATTTCCATAATTATTACTTATAATAATACAAAAATAATTAAGATTGTAAGGTGAATAGTTTCCAAAACATAAACACCAATCCGCGCTCTATGATGGCTGGAACATCAGTAATTTTAAATATGTATTTACTGACTATAGGTTCTATGATTCTTGGGTTTTCAGTTTATGTAGGACTCGAAACTCTTGAAAGAACAACTAGAAAGTATGTCAATTGGACTGGTGAGGGAATGTTATGGTTATTTGTGCTCTTATTTATATCTATATTTATACTTTTTATACCCAGCGATTTGCTAAAACTTAAATATCAAATAAAAATTGATACTTTTACAAATTTAATTGGATATGTAGTTTTTACTATTTCTAACAGTATTGTTTTTATAATTTTGAGTAGATTTATATCAAGAGACAACATTTACTTATCAGAAGTTGCAAACATGCTGCAAGCAGCATCTTTCTCTGGCTTGATAGCTATTCCGATACTGTTTTATTTGTTGTTTCAATTCAAAGACTTTTTATCAAGATTTAGTTCTTATTTCTTTTACTTTGTAATGGTTTTTTGGGTATTTTCATCCCAAATATTTTTATAGTTTTTCTACAGCCTTAATTCCTAAAACATTAAATATAAACTTAAGTGTATGATTCATTTGTTTAGTTAGTTGTAATCTAAACGTCATTAATTCTGAATCTGTACTGATAATTTTATTATTTGAGTAAAACTTGTTAAATACTTTCGATAATTCATACGCATAATCAGCTAAATGATTTAGTTCAAGAGTTGCTTCTGAGAGCTTAAATTTTTCTGGAAGCTTAATTATTTCTCTCATCAGCAATTGATCTGTTTCATTGTGAGTTTCAGGTAATGCTATCTCTTCTTCCTCTATAATATATTCTTTGAGTACTTTATTCGATCTTGCATATGTGTACTGTAAATAAACTGCTGTATTGCCTTCTGTAGATGTAAATTTATCTAAATCAAATTTATAGTCGGTATTTTTATTTGTCTGTAAATCAGAATAGGTTAACACGCTGTTTGTGAGATTTCTTAAGTCATTTTCGTTTTTTATATTTTCTTTGAACTTACTTTCAACATCTGTGTATAAATCTGTAAGTTTATAGCTTCCGCCATCTCTTGTTTTAAATGGACGACCATCTTTATTATTAATTGTTCCATAACCAATGTGTAGAAATTCTGAATCAGATAATTCAAATTTTTTCACACATTTAAAAAGATCTTCAAAATGTTGTTTTTGTCTTTGATCAACTATATAGATATATTTATCAATACTTAAATTCTCTTCTCTTCTAACAACAGTACCTAAGTCAGTAGTGATATAAAGATAAGATCCATCTGATTTAGTAATTAATATGTTTTTTTCCTCAAAGCTTGTAATGTAAGCACCCTCATCTTTATAAATTAATTTCTCACTTTCTAATCTTTTGATTAAAGGGTCTATATAATCATTGGCGTCACTTTCGCCTTCAAAAATATCAAAATTATGACTAAACATGGACAGAGTTTTTTTAATTTCATCTGTTGATATTTGATATATATGATTCCAATCTTTATAAATTTCAGCGTCTTTAGAGTTTAATTTTTTATTAATGTTTTGAGAGGATTCAAAAAATTCTTTATCTACCTTAGATAGCTCTGAAGCTTCTGGGTAGATCTCTTCTAAGTCGTGTATTGATATTGAGTTGATATCTAGATCTTTTTTATAGCAATAGTTTAATATCTGTGCAACGGGCATTCCCCAATCACCTAAATGAATATCAGAAACTACTTCATGACCAGCTGCAATCAATAGGTTTTTTACGCCTCTTCCAATATTTAATGATCTAATGTGTCCAACATGCATTGCTTTACCAATATTCATACCTCCATAATCGAGAAGGTAGCTTTTTGGATTTTTTGTTCTAACGATTTCCTTAAATGTTTTGGTTGTGTTTTGAATGTATTTGAAAACATACATATTTGAGTATTTCAAATTAATGAAACCATTGTTTGTAACTTCTATAACCTCAATCCATTCATGGTCTTCTATAGATTTAATTTTCTCAAGTAGTTTAGATTTTGTACTGTCGTCTTTTATACGTAATAAGTTATTTAGCTGCATATCAAAACCCTCAAAATTTGTAACTCTTAATTCTGGTTGTTGATCAATTTGTAATTCATCAAAAATTTCTTTGAATGAATTGTAAAGAAAATTTTTAGTATCTTGCACTATTCAATTTTAGCTTTGAAAATAAAAAATTCGTTTCCTTATTAAGTATTAAAGTGACAAAAATAATACTGATATATCCTGCTACTAAATGCTTTGGATACTCTGTGATTCCATCAAAAAATAAGTGAGGAGCTAAAAATAATATTGGAACTGTTATTAACATCAACTTTTCTAAATTCATTTTTTTGTATGCTAATAATATAGAAGCAAGAAAGACAATAATTAATAAATACTGTAAAAATAAAAATCTTAAACTTACATAACTTCTAATCACATCATTTGAGTAGTCCCCAATTATTATTTGTAAATTATTAATTAATGAAGGTAAAAGATTGTTGATGTCTATTCTTATATTTGACTCAGCATCTATAGATCTAACCCAGAGTTGAAAACTATTTCCAAAATATAAGTTGTGGAGAAGTGGCAAAAATAAAATAGAAAGAAATATATAGAAATCTTTAATTTTTACTAAATTTTTTCTCTGAAATAAAACTAAAAATAAAAAAATTGCTGGAAGATAGTTTAATCTTATTAGAACAATCATTCCTGACAAAAAGAAGACAGTTTTACTATGTTTTTGATTTTGAGAGTATGCTAAAAACAAAATAGTTATAAATGGCCATGCAAAAGTTTCGCTAAGAGACTCAGAGACTAATAAAACAGTAGGACTACTAACTAGGTACGCTAAGCCCAAAAAGATTATTAAATTTATTTCTAAGCTAGAAAACTTATTTCTCATCATCAACAAGCAAAAATATAAAATAGATAAAATAAAAATTTTTTGTAAGATGTCATTTTCACCAAATATATTTTTTAGAATATACAATAAATACCTTGATCCAGGTTGCGAAGTGAATAAGTCTTCACCACCTTGAAGGTTGCCAGTGACAAAGATATCACGAGCATGTGATTCGTACCTTAAACCATCTGTACCTCCGCGTTGGTAAATTGTATTTGAAAGAGGAAAAAATTTAAAAATTGAGAGACTACTGATTATAAATGAAAATAGAAAGTCGTTGATTTTATTAAAGTAGTACCTTGGAATAAATAAGTAGATAAAAATTAATACAAAAATCCCGATTGTGCTTATAGAGATTTTTGTTTGATGAATAAAAATTGATAAAAAGAGTAATAAGTAAGTAACCTTGTTGAGAGTTTTTCTTATATCTCTAAATATGCAAATGTAAATAAAAAGTAGATAAAGTATCAACTCAACAAAAACTAGTATTTCAAAATTATCAACTAAACGAATTAAATTATTAGATTCATCAGTAATAACTAATGTTGCATAGCTATAACCAGGCAAAGTGGTATTTGTAGCAAAGCTTTTAAATTTGTATTTAACGTTTATGTCTTTAGAACTGTCAACTACAACGAGTTCTTGAGACAGAAAATTATATGAACTATCGTTAAATATTTCTTTATCATCTTGGTAAATTATTAACTCGCCAGAATAATTTATGTTAATTGTTGAGTAATTAAGTTTTGAATTCTCAATGTAGTAGTTTGCCTCAATAGGGAACCATAGTTGTGATTGTTCATATTCTCTAAAGTAGTTGTATTTTTTATCATTGATAAAACCTAAGTCCCAAGATGTATTTTGAATACTTTGGTTATTATCGAACATTGAAAAATTATTAATCTCAACAATCTTTTCACTATATAAATCTAAATTATTATTCGGTTCGTTAAAGGAAGCTTTGCAATTAGATTTACTTACTTTAAACTGTGAACTTTGAGCATCTTCAATATTATTATCATCAAAACATACATAGCTATTTGAACTAAAAATTAAAAATAGTACTAATTTAAAAAGGCAAAATATAAGTGGTGCAACATAAGTATTTTTTAAAAATTTTTTGAAATTTAATAAAACTAAACCAATCATCAAGAGATTTACATAGTTCAAAGGAAAAGAATTAAAAACGTACTCTGTTGGTGAAGGAATCAGAATAAATAAAACAATTAAAAAAAAGTTAATATATTTCATCAATTATAAAATGAGGCCTACCTTTTGTTTCATTGTAAATCAATCCAATATACTCACTTAAAATTGCAATCGCAGTAAATAGAAAACCTATAAGCAATAACAAAATTCCAACAACTGAACCAAAACCATCGAAGGGCACTCCAAACCTTAACCATCTAAAAACTTGAATACCCAAAATTATTATTGAAGATGCTGATAAGAATAGAGCAAAAAAAGTACTTATTCTTAGTGGTGTTAAAGAGAATGCAAAAATTCCTCGTAGAGCAAAACCGAGAACTGGCAGTGTCGACGCATGTGATTTTCCACTAAACCTTGGGTTTCTTTCAAATTCTAATCCAATAGATTTAAACCCTACCCATGAAAAGAATCCTCTATAAAATCTATTAAACTCTCCAAGCCTTTTAACTGCATCAATAACTTTTTTGTCTACAAGTCTGTAATCACTTACACCCTTAGGTATTTGACTATTTGATAATTTATTAATTAAAAAATAGAAGAACTTAGAATTCAATCTTCTAATAGGTGATTTACCAGGTCTAGATTTAACAATTCCATAAACATGATCATATCCTTTTTCCCAAAGCTTTATGAACTCAGGAATAATTGCTGGATCATCTTGCAGGTTTGCGGTCATAATAATAGCTGCATCAGAATCAACTTGGTCAATTCCCGCTGCAATACCGCCATCCATTTTAAAATTGCGTGATAGTTTAATTATTTGAATACGACGATTGAATTTTTGTAAAGTTTTTAGATTATCAAATGTATTATCGGTACTGCCATTTTCAACAAAAATAATTTTATAATCATAGTTTTCTAGCTCATTGAAAGCAGTATCTATTCGATTTGTTAATTCTTCAACATTCCCCTCTTCATTGTATGCTGGAACAACTACAGCTATATTCTTCATAATTTTAAAAACTCTTTGTACCAGGAAATAGTTCTTTTTAATCCTTCTTCTAAGTTTACTTCTGCGACGATATTTAAGTCTTTTTTAATTAGAGAGGAATCTAGGTATTGACTCGGTATTTCTTTATCAGAAGAAATATTGTAAGAAGGTTCAATATATTTTCCTTTGATCAAGTCACAAATTTTTCTATAAACGTAATCAACAGAAAAATTATCAGCAGAGGAAAAATTATACGATGAATAATTAACTTTTTTTTCAAGAAGTTTCTTCCCAACCTCTATGTAGGCCATCACGACATCTTCAACATAAACCCAATCTCTAACGTAACTTCCATCAGACCTTAAAATAGGAACCTCACCCTCTAAAAGCCATTTAATTACCCCTGGAATAAGTCTTTCCCAATTTAAATCTCCACCACCATAAATGTTTCCACATCTTAAGGTAACAAGATTTTGAGCATAAGTTTTTTTATATGTATTAGCCAGTAAATCAGTTACAGATTTTGATACTTCATATGGAAATTCTCCTTTTAATTCAAAATCTTCTTTATATGGCAAAACGTCAGAAATGCCATAAGTTTTATCTGATGAAGCTATAACAATAGGCAAGTTGCTATGTCTACATATCTCTAATAAATTCCAAGTTCCTTCAATATTTGATTTAAAAGTTTTTATTGGATTTTCAACTGCATCACCAACTTGAGTTTGCGCAGCAAAGTGGAAAATAATATCAAAATTACTAGATTTTAAAAAATTATCTAATTCGTGAAAATTAGCAATGTCAATATAATTTATATCAATTTGCGGGAAAGAATTTTCATAGGTTAAAGAGTAAGAATCTTCAATAGCCAAAGCTGTAAAATTACTATTGTTATTTTGCAAATAGTACGAGAAATGACTTCCAAGAAGTCCTGTAGCACCAGTTACAAGAATATTTTTTTCAAAAATAGACAATGTATTATTTCCAATTTTTCCATGGTGCAGTACCTTCATTCCAGATATTATTCAGTGATAAGTTTTCTCTATATGTATCCATAGGTTGGAAGTATCCTTCATGAGAAAATGAGTATAAATTTCCAGATCTTGCAAGTTTTTTAAGTGGCTTTTCTTCAAAAGTATCATTTTCGTTTATATAATCGAAAACTTCGTAATCTAATACCATATATCCCATATTTATGCTTCCATCTGCCAGCGGTTTTTCTTTAAAATCACTTACTTGGTTATTTGCACCTATTTCTACCAAACCAAACCTGGATGAAGGTTTTGTTGTACTAATTGTGGCAATTCCTTTATGAGACTTGTGAAATTTTAAAAGTTTATCAATGTTTATGTCACTTAATCCATCCCCGTAAGTCATTATAAAAGTTTCGCCTTCGGGAATATATTTTTTTATTCTTCGGATTCTTTCTCCTGTTAAAGAGTTTACTCCTGTATCTGCAAGCAAAACATCCCAATTTGATAAATTTTCTGATTCGTAAAGTTTAATTGAGTTTTGTTTAGACGTATTGATTGAAAAGTCATTATGTTGGGTTTGAAAATTGATGAAGTAATCTTTGATGATATCACCCTTGTATCCAAGACAAACGATAAAATCATTCAACTTATATGTTGAGAATATTTTCATTATATGCCAAATGATTGGATAGCCACCAACTTCTACCATTGGTTTAGGCTTGAACTCAGTTTCTTCTCTTAGTCTAGTGCCTAGACCCCCAGCTAATAAAACTACCTTCATATGTATATAATGATACTATCTATGACTAATTTAAATTCTTTTACTAAAAATATAGTAGTTTTAGGGGCATCGGGGTGGATTGGTAAAAATTTTGTTTTTTCTCTCAGCAAATTACAAAATGTTAATTTATTTCTTTACTCTTTTATAGAACCAAAAACTATAGAAATAAAAAAAGATTTAACATATAAAACAATACCAATTCAACACATAAATAATTTAGACATAGACAAAGTTGATTCGCTCATTGACTTGGCATTTCCAACTCAAGATAAAATTGACGAGTTAGGGAATGATGGTTATTTAGAACAGGTAAATGATCTCTTAGAATTAAAAAAGAGATTTTTAAACAAGTTTCAACCATTGAATATTTTTAATATTTCATCTGGAGCAGTTCATTGGAAAAATGATAAAAGCAATTTATATTCAAAAAAAAAGATTGAAGAAGAAAAGCAGTATATTGATCACTGTAAAAACAACAATGTGAATTTAGATATAGCCAGAGTTTTTGGTTTTTTAGGTAGCTTCTATAATTACAAAAAGCATTATGCTTTCACATCATTTATACAGCAAGCTAAAGAAAATAACGAGATCATAATTGAATCATCAAAGCATGTTTATAGATCATATATTTTATTTGACAACTTATATAGTTATTACAAACATAGAACATTTGAATTTGCTGGTAATAATATAAACATATTTGATGCTTGCCTAGATACATTCGAAATTGGTGATCTTGCAAATTTAGTAGCTAAAAAGTTTTCCTCAAATGTTATTAGACAAAAAAAAATTCAAGGTGTTGATGAATATATAGGAGATAATAAATATTTATTAAATTATTTAAAAACTAATAAATTAGACTGGCAAATCACTGATAAAAAAATATTAAATTTAATACAATAATAAGATTATATAATGACTGCACGTAAAAAAATTTTAAAACTGGTCGAACAACATTTCAGTGAAGAATTCCCAGAAATTGATTTTATACCAGGCAAAACACCTGTACCAGTGAGTGGTAAAGTTTTTGATGCTAAAGACGTTGAATCTTTAATAGATGCATCTTTAGATTTCTGGTTAACCGAAGGACGTTTTACAGATTTATTTGAAGAAAAATTTTCAGACTATCTTGGTATCAACCATGCTGTACCAGTTAACTCTGGATCATCCGCAAATCTAGTTGCTTTTTCATCACTAACTTCAGAAAAATACGGAGTTGATAAAATTAAAAAGGGTGATGAGGTTATAACTGTAGCTTCTGGATTTCCAACAACTGTAAATCCAATAATTCAAAATGGGTGCATTCCCGTTTTTGTTGATTGTGATAAACACACATACAATATAAATATAGAAATGATGAAAGAGGCACTAAGCTCAAAAACTAGGGCTGTAATGATTGCCCACACATTAGGGAATCCTTTTAATGTTGAAGAAGTTTTAAAATTCTGCAAAGAAAACGACTTGTTTTTAATTGAAGATTCTTGTGATGCTCTTGGGGCCAAATACAATGATCAATACGTTGGTACTTTTGGAAAGTTTGGTACTTATAGTTTTTATCCTGCCCACCATATAACTATGGGTGAAGGTGGTGCAATTATAACTAAAAAAGGACAAGATAAAAAAGTTTTAGAATCCATGAGAGACTGGGGAAGAGACTGTTGGTGTGCACCAGGACAAAACGATACATGTGGTAGGAGGTATGACTGGGAGTTAGGAAATCTTCCGTATGGTTACGACCATAAATACATTTATTCAAATATAGGATATAACCTTAAGCTCACTGATTTACAAAGTGCAGTTGGAGTTACTCAAATAGATAAATTAGATCATTTTATCAAGGCTAGAAAAGATAATTGGAATTATTTAAGGAATGGATTTGAGCAACTTAATGAATTTTTTTATCTTCCAGAACCTACTTTGAACTCAGAACCTAGTTGGTTTGGATTTGCACTTACTGTAAGAGAAGACGCTCCTTTTTCGCGTGCAGAAATAATAGAGGAACTTGATAAAAATTTAATTGGAAGCAGATTTATATTTGGTGGTAACTTACTCTGGCAACCAGCATATCAAAATGTTGAACATCGAGAAGTTGGAAAGCTATCTAACTCAGATTTAGTTGCTCTTTCTTCATTCTGGATTGGAGTTTTCCCAGGGTTGACTGAGCAAATGCTAGATTTTATTATCCAAGTTGTTGTAGATTTTGTAAAAACTAAAAGTAGTAATTAATTATTTTTTTGACTTAGGAACAAAGCCTTCTTCTCCAGTATCAACATCAAATCCGCGTGACATAATTTTTTCTCTCATCTTCTCATTTCTAGCATAAGGAGTATCCATTTTATCAACCATGATCGGTTGATTTGAAGAAATATCTTCAAGAATAACTTCACCCTCAACTAGCTCCCTACAAGAAAGCTGGCCGTGTTGAAGAGGTATAGCCATGAAATAATCTTCAGCTTTGAGCGTTTCTCCCTTTTTTAAATCTTTGCTCGCATAGACTCCTCTTACAAGTTTATCAAGATATTCAACCTCTCTTTTAACTGGAATTCTCTTTTGCGAACCTGGAGCTCCACACATTTCTTTTGCTAGGTGATAAGCTCCTAACCATTCATCAATTTGTTCAGGTAAAGAACAGTAAGGAGAGACGGTGTATTCTCCATCATCAATATCTATATGTCTTTCCCACGTTCTTGCACCTTTTGCATAACTTAAATACATCGATGCTTGCCAAGTAGTCATTTCGTGGCTTGAAAAACCAATTACAGTATTCGGAAACCTGTTTTTGAGAAAGTCAATTTGGTTTAACTCAAGTTCAAAGTCTTCAGACGGATAAAGAGAAACACAATGATTTAAGGCAAGTGGTATATTCTTTTTTTCAAAAAATGAAACAATATCATCAACGTCTTTTAAAGATGAGCCCCCAGAAGATACAATTGTTGGCATTCTCAAAGTAGCAATCTTTTCTAGTAGAGGCCAATCATTTATGTCAGAGCTCGCCACTTTCATAATATCAAGACCTAAGCGTTGAAAAAGATCAACGGATTTTTCATCGAAACAAGTTGCCATTGGATGCATTCCTTGTTGTCTTGTGTATTCAACAAGCTCTCCAAGCTGTTCTTCGCTAAGCTTAGTTTGTTTTGTCTTCCAAACGTATCGCATATCTTCTCTATCAGCAAAGTCAGGATGAATAAAAGAATCAACATCTCTAAATTGAAATTTGATTGCAGCTTTTACATTGTTATGTCTTATAACTCGAGAATATTCATGGATAATTTTTTTGCCTCTTTCAACGCTTCCCCAGTGATTATTCGCAATTTCTAGGACAAATAGATCTTCAAAAATTGAGTTATCATTCATTAAGTTGATTATAATAAATTATCTTTTTAGTTATTATTTTTCAATAAAAAATAGTGCGTCTTTAAAACATCGTTTTTGTTAAATTTTATTTCAACTTCTCCAAAGAAGTGTTGTAGTCCATCAGTGAAAATATTATAATTTTCTAGAATTGACCCACTCATAATTATTTTGTTGAAATTGTATTCTTGTTTGTAAAGATTAATTAAGTGAATATATTTTTTTAGTAAAGATGATAATAAAAATTCTCCAGCCTGAGATGAAAATTCGTTTATTAAGTTGTGTAAGTAGTCAGCCATTTCATTTACAGTAAATAAATCTGGACACATAGAAGCTTTTTTATAGATAGTTTTATTAAACTTCAAGTCTCTTAGGTTTAAAGAAATATTTTTCGTAGATTTAAGATATAAGTCTATTAGCCTTCCAGCAGGAAGTTGTGTAACACAGTCGTAATATTCATTTTTCTTTATTGATGGTCTAGTTTGAAATATAGAATTATATTTATTATTTATAATTGCAATTTGTCCACCAGTAGCAATATTTAATGAAAGTGTATTTTTAGTTTCAATATTATCAGCCATAGACATTTGAAAATCCCCAAATGGAATCGATATTTTTACATTACTAGTGTTAAATTTTACAAACTTTACACCACTTTCTATAGAAGGAAGAGTAATTTTCGGAAACAGTTTGGTAATAACAGAATATTCCCAGTCATTATTTGGATAGTCGTAGAAGCCAGTAGCAGCTGCTTCAGATTCATGAATCACATTATAATTACCAGTCAAATCTCCAAAAATTTTTGTTAATAATGTTGCATACATACCTTCGAAATTAGAAATATTGAATATTGGATAGCCCCTTTTTAAATCAAGTACATTTTTTAAAGTAGAAATACGATCAATAACGTTAGGATTTTTTTCAGATTGCCATGAATATGGTCCATCAATAATTTTAGAATCATTCAACAACATACTTGAGTGCATTTGGCCAGATAATGTGATGTGGCTAATTCTATCAAGCCCAATCTCGTCTATTTTTGATTTAATAATATTGAAAATTTTATCATAATTTATATATGAAATATTTTCAGATATTATATTTTGCGGTGTATGTACGATGCTCGTAAAAGCATCATTGTAATTAGAAACACTTTCATCAAAGTAGATAAATTTTGTGTTTGTGCCCCCGACATCAATGCCTAATTTAAACATTTAGTTCATAAAATTCTTTAATAAATGTGGCTAATTTATCATCCAGTTCAATCTTTTTTATGAATAGTTCACCATAACCTGCACATAAAATAAAATTTGTAAAGTTTCCCTCTGTTTTTTTGTCTGTTCTAAATGTT
>Ga0255770_10003648_pt1 | contig 13169 bp, 27 predicted proteins | sample 071ome_22_FD_179968 | JGI IMG/M metagenome (GOLD analysis project Ga0255770, IMG submission 179968) | Coastal salt marsh microbial communities from the Groves Creek Marsh, Skidaway Island, Georgia - 071404AT metaG (version 2) | ecosystem: Environmental > Aquatic > Marine > Intertidal zone >... | reverse complement strand
CGCTGAAGTAAGCTTTTGTCGGGCTATCAGAATAGTAGAAAGAGAATACGTTGGAGGCGTCTCACAGTTTTTGATTGACGCATTCCCTGAAATGTGATATAGTTTAATTATGAAAATTGAATTTGCTAAACCAGTAAAGTTTGAAGTGGCAATGAAACCAGCTTGCCCGATCAACAAAGATACCATCAAAAAAGTCATCGAATCGACAAAAGAAAAATGGGCTAAACGGTTCACCACAGAATGGCTCAAGTCAGAAGAAGCAGAGTGGTATACATAAAAGCATTATAGCATAAAAAAGTGGGCAAAAGCCCAATTTTTTTCTTGACATCTAACCCTTGGCGGCCTCGCCGCCAGCCGTTAGATATTCGTAAATCGTTGTTTTGCAAAGGTTTATGATCTAAGATTGTTAGCAAGACTCATGCCAGAAAAAAAAGAAAAAAATCCTTGCATGTTTTGGCTGATGGTATACATTAATAAGTGCATAACAAAACGGCCGTATGATGTCTAGGGAGATCCTAGAATGGGGGTTTGTTTGTCCTATTGTGCCCTTTAGAAACAAAGGATCCGTTTGATATGAAGTCGTCGCATGGTGCTTGAGGAGATCTCAAGACAGAGTAAAGTGGTTTACTCTTCATGAAACAAAGGCGCGCCTTTCATATGTTGTTTGGGTTATCCCGCTATCTACTTCGGTAGGTAGCGGGTTTTTCAATAAATTTTAAAAAAATCTTTGACAATTAGCCAAACTGTGGTATCTTATAAGTATGAAAGTTAACAAGGACTTCTTCACTGGAATGGTCACATATGAGTTGCCAAATGGCATGACCTTCAAAGCTCCATACAAAAATGCTAACTATTGTGTGGCATGCAATGGAGACGAAGTGCCTTCTCGGTGGGGAGGCAAAACATACATATATATGTATGACTACAACAAAAGACATCACGACTGGTATTGTTTTGAAGATGATATCAGCACCGATGTGGCCCCTTGGGAAAAGTAAAAAAATATTTGACAATGACTCAAAACCTGCTATCTTATACGTATGAAATTATTTCTAATTGACTGGGGAGAAAAATGTAATGGCGCTCGTTATGCTATAATTCAAGCAAAAAGTAAACGCTTTTGGGATTTATGGAGTGCTATTGATCAAATCGGAGACCCAAGTAAAGTTCGAGCCATAGAAATAGGACATAACCGAAATGAAACGCTTTATATAGAGCTGCCCCACATGAAACAAGATGGGCGCATGAGCGGTTGTTGGTCTGAACCATACTGGGCCGAAACATGTGACGAAAAAGCTTATCCTGATTATGGCGACGACGAAATAAATGAAGCTGAATATACAATCACAAAACACAAAACAGGATGGTTTAACGTTGTAGAAGCTCTAAAAAAATAATTTGACAATTACTTAAAATCTGTTATCTTATACGTATGAAAGCAATCTTGATTTATGTCATCGCCATACTTTTATTCCAGCCGTATGGAAATTTGGATGCGGCAAGTCTATCCAAAGAACAAAAAATCATCGCAATTACCATTCTTGCAGAAGCGAGAGGAGAAGGAGATGATGGGATGGGAGCCATTGCAGCCGTCATCGCTCAACGAGCGATCGACCGAAAACAGACATGGGAAAAAGTCTGTTTAGCTAAATGGCAATTCTCATGCTGGAATGGCAAGAAGATCTCAGACCTTGATCATCTGTTGGATGTGCCGCAAGCAAAAATGGCCATCTATCTTGCAAAGAACATGCACCGCATTAATCGCGGCAAGATCAGAAATGCCAATCACTATTACGCCGATTACATCAAAGCTCCGTATTGGGCAAAAGGGCAAAAGCCCGTCGCCAAGATCGGACGCCACATCTTTTATAAATTATAAAAAATAAATCAAAAAGTATGAACAAATACATATATATGGTCTGGGTGCCGGGTGAGTCCGAAGAAGAACTCTCATGGTATCATGTTCTACCAGATAAACGAACAGCAATGGAAGTAGCTCATGAAGAGAATCTCAAACGATTTGGTGGTGATTGGACAGTGAAATATGTCCGCAACAATAATATAGGATGGCCAGTCGGTGAGTACAATGGCAAACAAACACTCGTTGTGTTCCAGACTCATGGTTGGTTTCATGGTGCGTAAAGTAAAGCGATAAAAAGTCTTTATTGAGTAATAGGTGTGCTTTTTCAGATGTCATAACCTTAGAACGGTGAGTTCAGTTAATGGTTGCCACGTTCATAATGAATTGCTTGGATAGTCTCCATTAGTTAGCGGTGCTGTCGTTAACTTTAAAGCAATCTTATAAACAAAATTGGGATAGACTCCATGGATAGGTACAAGATTCCTGTTGGCATCTGAAAGAGCATATCAGTAAAGTAAAGTGAAAATAAATCAAAAAAAGGGTTGCCTGAACCCGATCTAGCCGCCATAATGATAGAGTAATGAGAGATATGGATAAACAAACTACATTTTGTGCCAAGGGTGGATGTGCTCAAGGTAAAGGGCTACTTGTCATTGGTGGCCCTGAAGCATTTCATGACGCATACGAATCAGGTTATAAATCCCACAAAAACCGAGAACTCAGAACACATTTAAATGGTCTCAAAGGAGTCATGTCATTCAATCGCGCAAAAACATGTAAAGTTTTAAGGGTTGGTTTTGGTAATACTATACATGTTGGAACACTGAATCAGTTAATTGCCTTGGGTCATACCAAGGATGAGTTACAAAAAGATGTAAAGAATGGTAAAGCTTGGGTTTTCTATGATACAAATGGTGGCGGTAATGCTCCCGTAATCATCACAACAAATTAACAAATAATCCGAAAAAAGGGTTGACTGAACCCCAGCTAGCCGCCATAATGATAGAGCAATAAGAGATATGAGAGATTATTTTGACAGAGAAGATGGGTCGGAGATATCATTTGACAATGGTCTGCTAAGTGCTAGTGTATATTCATATCGGATTGACTCTTTCGGTGAGATGGAGTTAGGAGCACAAGAGACTCGAGAATTGTATGAAGCGATGAAGAAATATTATGAGCAGCAAGATCTCAAAGATTTTAATTTCTATGATGCTGCTGCAAAATATGTTGGTAATCCGAAGAACCCATGGCCTTTTTCTGGTGGATCGGAATAGGGAACGAGCATATAATATTATGAGCAACAAGAATTGAGTAAAGTAAAGTGAAATAAATCAAAAAAATTCTTGACATCTAACGTTTCGCGGCCACCCCGCCGACCGTTAGATATTGTAAGTGGTTGGTTTACAACAACTTAAAATCTATGATTGTTAGCAAGAGCCGTGCCAACTTAAATGCTAAAAAAAAATGAAGTTTTTTAGGGTTGGACAGCTTTTGTCCCACCCTGTATGCTACATTAAACACATGAACGATGAATTGAACCACTGGCAACCCTCCTGCGAGGAAGTTTATCCTAACGACTTCAACCACGATTGCTACGCTCACTGGTTGAGCAGTAATGAACTCAGCGAGGATGACGTTGACTCTTACTACGAGAGTCGCTTTGACATGGGCGAGTAAGCCCTCTTCTAATCCTTTTGTTTAAATTTTATGCGATACATTGATTCACCGCGTGTGCGCGTCGAGGAGAGTTACTCTCCCACCCACACCTACACCTTCACGGGGCCTTGCTGCGTGACGGGTCGTGACTACTCAGTCACCATCGCAGGTGCAAACCTGTTCCGTTTTCGTCAAACCGACAACATCGCAGACCTCGGTCTAGACGCTGACGGGCGCGAGTTCGTCATGACTGGAACCAGTCCAGAAGGCTGGGAGCAAATCTTTGGCCCTGAAGAGGAGTAAAAAAAAGTGAGCAAAAGCTCACTTTTTTCTTGACATCTAACGGCTGGCGGGGTGGCCGCGAGTCGTTAGACGTTGATAATTAACGATTTACAAAAGTATAATTTATACCATTATTTAACTATTTGCTATTTAGCTATTTAGCTTTTAAGATTACATAATTAAGATAGCACTACAATAATTGTAAATATAGAATATATTATGGCGCAAACTATAAAAAGGTTCGCGTCTTTTTCATTGTCAAATTCAAACATATAAAATAATATAAAAAAACCCATCGCCCATAGGGCGATGGGTTGTTGTTGTGGTTAGTTAGTTGTTCGCTGCTTCGTTCTCAAGGAGAATTCCGCAGTGACCGTCGAACACTGCGTGAAGCGAATGGGTGCGCTTCGGCAGTTCGTTGAGGTTGCCCTTCAACACCTCGGTGAAGGCGTTGAACAGGGACCACGCATTACGCTCCCGAAACTCAGGGTGGTTCGGGGTGTGCCACTGATCCAACACTCGGCGGATCTGGGTGGAGGTGCAAGCACCACGCTGGAAACCCTGAATAATCAGGTCGTGAGCCTCAAGACGAGACAACCCATGCTCCTTGTAAGCATCGAAGCGGGTGTTCTGGTTGACCCAAGCCTCGGCAAGCCTGCCGAAGGTGCGAGAGACAACGCTAGGGAGGTCACGCAGGATGTGCGTGGTGTGACGGCGAGCGAGTTTCACTTCGCCACTGAATGCGAGGTTATCGCAAACGAACACGGAAGACCCAATCGCCAATGCGGATGGAAACCGCTTGTCGTGGGAGTTGCGGATACCAAGCACCGCACCGTAATCCTCGCGGTCGGCATCGCTGCCAGCGAGACGCATCAAACCGAAGTATCGGTTATCATCCTTGGTGAGACCGTGAGACTCATCAACGATGCGGAGGTTGCTGTCTGCAATCTGATCACGGACCAGATTAACAAGATGTGAATGAGCGATAGGCTGATGAGAATCAGTCGCTTCGGGAGTGTGAGATGCGACAACACGGTCATAATCGACGTGCTGCGCTCCAGTATGTAACATTAAACCTTTCATAAAGCACTTAAAATATGCACCAATTACGCATAAAAGTCAAATAAAAGTTTAAAAAAACTTTGCTCTTTCATTCCAAAAAAAAACACACAAAGTGTGTTTTTTTTCTTGACATCTAACCTCGGGCGGGGACGCCGCGAACCGTTAGAAGTCAAGCTTAAAATTACGAAAAGGGTAAAAAAAATCCCCTTCCAAAGGAAGGGGATTTGTGTTGACTTCAGGCTTATGCCTTGGTAGCATGCCCACGTGTGTGGGCAGCCTTGTAACCACGATACTGGTATTCGGCTAGCCTGAACTTATTCATGATCCATGACTTTGATCGACCTGAGTTGATCGCAGAATAGATTTTGTTTCGACGCTCTTCACGAGCGCTGCTCTTAGCGGTGCGCTTAACGCTACGCTTAGATGTGGTGGTTTCACTCATCAGCAAACGCCGCACTTCGTTAGTGGTGGCTTCGATGAGGCTATGTAGTTTTTGATAACGTGTATCCATAACAGTTTCGAATATAATATATGTTTAATCTTTTGTCAAGCATTATTCTGACGATATAGTAAAACAAATGTCACAAAAATGCCGCAAAGGAGAATAAATGCAAACTCCATGACAAGTAATGTAACACCATTAATGATTTAGGCAAGCCTGAATGTCCAAATAATTCTGAGCTTCACGAACACTTTTAGATACAGGGCTTTTAAACCAATTTAATGTTTTACGAAAAGTTTCTGTGTTTTTAAATACTGGGCTATTGCTAAATCCAATAACGCACATTGGAGTTCCACCCTTACCTCGGCTTGCAACATACTGTATATTGGCGATTGGGCGAAAACCATAAGCCTCCATGTGGTCAAGCATAAAAAGCTCGGCAGCATCACTGGAATGATGCCCTAATGCTCTGCGAGGGTTTAAATCATTCACAAAAAGAGCGTCACGATATACTTTTAATTTTGCTGGAATTGTATAACACTTACGCCAACGGCAAGCAAAAGTAACAAAGATCAAAGAGTTAGCTACAAGATTCTTTTTGTGCAATACCATATCAAGTCGCTCTTGAGTTGGATAACCACAGAAATCAGCCCACATAAAAAAGTTTTTCTTAGCGTGAAGATTGCGGTGCATAAAATCAAACTTATAGTCAAAATTTAAGCGAGTATGTAATTCGTTGCCATTAAGCATGAAATAACGAGAGTTGGTGTTATACTCGTAAGTATCACGGTCGCACTCAAAACAAGTTAAATTCAATTCTGATTTTGTTTTACTGTAATAAAGGGCGTGCTCTACCATCTGTTGCTCTAATGCCCATATATCTGCTGGCAATGTATAAGCAGTCAAATCCTCATTCTTTTTGAAGGTTGACTTGGCAAACTTCAAGTATTGCTTCAACACAAATTGGCGAGTGGCTGCTTTTATCCTGTTATCAAACTTTGATTGCATGAAGTAAATTTAAGCGCAATTAACTCTGAAGTCAAAGAAAATTTTAAAAAAAAGAGGGACACGCACATGTCCCTCTTCACACATATTTATTGGGTAACGCTATTTTCTATTAATATTTTATATTTTGATTATCAAAGGGTTTGCTGTGTCGCAACCATCACTCAACAGCCCGTCACAACAAACATCAAAGGAATACTAATGGCCCACACGGAAGAAACAAGCACAAAAAAAACAAAAAAAGACTTGACATCTAACGGGCCGCGGGGTGGCCGCCGAGCGTTAGATATTCCTAAGTTGTTGGTTTTGAACAACTTAACTTTCTAAGATGTTAGCAGGTAGCATGCCAAATAAATTTTAAAAAAAATGCTTGCTTTAATTGCTAAAATGTTGTCAAATAATCGTATGGAAACACTGAAAATCTCCTTCGAAAACAGCAAGCTCAAAGGCATTTGGCATTACTCTCTACCAAGCGGCTACACATGCCCGGGTGCTAGTATGTGCAAAACATTTTGCAACGTAAACACGGGGAAAATTGTTGACAAGCAAATACCCGATGCAAACGGCATGACCTACCGATGCTATGCCGCCACAGATGAAGCCCGTTATCCTAGCGTGAGAAAATCACGTTGGCATAACTTTGACTTGCTGCGCGGTAAAACGCAAGAAGAAATGGTGGAAGTTATCACCCGCAGCATAAATGCCTCGGGCGTCCGTCGTGGCGGCACACTTCGTGTGCATATCGGTGGCGATTACTTCTCACAAAAATATTTTAATGCGTGGATGGAAGCAGCCGCAAACTTTCCGCAGATTGTGTTTTACTCTTACACAAAGAGCGTTCATTTTCTTGTCAATTATATTCGGGCAAATGGCGCATTGCCTGACAACTTCGTTTTCACTTGTTCCAATGGTGGCAAGTATGATAATCAAATCCCATTTTCCAACGTGAAGAAAGCAAGTGTTTTCTTTACACAGGCCGAAGCCGACGCACTCGGCTTGGAAGTGGATCACACTGATGATTTTGCAATCTCAGGCTCTCGTGACTTCGCTTTGCTGCTCCACGGTATGCAGCCTAAGAACACCAAAGCAGGTGAAGCCCTTAAAGCGTTGAAGCGCAACGGTTTTCACGGCTACAGCGCCAAATAAAAAAGTGGGCGAAAGCCCACTTTTTTTTCTTGACATCTAACGGTTGACGGCCACGCCGCGAGCCGTTAGACGTTGATTATGAAGGGTTTACGAATATAATTTATATACCCCCTTATTTGGCCTATATTTATTTATAATTCATTCACTCACAATCACTTATTTGTGTTATATTTATTTAGCTTTTAATCATTCACTTTCTATATATTTGCGAATTTTTTTATTAAGTTGCAAAAATAATCTTGACTCTTTATCAAATATTATATAAGCATATTTTCCTGTTATATACATATTATTATTCTCTACTAAGAATGTTAATATAAAATTTAGTAGTTCGTCTATAATACTATTATTTGCAGCAACTGCGTCAATAAGCGAATGGGAAATGAGCGGGCTAACGTTTTCCAGATAGCCCGCCCAATTGTCAAAGATTTGCGCTGAAGTAGGAACGTAGAATTTTTTAAAAATTTTATGCTTGACTACCTCTTCGCTATTGTCGCTTTCAAGTCCTATTTCGCATTTGAATATATACTTATGTGCTTTTCGTTGCATCTATATAATCACTTCCTGCCTTGGTAATGTGACGCTTACCATCTATCTTGATGAGATTGCGCTTCATCAGATACAGTTCAATGTCACGTTGTAATGCTGTTCGACTAAGCCCCGTTTTAGCCGAAAGTTCCTGCAACGATGCCTGACCGTCTTTGCGTAATATCTCAAGCACTTTGCGCTCAATGTCGCTGACACCTAATGGATTGACTCCAGTAGCCATACAAAATTCATTAAAATCTTTTGCAGTAAAGATAGTAGATTCTTTAAACATACAATATCTTCTAATGTCCTTTGCACGTTTCACGCAATCACGGGCATTTCCTCTTGTAGTTTGCGCCAAATCAAGTAATGCTTTTTCATCAAATGATATGTCATCTAATTGAGCATTTAATATCTGAGCTAGATCATCTGTGTGATAGTCTTCAAAATCAACTGTAGTTAAACGATCCTTCAGTGGTGGAAACAATTTGTCAGGCTCAGTAGTTGCGAACAAAAACGTCTGCTTTTTAAAGTCAAACGGATGTTCGCCATCCTGCCAACGGAAGTTAACATAGTCTTCCTTCTCAGTATTAAATATAGTCAGGAAGGCATTGGTAACGTCCCTTGGAAGCTCATGAGCTTCATCAAACAGCACCGTGATCTCGCTATCCATGATCAAAGGTATATATATCTGATCAAAGAATTGTTCCAAATTACGTATAGTGGAGCAGTTCAATTCCAGAAATGGACGGTATCCACCATCTCGATTCTTGAGATGACTAGCAAACTGTCGGGCAAACTCTGTCTTACCCAACCCTTTAGCACCTACCAGTAATAAAAACGGGCAAGTGCTTGTCTTTTTAAAGGCATCTAAGTAAAACGACAGTCGTCGTTTTACTCGATCCTGACCAAATAATTCAGCAAATGGAACTTCCATATTAATTAAATTTTGTCAACTTAAATGCAATTTTCTCTTGAATCTTCTGTTCAGCAGACGATACATTTTGCTCTACAGGAGCAGGCACGTCAACAACTTTTTTAAAATTATCTTCATGCCATTTTCTGCCAACTGTTACTATAGCATCTGCATTCAATTTTGCAATCAATTCGCTCAATGGAATTTCAATCAAGCTGATGCTGCCTTTCTTGCGACCACTACCTTTCTTACGAGGAGTGCCATCTTTATTCAACGTGACTTTTGCCATACACATACATACTACTTCACAAAATATAACAAGTCAAATTCTTTTTTTAAAAATTTTAAAAAAACATTACTATATATGTATGTCTAACAAGAAGTATAAATTCAAGAATTATGAAGGACAATTATACGAACTTAGCATCCGCAAACCTCGCAAGGAACATAAAGCTGAAGGGCTATGTTATCCTCCCAAGGATGGAGGATGCGCCAAGATCCTTGTAAATCCTCATCAAAACGATGACAATTATAATGAGACTTTATTGCATGAAATTTCTCACGCATTTTGGTGGGGCGCAAGTGAAGAAAAGATTGAATATTTTGCTGCAATTACATCAGAGATTTTAAAAAAATTTGGTCGCTAATACTTATTTAGTTAAATATCGTTCATAATTCATTATTTAAAAAAATCCCGCTCATAATTGAACGGGATATAAATTATTTTAAATTTTCTAATTGCTCATCTATTTGTCTGATTCGCTTTCTTATTTGAGCTTTTAATGCTAGTAATTTGTGTCTAGCTTCTTCTCGTTTATTTGGCTCAGAGTGTTTAAACTGATGAGTGATGTAATTATATTGGTCAATTATATCTTTACTATAATGCTTATTATTTAATAAAAAATCATTCATAATTCAAGTAATTAAATTTTAATAAATATTATGCTAAAAAATTTTAAAAAATTTCGGGCATGTTATTTAGCGCAAAATCGTTCATAATTGGAACCTTATTCGTCTTTGCCCAAATCAACCTTGGGGTTGTCTCGGATCTGACGCAAGATCGCAATAATCAGTTCGTCCCTTGGATCACGGGGCTGAAAATCTGGTTCATTTTCAAATATTTTATTAATTTGAATTTCATCATAATCACCTATTTTAATCGTAACTGCTTTCATCTTTATCTAATTTTTTAAATTCGTTTTCTATTATTTTTTTGTATATTATATTATATGTTTCTGTTATTTGTACTCTGACTCCAGCTTTAAATAAAGCGTAGCCAAAACAAAACCACATAAACCAAATTATAGTAGCTGGAATCCATTCTATTTCAAAATAAAATAAAGTCAACACTAATATAATTGTATAAATTGTGGGCATAAATTTTTTTAAATTTCGTTTAAATTTTTTTAAATTTTTGGAGTTAAATTTTTTTAAATTTTGGGTGCTAAATTTTAATAAATATTTTAATAAATTTTCTTAATTACTGCTATTTTCTTAAGAAATAAGAGGAAAATAGTATACTTTCTACAATATTTTAAATAAAATACACCTTTACTATTCTATTACATCCTATTCTATATATATGTTATTATCTTATATCTTATTAGTAATTAAACAAAACTTGGGCGAATCATATACGAATCATATATAATTCAACCATATTTATTTACCAGTCTTTACTAATACAACATTAGTGCCTTCACCATCAATTATACCCTCATCTTGGCAATAATGGCATAATTTAAAACAAAACATTTTCTCTTCAGATTTTGATTTGAATTTACGATCAAAAGCATACACTTTCATCTGACCGTTATTAATCTCAACTGGAATACCTGCAATTTCAAACTGTTTCATGAGTAATTAAAAGGGGAGGTTTCCCTCCCCTGTTATATTAATCAAGCTCATCTTGGTTCACCTCGCCAATGAACATATCGTTATGCTCATCAATTATTCTACCAAGTGCTGCTAGTTCAGGATCAATGTTTGACTGGTTGTTTTTGCTGGGGATCAATACATCACGTTGATAAGCTCTGATGCGTTCCAATGTTGCTTTATCTAGGTCATTAATTGTCATACGCAATCAATATACATCATGCTCCGAATACGTCAACTACTTTTCGTAACAAATTTTCATCTTCTCATTTCGATGACGAGTGTATCGTGCTGACGACATTGCTGCTTGCCATGACTTACCCCAATCCAACAACAACTCAAGCTCACTCTTGTCAACATTTTTTTCGCCACAATGTTTGTGCATCCACTCTGAACCCAATCCATTGGCGATAGGAACCTCTACCACTTCATCATCACAACTGTCACAAAATTTGCATGTTTTCATACGATCATCTCCATATACATTATAATATATTTTTTAAAAAATTTTAAATTAAAATGGAGGTGCTACTTTTTCTACTTCTGTTCCATTTGCTGCTGCTTCAATATATGCTAGTGATTCAATAACTGTATTTCGCCCCCAACGAGTCGTAATTATAGTAGAATTTCTCACCTCTTCTATTTGCACAACAGTATCCAAGTTATACAAAACTGGTTGATTTGTCTGATAATCAGTTAATCTAATTAAATGCGCCATTTACATCGCTTTCTATTATTTGGTTCACAATTCCGAACAATGTCGCCCCTTCAACAGTAGAAGTGTCAAAGTAGCGGTGATCATTCGCTATTTCGATAAGTGTATCGAACTCATCCTCATTTAATTTAATATTATAAGTATTCATGATTTTTTATGCAAATTAGTCATATTATTTCTCTAAAACTTTGCTCCAATAACGTGAATTTTTACGATTCTGATTACGATCCCAGAAAATACAACGTGCCATATATGGTGCAATTCCCTTGCTTTGGCTTCTGTTTATCCAATCTCGCTCAATATCGTTATACAATCGAGCATCCTTGGACTGATTCAACCCATATACTTGAAACAAGTGAGTATCCATGCAAACCACTTGAGCTTCAACTGGAAACAACATTTCAATAGCAAATGAAGTCTTAGCCTTACCAAGCCCCAAAATCTCTTTACAGAGGCGATCTCGCCATTCCACCCATGATTCTGAGTCTAGCTTAGAAGCATATTTGGTAGGATTGATCCAAAATTCATTAGCAAACTTACCAATAAAATTTGTGCGATTATTATGCAATCCAACTTTACTATCAATAATTTTTTTAAATAATTGAGAGTGATTATAATTCCATAATTCCAACTGCTCTGCTTGTTCAAGTGTCCATTTACGAAACTCCTTGATAGCATTATAACCTTTACAGTTATTTTCCCATGTTGTATGCACCGACATAAATGCGAACAAATATCGCTTAAATATCGCAGACTCTGTTTGTGGTTTTAATTCAGCCCAATAATCATTATATGACTGAATTTCGTTGTCCTTGATGGAATCGAAGAACTTAGCAACTTTGCTGGTATCCATTAGTTTTAGCAATAATTTGAGTAATTAAGTTGTATAACGCTGATCCTTCAGCACCGATAGGACTAATTTCATCCTGCAATAACTTTAGCATATCAATATCTACCTTGTCAAGCAATACTTCAATTTTTTGCATATTGTTCAATAGCTTCAATGTTACTCTTAGTGTCAACTCTGACTATGTTATAGTCGTGGAACTCTTTGTATTTGTCAACATATTTTTTCGCATCTTTTATTTTTTTAAATTTTGCGTCTGGATATGTCTCATGAACTCCAACTACATGATACTCATAACGATCATCTAATATGATCTGATTTGTTGTGCAATTACAGCATAGCACCAAAAGAATTAATAATAATATTTTCATTACCATTTATGTATTATGTTAGCCATTATAAAGAAACAAGTAATTAAGTTAACAATTATAATAAAGCTACGAATAAGCAAGCTAATTTGAGCTTGTTTTAGTGTCAATATCGGAATATTTGGCTCATCATCATTCGTTTTTCCAATGCGATGATCAACTGTCCTACACCATATTAACCATAAATTTTTTAACATATTTCATTTTTCCTTCATGTAATTAACTCATTGATTCTGCTTCTTCTCTTGCCGCTTCCAATGTATCAAACTCCATATCTTGATCTTGGTCTATGTAATATTTACCTTTAGTATAAATAGGTTGATTCTCGTCATACCTGCCTCCACTTTGAGTGCATTTGTAAATAATATAATCACCTACCTCTTCTTCATCTTCAAACTCTGCTAACCCCCACTCTTCGATCATACTTATTTCACCATCTTCTATATTATATACTTGGCCGAAA
>Ga0255770_10003617_pt1 | contig 13227 bp, 9 predicted proteins | sample 071ome_22_FD_179968 | JGI IMG/M metagenome (GOLD analysis project Ga0255770, IMG submission 179968) | Coastal salt marsh microbial communities from the Groves Creek Marsh, Skidaway Island, Georgia - 071404AT metaG (version 2) | ecosystem: Environmental > Aquatic > Marine > Intertidal zone > Salt... | reverse complement strand
ACCTGCATCGTTACTTACTGGCTCAGCATAAAAATTAATGCCATCTTTTTGTAAACTTTCTAAATAATAATAGTTGGCTACACAATTTAATCCATAACCTCCAGAAAAGACAACATTTTTACAGCCACTCATCTGTACTGCTTTGTAAATTAAATCTAAACACTCTTTTTGTGTTTCTTTTTGCACAGCATACGCCATGTCTCTTCGGTTCTGCATACGTGTCCATTCATCTTTGCTGTCTGACTTGGGCATCTCATCGATAAAAGGATAGATTTGATTATTAACAACTGATGCATTAGGGTATGTAGGCACAATTAAGTTTCTATTTGATAATGAATAGTATCCTTCTTTTTTAAACAACGGCGGAATAACATCATTTGGTTTACCATAAGGAAATAATCCCATAGTCTTTCCTGCTTCAATGGCTGTAAATCCACAATATTGTGTAACTGCTTCATAAACTTTAACAATACCTGCTCTATCTGTGAACAATGCTTCGTGTGTTCTACCTGGTTCGCCTATTGAATCTGAAGCAAAGTCGTGATAGAATGCTCCTGGGCTGGCTTCTCCTGTACCATAATGTTTATAAAGAGCAAATATATCATTTGGATAATCGCAACTGAATATACTTTCAACTTCAAACACTGTGGTTTCTCCTGATATGCTGTTCTTGATTGGAATAAATGTTCCAGCACCGTCCACAATCACTGCCACTGCTTTGTCAAATCCTGATCTGTAAAAAGCACAAGCGGCGTGTAGTTTGTGATGAATGTGTGATAAATCAATCACTTGTGGATGAGGCTGTTCAAAAATGTGTCTATCTATTAAACCTAACTTTCTAGCCAAACCAGTGTACACATCATCACCAGAATAGTCTACTCTGCCTGTGGATCTATCTGTTAAAGGTTGTGTATGTGCCACTACAAGATAATCGATTTTGTCTGTGTATTTTAATATTTCAATCATGCTGGCATACGGACCGCCATCATATTTTCTTCTAGATAATCTTTCTTCTTCAATAGAAAAAACAACTTCACCGTCTTTTAACAAACAAACACCTGCGTTGTGTCCTCTGGCTATTGCCGCTATATAACCTGTCTTATTGTATTTTTCTATATCATCCATAATTAATCCTCTATTGGGTCTCCATTGACCGCCGCTACCACATAGTCCTCTATTTCCGGAGTCATTGACATTATTTTTTCATTTTTTCTACTTACTCTTTCATCGTAAGTGATTCGTATTGGATCATATTCTCTATCCATTTGTCCTAAATCTATAATTGTAAAATTTTTTGATTTAGGATATGATGTGTTTTCTGGATATGTTGCTCCAAATATCACACTGGCTGGTGTGTCTACGCTGTAAGCCAAATGTTGACCTACAGAATCACAGCCTAAGAAATGATCTGCATATTTTATTAAGCCAGCCCATTGTCTTAGTGTAATTTTTTCAGGCATGGCCACTTCATCTGGAAAACCAGCATCTTTAAAATCTATTCCAAACTCACTCATTAATACCACCGCCCAATCTTTTTGTTGCAGTTTTCTTATAATATTTTTAAGGTTAAAAAATTCTAAACTTCTATTAGATTTATCTACAAATGAACTATCTATTTGCTCCACTGCTCTTCCAAAAGGTTGTATAATGACAACTTTTTCTTTTTTTAATTTCTCTTTTATTTCATCTATTGCTTTTTTACCTGCTAATAATTCTTCTTTGCTTAACACTAAAGTAGGTTTAGATAATTCTCTTATGCCTTTATTATTAATCAACATATCAAATGCTTGAGCAATATTACATTGTTGATTGAAATATGCATTTACTCTGTAAGGTTCTGGACTGACAATATCCATATTTACAACCTTTGTGTGAAATAAATTTTTGTGATACATATCATAAGTTTTTGTATCCAATGTTGGGTGACCTTTTAGTATGTCACATATTCCTTCGATAACAATTATAAAATTGTCATCTCCTGATTCTTCTTGATATTTTTCTAGTGCAGGGATGGCAGAAATAATTCTTCCCATACCTCCGTTTAAGAAAAAAGCCTTAGGTCTTTTGGATTCTGTATTCATGTATTACAATTACTTATTAATTATTTTTTTACAGCCTCACAATAATGACTATGGCTTAATTAACGGCAATGCTGGAAAAGGTATTTTCCAATGACGTATTCCTGTATATTTTGTGGATATTGTAGATAAGGATCTTGCGTATTCTTCTAGATTAGTCATTTCAGCCTGGGTGTATATTCCTTGTCTGGAAATTTCTCTTTCAGCCATTTCAATATGATCTGCTAAACTTTTTAAAAATGCTTCTTGTGTGTGTTGATGCAGTCTAAATGGAGGTTTAATGTATTCTCCATTAACATATCTTAATTCATGGTTATAATAAATTTGATTTAACACATGACCCCAATCATAATCCCAAACTTCTGCGTTACCATCAGCATCTGTTGTGCCTAAATTTTCTTCATAGTTTGGTACAGGATCGTGTTCATACTCATGTGTAAGATATGCGGCTTCCCAAGGATTTTGTTTGGCATCAATTATATGGAAACTGTGTCCTTCATCATTGTAAGCAATTTTAGATTCCATTTCGTCTTTGGTTTCTCCGCTTACAACCAACTCTTTAATCAATCCATTGTCATTTTGTATTTGAAATTTTAACCATCTAGGTCCAGTATAAAATGCTGGGTGTGTGATACCTTGACTGAAATTGTCTAGATATGGTTCGTTAGGTATTTCCATATCGAACGGGAATTTATTGATAACTGCTCTAGTGTTCATAACTAGAATTACTTATGACTTATAAGAGTAGTTGTGAATTAGATTTGATTACTTAAAATTCGGTGATGCTGGGAAATTAATTTTCCAATGATCAACGTTAGCATACTTGGTTTCGATTGATTCCAAAAATGTTTTGTACGCTGTAATTTCTGCTATTTCTTCATCTGTGTAAGTATCAGATTTTGCTAATTCTGTTGTACAGCCTGCTATTTGACCATTAACACCTTCCATGAACGCTTCTCTGCTTAATCCATGAGTTCTAAAATCTGGCATTACTATTTCGTTGTTTTGATACTTGATTGTTTCTAAATTGTAGATTTGACCAAGTACACCCACTCCGTCGTTCCAGTAGTGTTCCCAAACTTCTGCGTTACCATCAGCATCTGTTGTGCCTAAGTCTTCTGAATAATCAGCAACTTCGCCTGCGTTGTAACTTCTTGTGAGCATAGCCGCTTCTAAAGGTTTTTCGTCAGCGTTGATAAATCCTGGCAAATGATCTTCCATACAAGGAAGCTCGTTAGCATTCATTTGTTCTTCAGTGTCTCCATCTCCAATTATACTTGCTATTACGCCTGTATCTTGGTGATATTGAAATTTAATAAACTTAGGGCCATTATAAGTGGCATCCTGAGTTCTTCCACCGCTGAAATCTTCAACGTATGGTTGATCTGGAATTGCTATTGTAAATGCTTTTTCTATTGCCATTTTTTTATCCTTCTTATACTTTTATTTATCTAATTCCTATTAACTTGACGGAACAAACTTGATTCTTACTCCACCAAATCCACCTCTAATTCCATGATCTCTAACATCTGGACATGGGTTAGGAGATAGTCCGCCCGCTCCCACAGGCAAATAGTTATTACATCCTTGCATCTCATAACATCCGCAAGATCTTGTTGATCTCCAACAGTGTGCATCTGGGTTACCTTGTCTTGGTGTTTTTGTTGCCAAGTTAAGTGCCGCGTACCACTGGAACAATTGGTTACCTGACCATTGTGACATTGGAGTACTGTCTGATTCTTTTTGGAACGTGATCAATGCGCCTTCTTCTGCAAACAATCCTGCTGGTGTAGCCACGTGTTGTTGGAACCGACACTTACAGTGTGGACAACATCCAAAGAAACTAGCACATGAAAACTGTCCGCAACAGTTTTTATTTGTATCTCCACCGTATGCTAATGCACACCAGTGTCCATTACATACGTTACATACTAATCCGCAATCATTGTTATTACATTTTGTGTAACAGAAACCTTGTGCTCTGTAACAACAGAATAAAGAAGAACCAGTAGTACACATAGTCTTACCACCAAATCCACCTCTTGAACACGTACAACCATTACCGTTGTTGGCTGTCACATAACAAATTCCTGAATATTCTGAACATCCTGAAAAACATAAATCATGAGCATAACAACTGTGTCCTACAAATCCTGTGATCGTGTCATCTGCTTCCACTGTGATTGTTTTCTTAACATAAGCACCTGCATTGCCAGGTAAACCATCACCACAACAACACATTCTAGCACCAGATCCGCCAGCACCCCAGATTTCAATTTCTGCTGTGCCATCTACTCTAGCAGTCCAACAAATACCATTACAGAATCTAGAATAGTTTGTGCCTGGTGTATATGCGTAGATATATCCCGTTTCGAGATTGTTTTCAATCATCTCTGCTGGGTTTCTAGTAGTTAATAATCCTTTTAAACTTGCCATACTAATATTTATTCCTTCCTATGGTGTTGCATCCAGATTATAATCATCTGTATCTGATAAAAATTTAATTCTCATTAAACCATGACCACCTCTGTGTGCGTGATCTCTTACACCATCACACGGTGTAGGTCCTTGCCCTCCAATACCTGCTGGATAGAAAGTATTACAACCTTGTTGATTGTAACAACCACAACTTCTGTTACCTTCCCAACAAGCAGTGTAAGGTCCACCAGTTGTAGGATTACGTGTTGCTAGGTTAAATCCATGAGACGCATTCATCCATCCGCCCATTCCTGACCATTGAGATCTTCCTGAATCCGAATCCATTGTGTAATGAACTTCGCCGCCCAGTGTTGAAATCATTCCTGGAGGGAATCTATTAACTGGTACTTGTCTACAATTACAATTTGGTTGACATCCTCTGAAATAATGACAACTGAATCCGCCATAACAGTTCACATCTCCACCATAAGCAAAAGCACAGAACTGAGGACAACTTGCTGAATCCATAAAATTACAAATGATTCCACAATAAGTTGAACCACCTTGTGTGTAACAAAAGCCTGATGCTACCGCACAACAGTAAATGGAACTACCAGTTGAACACCAACTTCTTCCACCAATACCACCTTGAGCACAGATACATCCGTCACTGCCGCCATCTCCAAACCAACACACTTGAGTTGGCGAAGAACAACCTCTAAAACATAAATCATCTGAGTTACCACATGATAAACCAATTACAGCACAAACGAAACAGCCTTCTGCCATTGTGATTGTTTTTCTTGCGTAAGCACCTGGATTACCTGGAATACCTCCACCGCAACAACACATCTCTGCACCTGAACCGCCTGCACCCCATACTTCAATTACAGCAGTTCCATCTGATGGAGCCACAAAACACACGTGACATCTAAAGTTTGTGCCCCGTGAAGTACCTGGATAGTACTGATAAATTCTACCTTTTTCAAGGTTTGTTTCGTTTCCTACTGCGAAATCATATTTGGATTGTAAAAGTGTTGTTAAACTTGCCATAATATTATGTTACGAATTTAATTCGCACTCCTCCGTGTCCACCTCTAATTGCGTGATCTCTAACACCTGGACATGGGTTAGGTCCTCTTCCACCTGTGCCAATTGGCATCTGTGGAATACATCCGTCATTTTGATAACAACCACAAGCAACACCGCCGTCCCAGCAACTTCCCCAAGGCACACCGCCTGTTGGGAATCTGCCTGATCCTAGGTTTGCTAAATGGTGATAGTGTCCCATACCTGACCAGTTTTGAGTTCCGTTGAAATCATCGTTTGTGTAGATGATCATTCTGCCTTCTTTAGAACCCATTCCTGCTGGAGTTGGGATATGATGATTAAACATACAAATACATGATGGGTAACAGCCAAATGCTGATACACAAGAAATTCTTCCGCATTTATTTTCTTCACCGCCGTAACCTCTGGCGCACCAAGCACCGTTACATTGGTTACAAACAATTCCGCAGTTGTCATTGTCTGTTCTTGTTACACAGAAACCGTTTGCTCTGTAACAACAATAAAATGATGAGTTAGTAGAACAGAATGTGATTCCTCCTCTACCGCCTTCAGCACACGCACAAGTTTCTGCGTTTGCTATACAAAATCTTACTTGGGTTGCTTCTGAACAACCTCTAAAACATAAAGAATCTGAGTTACCACAACTTTGTCCGATATATCCGCAGACATAATCGCCTGGAGCCATTGAGATTGTTTTCTTTACATAAGCACCTGCGTTGCCTGGTAGTCCAAAACCACAACAGCACATTTCTGCACCAGAACCACCTGCACCCCATACTTCTACGACAGCAGTGCCTGATACTTCAGGATGGAAACAAAATCCACACCACAATCTAGAATAGTTTGTGCCTGGTGTGTAAACATAGATACGTCCTTTTTCTAGGTTCGATTCTTCAACCGATACGAATGTATCTTGTTTTGTTCCGAGTAAGTTTTTTAAACTAGCCATAGTCTCCGTTTCTCCAAGTTTGTAAGTGTAGTATAAAAAATATTATACCGCACCAACTATCCAACCGTAAGTTGGACCAGTGTAAATCATAGTTAAGATTGCACCATTCAAGTCAAGCGTTAAATCGTCTGCCGCACCTTGAATTAATGAACCGTTTCTAGCAACTGTTACATTGTTCGTTCCAAAACTTGATGTTGCATCAATGATTTGAATTGTGTCATTGATTAACAAAGAAGCATTTAGAGGTAGTGTGATTGTGAATGTCGCACCCGAACTGTCTGCTAGGATTCTATCATTTACTACTGCTTGGTAAGTTGTACTCACTTCTTTAGTGACTACGCCAGCAGTTCCAGTTGTTGATATGTATCTTCCCATTTTATGTTTCCTTTATTAGTACTATTTATATAATTTACCTTAAAATTATGCTGTACTTGTTTCAATACCGCTTACAACAGCACTTACGTTAGCACCACTTGAACGTGCTACCAATAATTGCCCTGCTGACAGTACTAAACCTGTTCTTTCTAAAACCCCATGACTCAAAATTTCTGTTTCATATTCCACATATTCTGAGTTATCTGGAGTAGCCGAATCCGCTACCGCTAATCTAACGGTTACTGCTTGATTACCTCTGTTACAAAACGACACTGTTGCCACTGTAAATGTATCAACAGGAGTTGTGTAAACAGTCGTATTCGTAGCGGCTAAAAGATCTGCTTTTCCTATTCTTCCTGAAGCCATTGTTTGTTTCTCCTTTAACTGTGTATTAAGTAGTTCATCGCAATCGGTACGCCTGTGACTCCTTTTGTGAAGTTAGTCACGCTTTGGAAATTGATTCCTACATCGTTACTTGTACTTATTGTGTTACCAGTAATTACCACTAGTCCCGCAGTAATCAAGTTAACATTGAGCGAACTAGCACCACCACCGATCTGTGACGCGATGTAAGTTCTTATTGCTCTCTGTGTTGGTACAATAGCATCTGAATTAGCCGCCATTGTGCCATCAGTTGAGAATTCATTGATAGAAGCACTTGTGCCTCCCAATGCCAGATCACCCAACTGTAATTCTTGTAGTCCTGAAATGTTAAATGCATCTGCGTTTAACGATGCGATACCAGTTGCTTGTTCTACAGAGAACAAGTCACCAACTCTAAAGTTACCATCTTGGTCAGTTGACGTGAAGAATACTCTTCCGCCGCCACCTTCAACGGTTTCGTTTTCTGGTATTGCATTTGATAACGGTAATCCTGGATAATTTGTATTAGAGAAATTACCAGTACCAATATCTAAGAAGTCATGTCCTGTTAAACGTACTTGCGAGTATCTAATTCTCATTTCTACTGACTCACCGTGTTCAGGTGCTTCTGAAACTTTTATGTCTGGAGACACTTGAAGTAGTGCTGTGAAAGGTTTTTGAGTTCCTAATTGTTGATTAACAGCAACCAGTTTGAAATATTGTCCTGGCAAGTGACCAAACTCAATGTTTGAACCTGCTCTTGGAACTTCAGTTAAATTTTCAACAGCAATGTATTTGCCTGATTGATATTCATCTCTGAATCCACCAAATGTTTCTGCTGTACCACCACTTAGATAAGTTGTGTAATTTGTAGAATCAACTGGTACAGTAAAGTCATAATCAGCATAAATTTCAAATGTGTCAGTTGTTAAAACTCTAGCATAGTAAAACACTCCAGTATTCAATTCAACCATTCCTAATATTTGGTCAAATTTAACTTTGTCACCTGAATTGAAATTGTGTGGTGCTGAAGTTGTAATCACTGCTGGCGAAGCCTTGGTAATCGCTGATACAGTTGCTTGAACACCTTGTTCTGTTATTTGAGCAGAAGCAGTCACATAATCTTGACCTCTTGATACAAATGTTGGTTGTCCTAACACACCATCTCCAATGTACGCTTGTACTGGAGCATCCACTGTGTTGTTTGGATCTACAAATGTTACTGTTGGTGCTGATGTGTATGATGCACCACAATCTAATATTTTGACTAGAGTGATCTGATCGCCTGTCACAACTGCTCTACCAACTGCTTGTCTTGGAGTTGTAGAACCGTCATTGTCAGGAGCACCAATTACCACTCTTGGAGTAATTTCATAGATTGATGTTGAATCTAATGTCTCAGCCGTTTTGCCACCTAGTGTGTCCCAACCTGCTGAATCATCTGAGAATTTTTTAATTGTAGCAATTTTGCTTGATGAAGAATATGTGTCAATGTAACCGTACATTCCAGCACCTTTACCTTCAGTTACAAACAGTGCCATTCCAACATACACACCACTTGCCGCAGAGTCTGCCGCCGCTAAAGTTATATTTGTCAATGTTCCTGTTTGTGCTGAGTTGGTTGTTGTTACATAACCGTCACCACCTAAATCTGATGGATCTGAACCTGGAGTTTCCAACAATCTAATTGAATAAACACCACCAGTGTTGTATGTAGCCGCTGGAGTGTTCAATCCAAAACCATCACCTGAAATTGTAATTGTGGCGTTTGAATACTCTCTACCTGCGTTAGCATATTCAAATGCTAAAATTTGATCACCATCTGTGAATACACTTTGGACTAGGGCATCTGTTGATCTGTTATTAACTAAACCTGTAACAGGAATTTCAGTTGGGTCAACACCTTCTGCCACACAACCAAAATCACCATAAGATGAGTTACCGTTTGTAGCACGTATTTTTCCACCTGTTTCTGCTAGGTATCCAATGTGTCCGTAGTATGAGAACACAGATACAAGTTCTGCTCTACCTAAGTTTGTGATCCAAGCACCAATACCATCTGATATTACCTGTGTGAAGTCGTTTGATACCATAGAGTCATTACCACCTGCGTGTAAGTCTCCGTCAATTTTTTGTCCCACAGCACCTGTTCCAAACGTTGTAACGTTTTGAATGTAAGGTGATCTACCACCAATTCTACACACAGTTTCCTGTTGTACAGAATCTGCTAGAGCACTCACAAATGTGTGTGCGTATTGTTGTCCTCCAGGACTTGCACCAACATTGATTGTGATTGTTGTTGGAGTGACTGCATCAATCATGATCTCTGCACCCGCCGCCGGATCTGTTGTTCTTGGATAAGCAATTTGTGACACGTTGCCATCTGAATCACAAGTGAATGTTAAACTTGCAGTGGTTAATCTGATAGATTCACCTGGTTGACAGTTGTGTGCGCCGACTGTTAATACTGTAACACCTGTTGCTGGATCGTATGTAGCATCAGTTGGTGTGTATGTTGCTGTGCCTTGAGTTGGGTTAGCAATCCACACATTGTAATCATTTGGACCATAGCCTGGATCCAATGACACAAACGCACCTGCTGTTGGACGTTTTGTACCATAACTGTTTGCTAATCCTAAAGCACCTGATAGTCCTTGAACTGTACAGTTTCTTAAACCTGTGGCATTTCTCATGTAGAACATGTCTGAAGTTGTAGAACCTTGTACAGCATTCACGTACCATTTGGCACCTTTCAGTGACCAATAGTTGCTGGCTGTTCCCAGTTTAGAATATTGTAAATCCATTATGATGGCATCAACATAATCTTTGATGTCATCTTCACAAGATGTTTGGTCAAATGTGTAACCTGGATTCGCTCTTTTCACAAATTCAGACACTTCTCTGGCAATAAACTCTTTATTTGCTAATAGTCTTAATCGTGCATCTGAGTAACCCGCATCGCCTTGAGGAATTGTTGATCCCACAACTGCCACAGCAGAACCATTTCCATTGATTTCAAAGTCAATGTATTTTTCAATATTGTCAGCAATAGTCACTGCCGCTGTGCCTGCCGCCGCCGAACCTGCTGGTAAATCCACATTTTGTACAATGGTGTTTCCTGATGTAACTGATAAAACTGTGAAAGTGATGTTTTCACCAATTGCTACATCACCAACGCCTGGCGCTGGTAATGTGTTGTTAACTATTTCTGTTGAAGGAATAGTGATTGAATCACCCACTTCATAACCTTGACCTGGAGCATTTACAGCCAATGATGTAACGAAACCAAATGTGTTGGTTGTAATATCAAATGTTGCGCCTGAACCTGAACCTGTTGTGGTTGTGTTCACTGTGCCAGTACCTTGTTGTAAACTAGCACCTTGATAACCCAGTGAATCTCCTGCTGGTATATCAACAACACCGCCTGATGGAGTAACTACCACAGCATTGTTTTGAATCACATCGCTGATGATGGCTTCCATTCTTTGAATACCTTGTATTGAGTATGGAACGTCTCCAGAAGCAACTAAACTTGCCGCTGGTCTGATGTTGGTTGATCTCAATTCGTCTCCAACCACAGCACAATTTGCCGGCACACTCATTGGAAGTATTTCGTAGTAAGTGCCAGTTTTTACGTTCAATGTGATTTGTGGTTTAAATTCTGCAGGAATACCGTTGATATTTCCGGCTGTTATTGCGTTTGATGAAATTGCCATCAATGTGCCAATGTCTGTGCTGACAGTTGATTCTGTAACATAAGCAACATTGCTGTATTGACTTACTGTGACTTGTTCTGCTGAATAACTTTGTGAATTTCCAACCACTTGTTGAGCAATGTATGTCGCTCTCACAATAGCCGCCGCAGTTTCATCTTCTTGTCCTGTAACGTAACTAGCACCTGCTGGTGTGAAATATTTAAGTGCAATTTCTCTTGATTTTGCGTTACCACCATGACGTAAATCATGTGTAACAGCATCAATCAATAGACCAACATCACGTTTACATTTTGTAGCATCGTATGTGAATGCGTTTGTGAACGGTGATATGTTGCTTGAAATTTGTCTGTCGATCCAAGCAATAGTTTCTGCTTGAATAAATGCTTTGTTTCTTGTGAGCATGTACACACCTTGAGGGTTTCTTGGACCCATATCAATTTGGTGTAGTGCGTATCTTGTTGAAGCAAATGGTCTGTCCAGCGTAACACCAGCATTAGGAGCCGGTTGGTCAACACCGTTTGGACCCACATAGTAAACTTGATCCACTTGTCCCACATAACCCCATTCAGGTAATGTGCCTGCACCATTTACAACCAATGCCTGTCCTGCCGCACCAATTGGTAATCTTGCTGGACCTGAAGCACCGTAAATTAAAATGTCACCTTGTGATTCTAATACATCATTTTCTGGACCACCTGATAATAATTGCCAAACAGCAGTATCAACACCAACACCTGGTGCATAGTCTGGTTGATTAATTGTGGCTGGTCCAACATTGTTAGAAGTGTGTGAAGTAACACAAATGTATGAAGTGTCTGTGTTTACAGAACCTCTTACAATGTCACCTTTGTCGTAATAAGTTGCGTTTGACCAAGTGCCTTTCCAGTATAAACCTTCGTTAAGTTTGTCCCAGTAAAGAACATTTGGTGGTCTGTTGCCTGTTGTGTCAGCAATAGCAATGTAAGTTATACCACCAACTCTAACCACATCACCTGTTTTGTAAGCGGTAGCGTTGTTGTAGTCACCTTTTAAACTGAAGCCTGTAACAAATAAATCCCAATCTGAATCTGCAGTTGATGGCACAGCGTTTAAATTGTTTGTGAGTGCAACGTATTGATATCCTCCGTAAGTAACAATGTCACCTGGTTGATACTGTGTTACTGCGTCCCATGAATCTTCAAATTCTAAACCTGGAATGAATATTTCCCAATTGGCTTCGTCAGCCGCCAATGATGCTCCTGCTGTGTGTTGTGTTGTACAGATCCATAAGTTTGCTCCATACTTAACCACATCATTCACTTTGTATCTTGTAGCAGTTACCCAAGCACTTAGGTATTCAATACCTTTGTGTAGGTATTGCCATTTGGCTTGATCTAATTCTAAACCGTCAGCCGCCGTTGCCGCTGAAGTGTGTCCAGTGACACAAACATAAAGTTGTCCACCATATCTTACTGTGTCGTTTGGTTTGTATCTTGTGGCAGTTGCCCAAGTGTTTAACCAGTTAAAACCTTTTGCAAATACTTCCCATTTGGCAATGTCTAATTCTAAACCATCTGCCGCATCTGCCGCCGATGTGTGTTCTGTCACACAAAGATAAACAGTTGCGCCGTATCTTACTAAATCATTTACTTTGTATCTTGTGCCTGTTGCCCAATCTGATTTGTAATCAAAACCTTCAATGAATAAATCCCATTTTGCTATGTCACCTTCTAAACCAATGTTAACATCAACATTAGATGCGTGACCTGTGTTACAAATATAAATGTAACCACCATATTTTACAACATCATTAGGTTTGTAAGTTGTGTTAGTTTGCCAGTCGCCTTTCCATTCTTGACCATCTGACATTAACGCCCAATTGTTTGCAGTTAAGTCATCCTGAAATTCTGCCGCAGAAGTATGATTAACCACACAAATGTAGGTTCTACCACCGTATCTTACAACATCATCTACTGAATAAAGGGCACCTGTGTACCAAGCACCTTTCCAAACAAAACGTATTCTACCTAATTTAAACTCAGCCATGGGTTAATATATCCTCTTATTGTAGTTATTTATCATTATTCGCCATATCCGTTAGATGAGTCAATAGCACTAACCGGATCTCCTTCATTTAATTCTGTACTTGCTGTACCGCCTGTAAAGTAATTCCAAGCCATTAAATATCCAGCAACACCACCATTTAATTTAGCAACTTTATCAATAACAATTTGTCCTGTTTCTGGGAATGCTTCGTTGAATATTTCTCTGTTTCTTA
>Ga0255770_10003605_pt1 | contig 13263 bp, 12 predicted proteins | sample 071ome_22_FD_179968 | JGI IMG/M metagenome (GOLD analysis project Ga0255770, IMG submission 179968) | Coastal salt marsh microbial communities from the Groves Creek Marsh, Skidaway Island, Georgia - 071404AT metaG (version 2) | ecosystem: Environmental > Aquatic > Marine > Intertidal zone >... | reverse complement strand
AGCGGAGCGACGCGGTCATCGACATCGAGGTCGCCATCGCCGGGTCGTCGAGGATCGCGTCGATCGACGTCGCGAAACTCGCAGGACGGCGATCATCCACGAGGAAGCCCGACTCGCCATCATCGACCAACGACAACAGTCCACCGACGGCGCTCGCCACGACCGGGGTTCCACAGGCGCTCGCCTCGAGCGCCACCAGCCCGAAGCTCTCACTGCGGCTCGGCACCACCACCACGTCGGCAGCCCGGTAGTACGTCGACAGCAGATGATGGGCCTGCGGGGGTCGGAACTCGACCCGGTCACCAAGCCCAAGATCATCGACGAGGCCGACCATCCGCTCGAACTCCTCGCCGCCTTCAGGCCCGCTCGCTCCACCCACCACGATCAACCGCGCGTCGCGATGTCGAGACAGAGCGAGGGCGCGTATCGCGACATCAGGGCCCTTCAGGGGCTGGATGCGACCAACGAACACGATCAGCGGCGAATCGGTCTCCGCACCGATGGCGCGCCGGGCTCCCGTCCGGTCGCCGGGAGTGAAGAAGGCGTGCTCAACCCCGGGCGACACGATCTCGAGTCGGCCCGCCGGATCCCCGTAGTGACGACGGAAGTCGTCGGCCTCGGAATCGCACGACACGCAGACCGCGTCAGCGCAACCGATCACCTCGGCCTCAGCGCGATCGCGCTCGATCGACTCGACGTCACCGCCGGACGCCTTCACCCGAGCGAGGGTGTGGAAGGTGGTGACGAACGGGATGTCGAGGCGGTGCTTCAGTCGATGGGCGACGATGCCGCTCATCCAATAGTTGGCGTGGATGACATCGACACCGCCGCGCTCGGCAATGTCGGCCGCGACGGCGTCGGTGAACTCATCGAGCACATCGGTGAGCGCCTCCTTCGGGAGGTGATGCGGACCGGCTTCGATGTGCACCACCAAGTGGCCGGGCTCGACGAGCACCTCCCGGGGAAGTCCAGCGGCATCGGCCCGCGTGTAGGTCACACAGTCGACACCGAGGTGAGCGAGCGCGGACACCGTCTCAAGGACATAGACGTTCATGCCGCCGCTGTCGCCTGAGCCCGGCTGCGCGAGCGGGGAGGTGTGCATGGAGATGACGGCAGCCCTCATGTCTCCCCTCCTCAGTGCTCGGGACGCCGCGACCGGCCGGTCGCTACGAGAGAGGAACGCTACTGAGGGTCGTTTCCATTCCCGTCGGCGAAGAGCGAGTCGACGTCGACTTCGCCGTCGCGGTAGCGGCGCGCCAGTTCGGCGCTCAGCGCGTCGATGCGCTCGAACCGCTGCCTCCGATCATCGGAGATCGCTCGCTCGAACGCCTCCAACGCGCCAACAAGACCCGACAACTCGTCGTCGGTCAGACCGCCCAAACGAGAGAAACCGCCATCAGCGCAGATCTGGTCGAGTTCGCGGGCGCGCTCGTCGTCGCCCATGTCGAACCGTTCCTCTCGCGGCGGCCTCGGTGCTCCCGTGGCCGGGCCACGCGGACGCAACTGGTTGGAGAGCACGCGACGCAATTCTCCGGAGATGTCGGGATCGACGGCTTCGACGACGCCTTGTGCGGCGAGCACCCGGCGCGCAGCCTCCGCGCGAGCGAGATCGAGGCGCGCCTGCGCAGCCCGGCGCACATACGACACGACATCGTCGGCGTCTTGCAGCGCGGACCGCTCAGCGCGCAAATCGGTGAGGCTGAGCGCGGTCGGGTCGCCAGCACCGGTGTCACTCATCGAGCGCCTCCGGACACCGGCGGCAACACCGCCACCTCGTCCTGGTCGGTGACGGGGTGGCCCGATTCGGCCGGATCACCGTTCACCCAGATCCGACACGAGGGAAGCACCTCGGCGAACCGCTCCCCATACCGATCGACCGCGGCACGCAGCACAGCGTCGACATCAGCGCCCTCCACGGAGTCGCGCCCGGTTCCCGCCGCCTCCCGTGCGGCCGCGAACAGTCTGAGCACCGGCACGGCCACATCGTACCCACCGGCTGAGAGCGGCTCCGGCGACCGCCACTACCCTCGGCACGCGTGAACGCGAGTGTGTCCGGCGATGCTCGGGGGATGAAATCTGAGGCGTCGTTGCTCGTGCTCCGCCACGGTCAAAGCCTGTGGAACGCGCGGGCGAAGTGGCAGGGCAGCGCCGACATCGACCTGAGCGACCTCGGCCGAGATCAGGCGCGACGGGCAGCCATCGCCCTCGTCGACGTCGACATCCGCTTCGGCGCGGTCGTGTCGAGTCAGTTGTCGCGAGCCGCTGAGACGGCTCGGATCATCGCCGCGCATCTCGACCTCGATACGCCTCGCATCGACGACCGGTGGCGCGAGGCCCACGCCGGTGAATGGCAGGGGCTGACTCCCGACGAGATCCGCCGCGACTGGCCCGGTTATCTCGACGACCATCGCCGCCCGCCCAGCTTCGAACCGGTCGAGCAGGTCGTCGCTCGCGCGACCGAGACGGCTCTCGAACTCCTTCGCGCGGCGATCGGTAGCGCGCCGACCCTCGTCGTCTCTCACTCGGGGGTGATCCGGGCGCTCCGGCGTCATCAGGGTCTCCTGGCCGATCGGGTTCCGAACCTCGGCGGCACCTGGATCCACCTCGTCAATGGTGAGGTAAGCGTCGGCGACGACTTCGATCCGCATGCGGCGCCCGAGTCGAGCGGATTCGACGAGGACGCGGGCGACGAACCGACCCGAGTCGGCTAGGGCGGGCCGGTAGCCTTCCCCACTCGTGGGAACGGCGAAACGCGAACGCAAGAAGGCCAACCGGGCGGCACGCCAGCAGCGGGAGGTTCGACGGGAGCGCATGGTCGGCGTGCGCCGTCGCGCGACCCGATGGGGAGTTGTGCTCGTCGGCGCGATCGGCGCGGTCGTCGCGATCGCCGCCATTGGGGGCGCCTTCTCCGGTGACGACGAGGCCGTGAACCAGCGGGTCGATGATCCGACCACCGAGGTTGTCGAAGACGTGACCACGGTGACCGAGGTGAGTGCCGAGGCCTGCCCCCCGACCGATGGCTCCACGGGGCAGCGTCGCGAGTTCGACGGCTACCCCCCGATGTGTATCGATGAGGCGGGGTCGTACTCGGCCGTCATCGAGACCAACTTCGGCAACCTGACCGTCGAGCTCGATCCAGCGGCCGCTCCACTCACCGTCAACAACTTCGTGACTCTCGCCCGCTACCGCTACTTCGATGACACGGTCTGCCACCGGATCATCCCCGACTTCGTTGTCCAGTGCGGTGACCCAACGGCGACCGGCACGGGCGGGCCCGGCTACCGCTTCCCCGATGAACTGCCCGCCGTCGGCGACTACCAGATCGGCTCGCTCGCCATGGCCAACAGCGGACCGGACACCAACGGCAGCCAGTTCTTCATCATCTCCGGCGATCGCGGCGCCGCGCTCCCACCGAACTACAGCCTGTTCGGTCAGGTCACCGAAGGCCTCGACGACACCTTGGTCGCTCTCGACGCGGTCGGGAACCCGGAGTCCAACGGCGTGCCGCCACTCGAAGAGGTGCGCATCCTCTCGGTCACCGTCACCGAGAACTGACGCGCCTCGAGTCGAATTCGCCGTTCAGCGGCCCGAGTGACCGAAGCCGCCGCCGCGGTCGTGACCGTCGAGTTCGGCGACTTCTCGCCATTCGACCTGTTCGACTCGCTGCACGACTAACTGGGCGATGCGGTCACCTCGTGTGAACTCGAACGGCTCCGACGGGTCGGTGTTCACCAACACCACTTTGATCTCACCGCGGTAGGCGCAGTCGATCAGGCCGGGCGCGTTCACCACGCTGACGCCGTGGCGCAGCGCGAGACCCGACCGCGGCAGCACGAGCCCGGCGTGACCGAGTGGCAAAGCGATCGCGATGCCGGTCGGCACAAGCCCTCGACCACCACCCGGTGCGAGGCGCCCACCCTCCCGGGCGTAGAGGTCGAGCCCGGCGTCACCGTCATGGGCGTATGTCGGAAGCGGGAGGTCAGGGTCGAGTCGGACGACTTCGATTCCGATCGGCACGCGACCGTCCGCGGGGGTCGGGTCTCCGGGCGACTCGCTCACATGACGAGCGTAGGCTCCGACGGGTGAGCGGACGCCCTCCCTCGGTCGACGCGCTGGCGCGCACCATGCGCGACCTGCCTCGAGCGGACCGGCTGCCTCACGCCGTGCTGGTCGACCTGGCGAGAGGCGCCATCGCCTCCGGTGACTGGTCATCGACGACGCTCGAATCGGCGGTCGCGCGGTTCGCCGACTCCCTCGTCACCGAGGTGATCAACGCGACCGGTGTGCTGCTTCACACGAATCTCGGACGCGCGCCCTTGCCCACCGCTACGCGGTCGCGCACCATCGAGTTCGATCTCGGCTCCGGTCGTCGCGGATCGCGCCAGACCGGCATCGGCCGGCTGCTCGGACTGCTCTGCGGGGCGGAGAGCGCTCTCGTGGTCAACAACAACGCCGCCGCGGTGATGTTGGTGGCGGCCGCGCTCGCCGATGGCCGCGAGGTAGCGGTGAGTCGCGGCGAGGCGGTCGAGATCGGCGGATCGTTCCGGGTGCCTGAGGTGATCGAACGGTCGGGAGCGCGTCTTGTCGACGTCGGCACCACCAACCGAACCCGGGCTGACGACTATCGGCGGGCGATCACTCGCCCCGGGGCCGATGTCGCGCTGATCTTGAGCGTGCACCCGTCGAACTACCGGATCGAGGGGTTCACCGAACGTCCCGAGGTGCGCGAGCTCGCCGCGCTCGGCGTTCCCGTCGCGGTCGATATCGGTAGTGGCCTCGCCGACGCCGACACGCCGTGGCTCGCTGGGGCTCCACCCGCCTGGTTGACCGATGAGCCAGCGGCGCGTCAGACCCTCGAGGCCGGAGCCGACTTGGTCACGTTCTCCACCGACAAACTGCTCGGTGGCCCACAGGCCGGAGTGATCGCGGGGCGCGCCGAACTCGTGGCGCGCTGCGCACAACATCCACTCATGCGCGCCCTTCGACCGGGGTCGCTGGTGATCGAGTCGCTGCAATCCACGGTGATGGCGTTGCTCGATCGTCGCCCCGAGGAGGTCGCGTTCTGGTCGATGGCTTCAGCGCCGGTCGCGGAGGTGCGCGCCCGTGCGGAACGGATCGCCGAGGCCTGCCCGGAGAGCGTCTCCGTCGTCGATCTCGAATCGTTACCCGGTGCCGGATCAGCGCCCGGACGCGGCATCCCGTCGGCTGGTCTGGCCCTCGATGTCGACCTCGTCACGGCCCTGCGACGTTGCGCGGTGCCGGTCATCGCGCGACTCGACGAGGGCCGAACGGTGATCGATCTACGTTCGGTCAGCCCGGTCGACGACGAGATGATCACCGCTGCGATCACCTCTGTGCTCCGATGACGCGGAACGTCGACTCCGCCGTCGAGCCGCATCGGGTCGTGGTCACCGCCGGCCATGTCGATCACGGCAAGTCGTCACTCGTTCGCGCGCTCACCGGCACCGATCCCGACCGGCTCGCCGAGGAGCATCGGCGCGGGCTCACCCTCGAGCTCGGCTTCGCTTTCACAGAGGTGGATGGCCGTGGACTCTCGTTCGTCGACGTGCCCGGCCACGCTCGATATGTGCACAACATGCTCGCCGGGGTCGGCGCTCTCGATCGCGACTCATCGGCCGTGCTGTTCGTCGTGGCGGCGGACGAAGGCTGGATGGCCCAGACCGAGGAGCATCTGCGCATCCTCGATCTGCTCGGAGCGAGCCACGCGGTGATCGCCCTCACCCGGGTCGATCTGGTCGACGGGGCACGTCGAGATCAGGTCACCGCTTCGCTCGCGACTCGGGTGGCAGGCACGTTCCTCCAAGGCGCCCCCGTGGTGCCGGTGTCGTCGGTTACCGGCGAGGGTCTCGATGCGCTCCGCGAGCGTCTTGTCGCGACCGCTGATGATCTCGCTGCCCCAACCGATCGCGGCCGGGCACGGTTGTGGGTCGATCGCGTGTTCACGGCGACCGGTTCGGGGACCGTGGTGACCGGAACGCTGACCGGTGGGTCGCTGGCTGTCGACGACGCGGTCGAGGTGGGGCCTCGACGCCGATCGGCTCGGGTACGCGGACTCCAGTCGAATGGTCGCGATCTCGAAGCGGTCAAGCCTGGGGGACGGGTGGCGATCGCGCTGTCGGGTATCGACCGTGCCGAGGTCGAACGTGGCGACGCGGTGATCAGCCCAGGACGTTGGTGGCACACGACGACGGTCGACGCCTCGCTCACCGTGTTGACCGAGTTGCGCCACGACCTCTCGCGGCGGGGCGCCTTCACCTGGCATGTCGGCTCACGGGCGGTGCCGGTGCGCATTCGCGTGCTCGGCGCCGAGGCGCTATCGCCCGGCTCGACCGGCGCGGTGCGCATCCACTCCCCTGTCGCCTTGCCGGTGCTTCCCGGTGACCGGTTCGTGTTGCGCGAGTCCGGACGTGATGAGACCGTCGCCGGCGGGGTGGTGCTCGATGTCGACCCAGTCAAGCGGGCCGCGTCGGCCCGACCCGACGACGATCCAGCTCGACCGGTGCGTGAACGGGGTTCGATCGCCGTCGATGAGTTACTGCTCCGGCTCGGTCTCGACGACGTGCCCGAGACGATGAACGCTCTCCGCATCGGCGACTGGCTGGTATCACCCGATGAACGTCAACGGATCGACGCGCACCTCGACCAAGCCACCAATGACCCCGCTGGGGCCGATGTGGCCGCGCTCAACGAGGTCGAGCGGGCAGTCGCTGAGTCACGCGACGACCTCGAGATCGCCGGGAACCGTCTTCGGCGAGCCGGAGCGGAGAACCCCGAGGAGCGGCGGGTGCTCAAGGTGTTCCGGTCCGCCGGCATGACACCTCCGGACGTGGCCGCCGGTGACCGGCGGGTGGTCGGCGATCTGGTGCGCTCAGGAGCGCTGGTGAGATCAGAGGGAGTCACCTTCCATCCGGAGGCGATCGACGCGGCGATCGGGGTAGCCCGCGCGCTCCTTGGCGCCGCGCCCGAGGGCTTCACGGTGTCGACGTTTCGCGAGGCGACGGGCACCACGAGAAAGTTCGCGTTGCCGCTTCTCGCTGAACTCGACCGGCGAGCAGTCACCCGTCGACGGGACGATCAGCGAATCGCCGGGCCACGCCTGACCGAGTGAGGGACAGGCACCTCCGTCAGCGCCGGTAGTCGCGGGCTGCTCCTTCGAGCGGTTCGACCTCGAGGGTCACACCGTCGATCGCGACGACACGGATCGTCTCGCCTGCCTCAACTGGAGTGGCCCGGTTGGTGCGGGCCCGCCACTCAGCGTCACCGACGCGGACGATTCCGTCGGGGGCGACGGCGCTCACGACGGTTCCCTCCGAGCCGATCATCCAGTCGCGACCGACGGTCGGCGTAGCGAAACGGGTTCGAGTCATCGAGGGCATGCCGACGATGTAGGCGAGCATGACGCCACCGATGCCGACGATCAGCGTCAACCACGAGGGTCGAAGCGAGGTGCCGGGCAGTGGTTCGAACAGCCAGAGGCTGCCGACGATGGTCGAGGTGATCCCGATGCCGGTCCACGCTCGCGGCAGACCGACCTGAACGTCGATGGCGAAGGCAACGGTCGCTCCGACGAGCAGCGCGACCGCCCATCCGCGGGCGGGCAACACATCGAGGCCGTAGGCCGATAGCAGGGTGCTCGCGATGCCGACGACGGCGGCGACACCGACGCCGGCGGTGAAGAACTCGAAGAGGAGGAGGCCGAGTCCGACGAGGAGGAGCAGGTAGGCGACCGGGGGGCTGGCGACGGTATGGAAGAGCTGGTCGACGAGTCCGGGCTTCGAGAACCGTGGCACGGCGGTGGTGGTGCGCTGCACGGTGCCGTCCTCGGTGATCTCCTCCTCGGTGGTCTCAAGCACGCCACCGTCACCTTCGTAGCCGTCGAGCGCGTCGAGCATGTTCGCGATGGTGGCGATGCCCTCGTCGGAGATCCGCTGGCGGAACACTCCGAGCGTGCGGGCATCGGTGAGCCCCACCGAGCGTCCGATGAGCGCGTCAAGAGCGTCGACGGCTGCCGGGTCGGTGGCGGCGACCGGGTTGATGATTGAGGTGTCGAGGTAGCCGACTTCGGCTCCGGGCGCCATGCCGGACACGTCGGCAACGGCGAGCAGATGGACGGCGGCTCCAAGCAGTCGGGCGCCGGATGGGCCGACCCACACAGCGACAGGTCGCGAGGCGTCGGCGATCGTGGACAGGAGTTCGGTGAAGGTGTCGTCGTCGACGACAACACCGCGACTGTTGACCTGAAGGATGAGGGCTTGGCTGCCGTTGGTCGCGAGGTCGTCGACTGCATTGGTGATCTCAGCGACGACGACCGGGTCGATGAAACCGTCGACCTGAAGGACGTCAACCGGAGCGACCGCGGGCTCATCGGATGGCGGGTCGTCCTGGGCACCGGCGGGCATGGCTCCGAGCGCGAGCGCCGCCGAGGCGAGGATGCCGATGACGATGGCCTTGAGGGTCGTGCGCACGTGGACTCCGGTGGGGTGTGGTCGTTGGGGGTGACTCCGATGAGCCGGATCGAACTGACACGGTAACGCCGACGACCGGTAGTGTCGCCGCCGTGCACATCCTGCTCGCCACCGATGCCGACTGGATCGTCGATGAGGTGACCGCTGCCCTCGGTGGACCCGAGACGTCGTTCACGGTCTGCCGCGAGGGCCGTCAGGTCGCCCGTCTCTTCGGTGATCGGTCTCCCGATCTGGTGATCGTCGACATGCAGATCGGGTCAATGGGGGGTATGGCGGTGGTGAAGTCGCTGCGCCTTGATGAGTCGGCCGGTGAACTCGAGCACGCCCGCGTCGTCATGTTGCTTGACCGGGTCGCTGATCTATATCTCGCTCAGCGTTCGGATGCTGAGGGCTGGCTGGTGAAGCCGCTCGATGCGCTTCGTCTTCGCCGCGCTGTCGATGCGGTCATGGCCGGCGGAACCTTCACCGAGGGTGTTCCGATCGACCAGCCGGCGAGCGAGCAGGTCGGTGACGTCGAGATCGCCGAAGGCGCGGAGTCCGAGGAGCCGGCTGACTCCGCGGACACCCCCGAGGGTGATTCGGTCCCTGCCGGATAGCATCGGTCGCCGCTACGGGGTGTAGCGCAGCTTGGTTAGCGCGCCACGTTCGGGACGTGGAGGCCGGAGGTTCGAATCCTCTCACCCCGACCACTGGACCCCTGTCCAGCCGGAGTTGTTGTCTCTGCGACTCCGAAGAAGTTCTCCGGTCGTCGCTCAATCTCACGACCGATGTGTCGCGTCAGTTGCTCCGCAACGACGTCTCAGTCGACATCGCTCTGGTCGCCGAGTCTCAGGACCTGCCCGTCGCGTAGGCGGAATCCGGCAGGGGTCGGACCCACTCGATCGCCTCTGCACCGAGGCGTCGGCCGGCGTCGACGGCAGCAGCGAGGTCGCCGGTTTCGAACCAGGTGGACAGTGCTGCGGCGGCGAACGCATCACCACAGCCAATGGTGGAACCAGTGACCTGACGCGCGTCGACGTCGAACCAACGGTCGACCCGGTCGCTACCCCGGGCATCGACGGCGAGGATTCCCTGGGATCCAAATGTCACGACGAGTGTTCGGCCGAGGTCAGCGGCCCGTGCGGCTAGCTCGGTGACCTTGACGTCGTCGGGGTCACCGGGCCAACCGACGATCCCAAGTTCAAGGTGGGCCATCGTGGCGGAGAAGCGTTCACCGGTCATGTGCTGGAAGCTCAGGAAATCGCCGGTCCACCGAGCGCGCGCGGCGTCGACCGGTCGATCGGCAGCAATGACATGCAATGCCGCGTCGACGACATCAACCAGGACGAAGTGGGTCGGCGTGCCGTCCACGATCGCATCGACCTCTGCGGGCTTTGGCCGGAACTCGCCAAGCACACCCTCGACGAAACCGTCCATCGCCGGTTGCCGATCGTCGGTGATTCGGATGTCGATCGAGCAGGGGTCACCAAGGGCGTACCACCCATCCGTCACCGTGATTCCGTGTTGAGTGACGAAGCGATCGAAGGCCATGGCGTGGTCACGGGCCACTCGCGAGAGCAGCGTGACTGGGTGCCCCGCCGATCGCCAGTGGTACGCCATGTTCAGCGCACCACCACCCGGTAATTCGACGGCCTCGTCGATGTAGCGGTCGATGCTGGCGGGCCCAACGAGCCGAAGCGCCGACCGCGCCTGGTCGTTACCGGCCATCAGATGTCTCGCAGCGGCTGTTCGCGCAGGTCGCCGAGAGCGAGGAAGCGGTCGTAACGGACCTCGATCACCTTCGCCGTCTGCCAGTAGGCCTCGACCGAGAGGTGCCCGCACCCCTCACGGTGAAACCACTCGATCGCGTCGGGACGCGTGGTGACGAGCACCGGATCGTGAACCGGCACCAGCGCAGGATTCAGCGGGTACCCCGGTGAACGAGCGTCGCGGAGCTGCACGAGATAGTCACCGCGGAAACCCGGGGCACGAGGTACCCGGTGCACGTCACCGGTGGTGAGGTCAGTCAACTCGACCAGTGATGGCTCACCGGTCATGGTGGTGTCACCGGCGTCGGTGCACTGCAACTCGGCGATGACGCGGCGCACCGAGATGTCTTGATAGTGGTTGGCGGACGGGCCGGGCTGGTCGTAATCGTCCTCCCAAACGTTGTCGACGCTGTGGTCGTAAATGTTTCCCGCGGTCGAGGTCAACCAGTTGACAACCTCGGGATGCTCGGCGAGGTAGACGCGATAGGACTGCTCGTACTCTGCGATCGCCTCGTCGAAACCGACCAGGCGGCCACGGACGGCGAATCGCCACCGCCAGCCGTCGGGGCCGAATCGCTCGGAGAGCAGGTCGTGGCGCCGCTGCTTGTCATCGCCGCTGAACCCAGGATGACCAACGCAGATCCAGATCTCGGCGAGCGCTCCGTCGTCGGTCCACATGCCGTCATGATCGCACGGGGCGATTGCTCGGACGACCTCGCCGATCTCCGGCAACCCGTTGGTAAGTCGTTTCGCAAGCGAGCGACAGTTGCCCCATCGTCCAGACATCTCTGTGGCAAATCTGCGGCACGGACCAACCGCGCTCGGCTGCCGTTCAGCGGACATCACACCCGACTCTCGGACTGAACGAACTTGTCAAGCCCAATTCGGACGCTTCGATCCGCATTCGGGACGTGGAGGCCGGAGGTTCGAATCCTCTCACCCCGACCAGTGAGTCATTCGCCTCTGTGCGCCCTTGCTTCACAAAAGTGCGAGGTAGAGCGGCAGTTGAACTCTTTTTAGTAGTGTGCCGAATCACCGGTACCTGACTACGGAAAGAGCCCACATGAAAAAGATGACTGCCATTGCCGCTGGGGCAATCCTGATGATTGTCTCAGCATGTTCAGCCGACACCTCAGGTGACGACGCAGCGCTCGCTGATGCCGTCGAAGCGCTGCAGGATGAAATCGATCGGCTCCAAGAGGAGGACGCCGTCGAGGCGCTGCAAGATGAAATCGAGCGACTGCAATCAGAACTTGACGCAGCGGAGAGCGCAGACGAACCAGCGGCGAGCAACAACGGGTCGTCCGCTGATACCTCGTCAAACCAGGAAAGTTCCCCATCGGACTCAGATTCAGCGTCGACAGTTAGCGCATCAGTGATTCCCGAACCGACCATCGACAGCAATGGAACAGTCGCCGATCAGGAGACTGCGGAGAGAATCGCTGAAGACCTCGGTTGCGAGGGGTCACACGAGGTGGACGGTCGTCACATGCCATGTGCGAGCCACGACGAAGGCTCGATGCTCATGGAGGAGTACCTCGAAGAGACGGAGTCGCCATATCCCTCCGATGGGCTCTACGACACCGCGGAGGAAGCCGAGGAAGCAGCGCAGATGGCTGCCTGTGAGGGATCTCACGAGATGAACGGCCAATACATGCCGTGCAACGAGCACGACGAGTACGTCGACAACATGGGGATGATCGAGGCTGCCGGTCCGGTCGAACTCACCGAGGACGGCTTGTACGCAACTGAGGAGGAGGCGCTCGCTGCCGCAGCGGCAGCCGGTTGCACCGGCACTCATCAGATGGGCGACCAATGGATGATGTGCGATGAGCACGCCGAAGGCGAGCAAGTGGCTGACGAGATGGTCGACGAGGTAGAGGAAGCAGAGGCAGCGGCTGAGGAAGCGCCAGAGGCGACCGAGAACAGAGACGGCACGGTGATGACCACCTCAGACCCTCTGCTCGACCCGTTCTACATCTCGTACAAGGATTCGCGCACAGTTCAGGTTTTCGTCCAGTACGACGGACGAAGCTTGTCAAGTCCGATGGAGGTGTGTATCACGCACTACAACGAGTACGGAAATGCCACTGGTTGCCGACCCGGAAACCAACTCGCGTATTCCAAGAATTATTGGACCGTGACTTGCCAGCGGGGAATCAATGGCTCGCCTAAGAACTACTACACCATCAAAGTTCTAAAGGGCGGCAGCGAAATCGCTCGGATCGACGTTCCCGAAGACAGCCCCTATCGCTGCTGAGCGATCAACTCGCAACAGATAACTGCTCATGGTGGGCCGGGTCATATGATCCGGCCCACCAGCGCGTTCAGGCTCCGAGCGCTCGCTGAGCGCGGGCCACCAACGCCCCGGCACCAAGACGCTCGCAGGTGGCGGGGAACCGCTCGGTCGGCCCGAGCCACTTCCAGTCGTCGACCACGCCGACCGGCACATCGAGAGCCACCGTGGCGAGCGTCCGGTACAGCAGGGCGTCATCTCGATGTTCCGACAGGGTGGCGGCGAGTTTCGCGGCACCGCGCAATCCCTCCACATCCCACAGCGATGCCTCATCGGGAATGGCTTCGAGGTTGCCGTAACGCGATAGCACGGCCGAAGTGCTCTTGGCCCCCCATCCGGGTAGGCCAGGGATGCCATCAGCCGTGTCGCCGACAAGGGCGAGGTAGTCGGCGATGCTCTCCGGTCCGACACCGAACTTGGCGCGCACTGCCGCCTCGTCGACGATCTCGCGTTTGCGACGGTCGTACTGCACTACCCGTTCACCGGTGACGCATTGCCCGAGGTCTTTGTCGGGGGTGACGATGAGCACCTGCTCGACTCGCGGGTCGGCAGCGGCGACGAGGGCCGCGGACGCGAGTGCGTCATCGGCCTCCCAACGCTCCATCGCCCACACGGTCACGCCAAGGTCACGGAGTGCCTCCTCCAGCACGGGGATCTGCGCGGTGAGTTCGGGTGGCATTCCCTCACCGGTTTTGTAACCGGGGAACAGGTCGTTGCGGAAGCTCTCGATCAC
>Ga0255770_10003603_pt1 | contig 13265 bp, 11 predicted proteins | sample 071ome_22_FD_179968 | JGI IMG/M metagenome (GOLD analysis project Ga0255770, IMG submission 179968) | Coastal salt marsh microbial communities from the Groves Creek Marsh, Skidaway Island, Georgia - 071404AT metaG (version 2) | ecosystem: Environmental > Aquatic > Marine > Intertidal zone >... | reverse complement strand
CTCGCGCCTCGGGTCTTTGCCTGGACCGATCTGGTAGAGGACCTCTCGGGCCAACCGGCTAAGGAAGAGGCCTGGACGCCCCTCGAGGAACTTGGCGCGAACCTACGGCCTCTGCTGGAGGAAATTGGTCGCACCTATGCGCCGGCCCTGCTGGCCAACGCCCAGGCCCTTGCCGCGGGGGCAGAGCAAATGGAGACCACCATCGATGGGCAGAAGTGGGTCCAGCCCCCCTTCCCCTATCAAGCGAAGTGTCTTCAAGCGCTGCGCGCGGGCTATAGCGCACTCGACCCCGCTTCCCGGAATGCCGTGGCATCCATCTTGGCCGGCACGGGCTGCGACGCGCTCTTCACCGAGGCGCCCTAGCCGTGGGCCGCGTCCTTCCTCGCCTGGCTCTTGGCGCCTTCCTACTCGGCGCCTTGGCCATCGGCACCTTTCAGCTGCCCGCGATGCAGGACGCGCTTTTTCAGCGCGCCCTCCGCCAAGCCATGACGGCGCCTCCGACCCTCCCCCCAGGGCTGACGGTCGTGGTGTGCGGAAGCGCCTCCCCCCTGGGAAACAGCCCAGACCACGCCCAGGCCTGCCTCGCCGTACTCACCCCGGAGCATTTCTTCCTCTTCGACGTGGGGGCGCGATCGCCCCTTCGCCTTGCCCAGGCGCGGCTGCCCCTGGGGCGCCTTACGGGGGTCTTCCTCACCCATTTCCACTCGGACCACATTGCCGGCATCCCGGACGTGAACCTGGCCTCCTGGGTGGCCGGCCGAAAGGCACCCCTAACGGTTTTTGGCGCCCGCGGCGTGGAGCGAATTACGAACGGCTTTAATGAGGCCTATGCGCTCGATCGGGGGTATCGGGTCGCCCATCATGGCGAGGCCACCTTGCCTCCCAACCTTGGGCCGCTCGTCCCCAAGGAAATTCCCCAAACGGGGGTGGTTTGGGAAGATGGGGCCCTCACTATTCGCGCCGTCGCTGTGGATCACGCGCCGGCCTCTCCAGCCCTGGGCTACCGCATCGATTACGCCGGACGCAGCGTCGTGATCTCCGGCGACAGCAACGCCAGCGAAGCCCTCTTTACCCTAGCCGAGGACGCCGACCTGCTCTTCCACGACGCGCTCTCCCGGACCCTCCTGGACCCCATGATCGCCCAAGCCAGGGCCGCGGGGCTGGATCCCCTGCCTGAGATCATGACGGACGTGATTGGCTACCACGCGGACGTTGAAAGCCTCCTAGCGCCGACGAAGGCCGCCAAGGTCGGTCAGCTGGTGCTTTACCACCTCGTGCCCGTGCCCCCGAACGGCCTCGCTGAGCGGCTCTTTCGTCGAGGCCTTCCCGGGGAGGTCATCCTCGCCCAGGACCTCCAGCGCTTTGACCTCCCCCGAGGCAAGAAGGACATCCTGATTCATGCACCCTAAAACCTGGCTGCGCTCAAAATTCATGATGCTTATGAGCGGGGAGCGTTTCGCCGCCCGGCGTCAACGTCAGGGCCGGCGCCACCGCGGGGCCGGGGGCCCGGTAGTCGACTATTTTCATCAGGTCTCCGATCCCTACAGTCACCTTGCGGTGCAAAAGCTGGACGCGCTGGGGCGCCGCTACGCCGTAACCTTTAAGCCCCATTTGGTCGCTGCGCCGGAGTCGAGCTTTAGGGGAGATGCTCAGGACTTCGAGCCCTGGGCCTGGAAGGACGCCCAGGCGATTGCGGAAGGTTACGGAGTCACCTTCGCCCCCACGGTCGGTCATCCCAGCGCGGAGGCCCAGGCTGCGGTCGAGGCCCAGCTCGCGCCCCTGCTTGCCCACGGGCGCTTTGCCGCAGAAGCCCAGCGCCTGGGGACCGCCTTGTGGACCGGCGAGGCGGTGCGCTCGCCGGAACGAGACGGCGGAGCCAAGGCCGTAGCCGAGGGCACCGCCCTTCGCGATCGGCTCGGTCACTACCAAGGCGCTATGTTCTATTTTGAGGGGGAATGGTACTGGGGCCTCGATCGCCTGCGCGTTCTCGAGGCCCGGCTGGCCGCGGAGGGCTTCGACCGGGAAGGGGGCGCGCCCCTCGTGCCCGAGCCCTCAGCGCCGCCCTGCGAAAACGCCAGCGCCGTAACCCTGGAGTATTTTCCGTCCCTGCGCAGTCCCTACACGGCCATCGGCCATGCCCGGGTGTGCGCGCTGCTCGAGCGCACCGGAGCCACCCTTTCCCTCCGCCCCGTCATGCCCATGATGATGCGCGGCGTGCCCAATCCTCTGCCCAAGCAGCGCTACATCATTACCGACGCCGCTCGCGAGGGACGCTGGTATGGCACGCCCCTTCGCCGCATCGTGGATCCCTTTGGCGCGCCCGTCACCCGGGCCTTTGCCCTCTTCCCCGGCGCTGAGGCCCTGGGCCGGGGGCTCCCCTTCGTCACGGCCTACCTCCGGGGCGCCTGGATGGAAGGCGTCGACATCACCCAAGAGAAGGGCCTTCAGTGGGTAACCGCGGAAGCGGGGCTCTCCTGGGAGGCGCTTACCGCCGAGGCAAAGAATCACGATTGGGAAGCGGTGCTTGAGGACAATCTCCAGGCGCTTAAAGGCGAACAACTTTGGGGCGTTCCCAGCTTCCGGGTCAGCGGGGGGAGCCTTCCGGGCGTCTACGCCTGCTGGGGACAGGATAGACTGTGGCGTGTGGAAAGGGAGATTGCGAGACGCGCCCCATGAGCCAGCAGGAAAATACCGACCATCGAAAAGCCCGGGGCGCCCTCACGCGCCGGGCGCTCATGCAGGCTGCGGAGCGCCTCATGGCGACCCGGGGCCTGGGAAACGTCACCATTCGACAAATCGTCGCAGCAGCGAAACAGAAGAACGAATCGGCTCTTCAATACCACTTCAAAAGCCTGCAGGGCCTCATCGACGCCATTCACGAGGAGCGCTCAGAGCAGGTGCGGCAGCGGCGAGCCGAAGCGCTGGCGGCGGTGCTAGCGAGGGAGTCGAATCCTAAGCTGGCGACCCTGGCAACGCTCATGGTGGACCCCACCTTCCGTTTAGCGCAGGAAAATGCGGGCTTTCGGCGGTACATCAAGGCCTTCAGCCTCGAGCTTACCCTCGAGGAGGGCTCCGCTCTGAGCCTTGTGCACCGCCACGGCGGCGGGGGCGAAGGGGGCAAGGTTCTTGGACAACGGCTTCGGGCTGCCCTTGCCCACCTTGACGAAGGCCGCTATCGCCAACGCATGGAGATGGCCGTGGTGTTCTGCGCCGCCGCCATGGCTCGCCACGCCCGCCAGCCCAGAGCCTTCCAGGGACCGGCGGCTGAAGCTTACCTGGCGACGCTCATCGAGAGCCTTACGGGCCTGCTCAGCGCGCCCTAGTTATGCCAGTAGACGTAGGTGTCCTCCGGGCTTTGCGCCTGCCGGAGATGCTTATCAACGTTGATTGGCGTCACCATGCCCGAGTCCCATAGGGGAGGCACCATCTCCGCATCATGCGCGGCTAAGCGCGCCTTCAGCCCCGCCACTACCTCGGGATGGTCGGCGGCCACGTTGTGCCGCTCCCCCGGATCGTGGGCCAAATCAAAGAGCCAGGTCTGCTGGATGATGGGATCGACTGCGAGCTTCCAATCCCCTTGGCGCACCGTGCGATAGGCCCCGGCCCGCCAGAAGAGCGTTTCGTGGGGACGCTCGGCTGCACGCTCCCCCCGAGCAAAGGGCAGGAGGCTTACGCCATCAATCGGGCGCGTAAGCACCGCCCCGGCGGCTTCCGCAGCGGTAGCGAAAATATCGAAGTGATGCACCGGCGCCTCAAAGGTTGTTCCCTGAGGTAAACCCGCGGGCCAGCGCACAAAGAAGGGCACGTGAATGCCGCCCTCGAAATTGGTGATCTTCCAGCCGCGATAGGGCTTATTCAGATCATCGAGGCCCACATACCCCGCACCGCCGTTATCGGAGGTAAAGATCACCACCGTATTCTCCGCAAGGCCCTGAGCCTCAAGGGCGCCGAGCACCCGACCCACTTCCCGATCCAAAGCCCGAATCATGGCGGCGTAGACGCGCTCGGTGTGATCCGCGATGTGCGCCAGGGCGTCATAGTCCTTCCGGAGGGCTTGGAGCGGAGTGTGCGGCGCCCAATAGGCAAGGTAGAGAAAGAAGGGGCGGTCGCGGTTGTTTTCAATGACCTTCATTGCCTCATCCGTATAGTACTCGGTGAGGTAACCCCGCGGCCGGAAGGCCGGTCCCCCGTTATAACTGGCGGCGTACTTCATCCCGGCCCAGAGGAACTTATCGATGGGATCGTAGTCGAGCTTGGCGTTCACGATGGCGGGGTCTTCGGGATCGCCATGGAGCCCCGAGGCCATTAGCAAGCTCTGATCAAAGCCCTGATCCTGAGGCGCGCTGCCGTTCTCCCGGCCCAGGTGCCACTTCCCAATGTGCGCCGTGTAATAGCCCTCCGCCTTCAGCACCTCCGCCAGGCTCTCTTCCTCCGCAGGAAGGCCCATTTCTTCGTAGCGGACATCCCGGGACACCTCGGGCCAGTAGGCAGGAGGATTGCTGTTCCCCATCATCATCTTCAATGCGGTGCTCATGCCCGCCGGCGTGGGGGTGTACTCGAAGCCAAAGCGCGATCCGTAGCGGCCGGTCATGAGCATGGCTCGGGAGGGGGCGCAGGTCCCCTGCCCGGCATAGCCATTCACGAAGTTCACGCCCCGAGCCGCGAGGCCATTGATATGGGGCGTGGGCACGGAGCCCCCAGCAATGCCGCCACCGTTGAAGCTAAGATCATTCCACCCCAAATCGTCAGCCACGATGAGTACGACGTTGGGCCGAGGATCGGCGCTGCGCTCCGCCGCCGGCGCCCGCGCCCAGGGCACCTCCTGCGTGGGGCCCGTGGGCGTGCGTCGCTCCGACGCGAGGGACATGCCCGCGAGCATCAGCTCGATGCGAAAAAGATAGGCGCCGGCGGCAAGCAGCAGCACGGCGAGCAAGGCCCCCCGCCCCTTAGAAAATTTCATGCGATCCCCCGTTGCCCCGTTGTGTTCTTTTGGCCTTAATCATAATGTTGAACATTACTTTATCCAACATCGTCCCGCGCTGGAGCACCGCCATGGAAATCCTTCGCACCCCCGACGCCCGCTTCGAGAACCTCCCGGAATACGCCTTCTCGCCCCACTACACGGAGATTCACACGGAGGACGGAACGGCCCTTCGCATTCATCACCTGGATGAAGGGCCAAGGGACGGACCCATCGCGCTCTGCCTCCATGGCCAGCCAGCCTGGAGCTACCTCTATCGCAATGTCATCCCCCACCTCACCGCTGCTGGGGTTCGCGTCCTCGCCCCGGACCTCCCCGGCTACGGAAAATCCGACAAACCCGCGGCGCTTGCGGACTACAGCTACGAGCGCCAGGTGGACTGGATGAGCGCCTGGCTCGAGGCCCATAACTTTCGAGGCCTCACCCTATTTGGGCAGGACTGGGGAGGGCTTATCGGCCTTAGGCTGGTGGCCCGGGCGCCGGATCGCTTCGAACGCGTCGTGCTTTCCAACACCGGCCTACCCCACAACCCCACGGTGTCCGATGAGGTCGCCGAGCGGGTGGCGCGCTTCTGGGAGGAGGCCCCCACGCCGAGCTTGCTCGGGATGCAACGCGCCCTGTCCCGCATGGGCGGCGATCGCCACCCCGCGGAAAGCTTCGCCTATTGGCAAAAATGGTGCTGGGAGACGGTGAACCCTCCCGTGGGCATGCTCATGTCCCTGATGCTGGACCAGCAAAGCGCCGCATCCAAGGCCATGAAGGTTTTCATGAACCGCTTGGGGACCGTCAATCCCTTTCCCACGGCGCGTGCCCGAGCCTATGAGGCCCCCTTTCCCGATGCGCGCTACAAAATGGGGGTACGCGCCATGCCGCGCCAGGTACCCACTTTGCCCAGCGCCCCGTCAACGACCGCTCAGGGCGAGGCCTGGGCCTTTTTCGAGCGCTTTCAAAAACCGGTGCTCTGCGCCTTTGCAGACAACGACCCCATCACCCGGGGTAGCGAAGGAGACTTTTTGCATCGTATCCCCGGCGCCCAGGGCCGGCCCCACCGGAAAATCCCTGGAGGCGGCCACTTTGTGCAGGAAGGGGCACCCCTAGGCGTGGCCAAAGCGATTCTCGATAGCCTCCGCCTCGCCTAGGCCGAGCGCCCCCGCCGCAGCCACCCGGCAGCGGCCAGCAATACCAATGCCGTGAGCAGAACCGTCAGAAGCGGCTCCTGAAGACGGGACACAAACAGGTTCGAAGCAAGCTGGCCGACCTGGGAATAGCCTGAGGGAAGGGGCTGAACTCCGTGGCTTGCCTCAAAAGCCTCATAGGCGGCGACCATGCGCGCAAGACGCTCCGGCTCTTTGGCGCTGAGATCCTTCGTCTCCCCGGGATCCTGGGCGATGTTGTAGAGTGCCCAGCGCCCCTCTCCAACCGGGGGCGCATGGCGCTGCGCCTTGTAGGCGCCCTGGAAGAGCACGCCGTGGCCGGTTAGTTCATAGCCGATGCTTTCGTCGGCTCCGTAGGCGGCGGAGGCCTCTCCCCGAAGCACGGGCAGCAAATTCTTGCCGCTCATGGGCAACACGGGGCGTCCGCCAAAGCGCCCCTCCGGGGGCGACACCCCGGCCGCTGCCAGCAGCGTGGGGGCAATATCCGTTGCCCAACTGAAGGCCTCGACGACCGCCCCACGGGCCTGTCCAGGGACATTGGTGATGATCAGGGGGACCCGCATTCCCCCCTCTCCCACGTGAAACTTGTAGTAGGCAAAGGGGCTGGCGGCGGCGCTGGCGAAGCTGGGACTGATGCTGTTGTAGCTGCCCCGCTCCCCTAGGCGCTCGTAGCTTTGGTCGTAGCCCAGATCCGCCGCCATGCGCGAGGCGATAACCCCGTGAGGATTAGAAGGCCCCCGCATTTCCGGACCATTGTCGGAGGTAAAAACGAAGATGGTGTTTTCGTAAAGACCCCGTGCCTTAAGGAAGGCCACGAGGCGGCCCAGGTGGAAATCCATGGCTTCAAGCATGCCGGCGTACACGGCCATGCGCTTGGCCTCGAAGCGCTGCCGCTCCCCATCCAGGGCATCCCAGTCCGCTGTGCTCTCCATGCGCACCATGGGCGCCTCCGGGGGAATCACGCCCCAGGCCTGAGCCCCCTCACGGCGCGTCTCGCGAAGGGCGTCCCACCCCCCATCGTAGGTCCCCAGGTAACGCTCCGTGTACTCCCGCGGCGCCTGCACGGGCAGGTGCACCGCCTGAAAAGGCAGGTAGGCAAAGAAGGGCTGGCCGTCACCCAATCCGTCTTCGATAAACTCCAGGGTCTTATCGACGAGAAACTCAGAGGAGTAAAAATCCTCCGGCAAGGAGGTGCGCTCCCCGTCGGCGAACCAGTTCGCCTCGTCATAGATCGCCAGGTAAGGCCGCTGCTCCCAGTTGTCCGCCCCGGAGTCCATGAGCGCGAAGGTCCGTTGAAAGCCCCGCGCGCTAGGCCGCTGATCCGGCGCCGATCCCAGATGCCATTTACCGGCCAAGTAGGTGTGGTAACCCGAAGCCTCCAAAAGGCTGGCCACGGTCACCACGCGGTGGGACAGCACGCCCTGGTAGTTCTCCGCCTGTCGCTGAACCGGGGTCAGGAGTTCGGGAATGTTCGGCACCCCGGCCAGGTGATTATTGACCCCCGTCAGAAGCATGGCCCGGGACGGCGCGCAGTTGGCCGCGGTATGAAAATTGGAAAAGCGCAGCCCTTCCTCTGCTAGAGCCCTTAAGGTGGGGGTACGGATCTCGCTGCCGTAGGGTTCGATATCCGTAAAGCCCACGTCATCAGCGAGAACAAAAACGATGTTGGGCCGGGGGCCTTCGACGGCCACTGCGACAGCGGCGCCCAGAAGCAGCGCCCCAGCAAGGGGTAGGGAGCGAAAAATCCAGCAGAGATGCCTCATGGTTCAGTCGCGCTCAGCTAGGGTGCGGGCCCCAAGGAGGATGAGACCGCCCACCAGTAGCTCCACGACGATCATGGGAACCGCGAAGGCCGCGCCATGGAGGAGCCAAGCAAGGGTCCGCCCTAGCGCCGCAAACAAAAGAAGCATGGCCGGGGGGTAAAACCACAAGCGTCTACCGGTAAGCAGGGCCGCTGCCAGGCAGAGGCCGAGGGTCAAAAAGAACGCACCAAGATCTCCCAGAAGGGAACTCAGGCCGAGCCCATCACCCAACTGAAAGCCAAAGTCGGGAGCAATCCCGCCCGGAAACGCCAGCCAGCGCACGCCGTAGGATACAAAGAGCACGGCGAAGAACCCTAGCACGGCCGTCAGCACTTTTTTCATCGCCCCTCCCCTAGCCCCCAATCTTGGACGGCAATCTTATCTAATGTTTGGCATTATATGATCTTGGTTATCAAAACGCAGGAGCCTAGCGCGATGAAGAGCGTGCTTAGACGAAGCCTCACAGCCCTTTTGCTGATCGCCCTGACCGCTTTTGCCTTCGCGTTCTTCTCTCCTCGACCACCCCTCACTATCAATCCAGAAACGCTCGCGGGGGATGGCGCGGCGCTGAATTATTGCACCCTTCCCGTCCTCGACGGGCAAGGACTGCGGGCTCAAGACATCCCCAAGGGAAATACCCCGGGCTGCGGCTACGACCACTTCCCCCTGCCCATTCTTGATGGATGCGGCGAGCCCCTCAGCGCTGACGCTGCCGATCTGCGCGGTCTGTGGCAGGCCGTCAATGGAAAGCTCGGGCATGTGGAGCGTATTGAACAATGCGGCCGCCGGGTAGTGATCACCACCGCTGGCCTGATTCACGATGGGGGACCTAATGCCACGGCGGGAGAGAGTACGAACGATACGGAAGGAAGCGTTCTCTTCACCCTGGGATCGCAAGAGTTCTGTGGACGCACTTCAGCCACCATGACCTGGGACGACGGGATCCTAAATTTCCATGCCTTCGGCTGGGGGCCCCTGGTGGTCCGGCGCTACCTTGAGGGCGAGACCCTCATCTGGGAGTACGCGGACGGCTCGATTACGCGCATGGAACGCATCTGCACCCTGCCGGAGGCACACCGAACGCCCCAGCCCCGGGGCCTTCGCCTCAGAGTGCTGTAGCCCCGAAGGACGGATCCCCAAGGCACTCGATGTTGAGTTGCCCCGCCAACCCCGCCGCGCGGTGGGCAGCGATCTCGGCCATCGCAGGCAGCTGCATCATTTGAAGCATGGCGCCCCGGGTGGGGTAGCAGGCAATGGCAACCTCATCCCAAAGCTCCTCCACCTCCCCCAGGGTCAGGCGGGATACCTCCCCCGCGAAGGTTACGCTGCCTCCCACCGCCTCAAGCAGCTTCCGCACCCCCTCCGCATACAGGCCGTAGGCCTCTTGCCCCGTGAGCGACGATGCTCGCCCGTCGGCATATTCGGCCTGAGCCTTAAATTTCAGGAGGTTCACCATATAGATGGGGCCCTCCTCCGGATTCTTAAGGAATCCGGCCATCTGCTCGCCATTGGGTAGAACGCAGTTGGTGACTTCCATGGTCTTACTCCCCCGGGAGATCCTAGGCTTCCTTTTTACCGCAGCTTTTAATGCTGCGCATTATATTTTTGATCTTTGCCCGGGGCGGCGCGAGCGGCATAGTGAGCCAAAGGCCCCTCAGGGAGAACCGCGCCATGCCACTTCATACCCCCGCAGCTAAACCTTCCCTGCCCGCTGCGCTTGCGCTCATGCTAAGCGCAGCGATTCCAGCCCTGGGCGCTGAGCCCAGCCCGAGCACCGCACCCTGGGCCTACGCCGATGGCGCAACACTCCAAAGCGCCTTTGCGAAAGGGGAATTCACGGCGGAAGCCCTCCTTGCGACCCTAACGAGTCGCATCGCGACGGTGAATGAGGAGGGACCCGCCTTACGAGCCGTTAGGGCGTTAAACCCAGAGGCCGGAGCCGCTGCGGCGGCCAGCGATGCCCGGCGCAAGGCCGGGGCCAGCCTCGGACCCCTCGACGGCCTGCCTGTGCTGGTAAAGGACAACATCGAAACCCGCGACCCCCTTCCCACCACTGCCGGCTCCCGAGCGCTCCTAGACAACTACGCTGAGGAAGATGCTCCCGTTGTGGCCGCCCTCCGGGCCCAGGGCGCAGTCATTCTGGGCAAGACCAACCTTAGCCAGTGGGCCAATTTCCGTTCCAACGACTCGGTCAGCGGCTGGTCCTCCGTGGGCGGGCAGGTGCGCAACCCCCACGTGCTCGACCGCTCCCCCTGCGGTTCTAGCTCCGGTTCCGGGGCAGCGGTGGCCGCAGGTCTGGCCCCTCTGGCCTTGGGCACGGAAACCAACGGGTCGATCATCTGCCCGGCCCAGGTGAATGGCATCGTAGGGCTCAAGCCTACCCACGGCCTGCTGAGCATTGACGGCATCGTACCCATTGCGGCCAGCCAGGATACGGCGGGGCCCATGACCCGAACCGTCGCCGATGCCGCGCTCATGATGGACGCCCTCGCCCCCGGGCAGGCCTTTTATCAGCAGCTCGCCCGGGGCATCGCCGGCACCCGCATCGTCGTGGCGCGCTTTGCCGCTGGGGAAGATCCTCGGATTCTTGCGCGCCTCGCCCAGGCGGAAGCGTGGCTCCAGGAAGCAGGGGCAGAGATGGTGTCCGTCGACGCCTTTGAGCAACCCCTCCGCGCCCTCGGGGAGGACAGCTTTACCGTCTTAAAGGCGGAGTTTCGCCAAGGTATGGAGGCCTACCTGGCTCGTGCTCGGGGGGCCTTTCGAGGGAAAACCCTCGCGGACCTCATCGCCTTCAATGAAGCCGAAGCCAGCCGAGAGCTGGCGCGCTTCGATCAGGATATTTTTGAAGCGTCGGAAGCCCTCGGGCCCTTGAAGCCAGACGAGCATGCGGCGCGGGTCGCCCGGCTCCGGCAAGCGGCTCGGGGCGGCACGTTGGATGCGCTGCTCGAGGCGAACGACGCTGCGCTTATCATCGCCCCCTCCGGCCCCCTCGCGCCCCCGGTGGACTTGGTAAACGGTGATCTGTGGCCCGCCTGGCTAGGCCTTGGCAGCGCCGCCGCCATTGCCGGCTACCCGCACCTCACCGTCCCCCTCGGAACCATCGAGGGCGTGCCTATGGGCCTGTCCTTCCTCGCCACGGCGGGGCAGGACGCGCTGGTCCTTCGCGCCGGCTACGCCCTCGAGCAGAGTCGTGGTCCCGCACCGCGCCCGGCCTTTCATCCCACGGCCCCCGTGTCCTGGGGACCGCCGGAGTAAGCGCCCTCCCTAGCCTTGGGCGGCGCGAAGGGCCTGATCCACATCGGCGATGATGTCGTCGATGTGCTCAATGCCCACGGAAAGGCGGATCATGTCGGGAGACACCCCCGCGGCGGCGAGCTCCTCGGGTCCCAGCTGACGGTGCGTGGTGCTCGCCGGGTGGCAGGCCAGGGACTTAGCGTCGCCGATATTCACTAAGCGAAGAATCAGCTTCAGCGCGTCGATGAACTTCGCCCCTGCTGCTTCGCCTCCTTTCACCCCAAAGCTCATAATCCCCGAGGCCTTTCCGCCACAGAGGCGCTGGCAGCGCTCAAAGTAGGGGCTCGTGGGCAGGCCTGCGTAGTTCACCCAGGTTACCGCCTCGTGCGCTTCCAGATACTTGGCCAGGGCCAGTGCGTTTTCGCAGTGCCGCTCCATGCGCAGGGCGAGGGTTTCCAGGCCTTGCATCAATAGGAACGCGCTGTGGGGCGCCAGGGCGGCCCCGGTGTTGCGCAGCGGCACCACGCGGCAGCGCCCGATGTAGGCCGCCGCCCCAAGGGCTTCGGTGTACACCACCCCGTGGTAGCTCGGGTCGGGGGTATTTAAGACCGCAAAGCGGTCCTTATCCGCCGTCCAGTCAAACTTCCCCGAATCAACAATGGCGCCCCCGAGCGTGGTCCCGTGCCCACCGATGTATTTCGTGAGGGAGTGGATCGCGATGTCTGCGCCATGATCAAACACCCGACACAGAAGCGGTGTCGCCACCGTGTTATCCACGATGAGGGGAACGCCGTGGGCGTGGGCCACCTCGGCCCACCGGGCAATATCCACCACGTTGCCCTTCGGGTTCCCCACGGACTCGCAGAACACGGCCTTGGTGTTCTCATCGAAAAGAGCAGCGGCGGCCTCCGGCTGATCCCCATCCACCATGCGCACTTCAATGCCCTGCCGGGGGAAGGTGTGGGCAAACAGATTGTAGGTGCCGCCGTAGAGCTGGCTTAGGGAAATGATGTTGTCCCCCACGCCCGCAATGGCCTCGATGGCATAGCGAATGGCCGCCATGCCCGACGCCAGGGCCAGCGCGCCCACGCCGCCTTCCAACGCAGCCACCCGAGCCTCTAGCACCGCATTGGTCGGGTTAGTGATCCGCGTGTAAATATTGCCCGGCACAGCCAAGTTAAAGAGATCGGCCCCGTGCTTCGTATCGTCGAAGGTATAGGAGGTCGTCTGGTAGATCGGCGCCGTCGCCGCGTGGGTCGTGGGGTCGCCGTCGTAGCCCGCGTGCAGGGCAAGAGTTTCCGGTTTCATAGAGCGCGCCTTTTGCTGCTGAAATCCTTGGGTCGGCGACCCTAGCATTCCTCCCATTCCGCCTAAAAGAATCCTTTGGAATACCCTTCTAACGCTTTTGCGCCGCGCCCGAGGCCGCGCTAGGCTCAAGCGCATAATGCTTCTCCGGGGGGAGACCCAATGCACACCACCTTGCCGCTGGCCTGTCGGGCCGCCATGAATTACCTGGGGGAAGAGATCGAAGTCCCGATTTTTGACGGCCGGGCCGACCCTGCGCTGACGCTGACGGCAACCCGCTTGGACGACGACGACGGTTGGGGGCAGCGCGGCTTTGCCCTTTTTCACCATCGCTCGGCAGTGACCGACTGGACCGACGAGGCGGCCATCGACCAAATTCATCGACGAGAGATTGCCCAAACGGCCCAGGCGCTTACGGGCTGTACCCACGCGCTGCCCTACCCGGCCATCCTGCGAAACCCTGCCATGGCACAGGCGGTGGCGGACTACGCCCCCATTCACTTCGTCCATTCCGATTTCACGGAAGACTATGGCCGCATGATAGGCGACCCAGAGCGCACCTATCAGACCTTCCTCGGCCCCCTTTTAGCGTCCGAAGGCCTTCCGGAAGACTGCGTGCGGAGGGCATCCCGGCGCCTGGTGCTGCAGTTCTGGCGAAACGTGGGGCCCGTGCGGGCCGATGCCCCGCTCGCGATCTGCGATGCGGCCAGCGTGCCAGAGCGGGATCTTGAGCGGAGCTGGGTCGAAAGCTACGGCGGTGGCAGTTTCGGCTTCGAAACCTTCGGCGTA
>Ga0255770_10003601_pt1 | contig 13267 bp, 8 predicted proteins | sample 071ome_22_FD_179968 | JGI IMG/M metagenome (GOLD analysis project Ga0255770, IMG submission 179968) | Coastal salt marsh microbial communities from the Groves Creek Marsh, Skidaway Island, Georgia - 071404AT metaG (version 2) | ecosystem: Environmental > Aquatic > Marine > Intertidal zone > Salt... | reverse complement strand
CGTCGGCGGCGGCGGCATTGACGTCGTCGTTCACTTTAACCGAGTATGTCAATTTGCTGGAACGCGCCGAGACCGAACGCGCCGATGCGGCGAAACGCGGGTCGTCGGCGACGACGACGACGACGGGTCTCGGGGCGTTGTTTGGAATCCCCGACGCGACGCAGTCGTCGTCGCAATCGGTTGCGTCGAAGAGCGCGGCGGAGTTGACGTTTGACGTGGGACGGGCGAGAGCGTTCGTCGACGCGATGTCGGAACGCGAACGCGCGGACCCGTCGACTCTGACTGGAGCGCGAATGCGAGAGTTGTCGACGATTGGAACGCGCGCCGAGCTCGCGGAGTTGTTGAAGACGCACGCGTTGACGAGGGCGCTGATGCGAAGGGCGGCGCAGAGCTTTGCGGGTGGGGCTCCTTTGCCGACGTCCGCCGAGGCTTTCGCGAACGCGTTGCGGTCGGGAGACGCCGAGATGAGCGTGGAGGATCGAAAACGTGAGGCGAGCGCGATGCGAGGCGGGTATCCTGGGAATAGACCGTGTCCGTGTGGGTCGAGGAAGAAGTTTAAGAGGTGTTGCGGCGGTGACGGTTGAAGCACGAGTGGAAATACTTTGCGGTACGAGTACCATAATCAGCACGAAGGCGCGCAGAGCTCCAGGTGCGTGGGCTGATATATAAAACATGTTGTGTTGTTGTAATGTCACGGCGGCGTCGTTCCAGCTCCCAATGTCTTGATTGAACTCAGTGGCGTCTTGGAACGTTAAAGGCTGACTCGCTGAAGCCCGACGCCAGACGCGCGCGCGCATCGATGCGTCGAGGGTTTCTCGTCGACGGCGGACGGAAGGAGCAGACGACGACGAAGGAGACGTCTGGTTCTTCGACGGCTCGGGGGGTCGATGCCGCCGATGAAGACGAGGAGGGACGACGACGACGACAAGGAAGAGGAAAAGGAAGGATGCAACCAGAGACGGTTGATTTCGATGTGGATTTCGTTTGGTTCGACGACGACGGGATGACGACGAAGGAGAACGTTTTGGTGTTGTTGCACGGAGACTTGGATTGTCCGGAAAACTTTGTGAGGTTTGGCAAAGCGCTGGCGCTGCCAAAGACGGCGGTGCTTGCGCTGGGGGCGCCGTTGGACGCGAGCGGGCGGAGAGCGGTGCGACGGGGCGAGCGGGCGAGGGCGCGGCGGTGGTTCACGTCGGCAGAGGAAGGCACGGGGGAGGATGTGCGGCAGAGAATGGTGACGGAGGCGTCGGGGATGGTTCGCCGAGGTTTGATGCGGATGCGGGACGAGCGAGGGTGGTCGTTGGACCGCGTGCACGTCTATGGGTTTAGCGACGGCGGAACCGTGGCGTTGGATTTGGCGTCACAGATGACGGGGAAGGATCGCTTGGGGTCGTGCGCGGTGACGTGCGCGAGTTTACTTCCGTACGGTGTCGGTGTCGGGAGCGAGCGGTATGGTCCGCTCGCGTCAGCGCCGACGCCGGTGATTTTTACGGCGTCGGCGGGAGACGCCGTCGTGCCGTTGCGAGACGTTGAGCGCACCGCGGAGCTTCTCGTGAAGCGTAACATCGGGTGTGGGGGTGAGTTACACGTGATTCCGGGTAAAAGCGGTCACGGGATGGTATCTAGCGCGGAGGAGACGCGCGTATTGATGACTTTTTGGAGCAAGACGCTCACGATGGGACGCGCGCGAGCAGAGGATTACGGAGACGACGTCGTCGAGTTGACGACGGACACTGGCGAATGATGGATTGCTGTTGTGATTATTTATAATGAATTGTGTGATAAGAAAAGTAGACTACTTTGTGCTCTATGTTGACGCGCGTCACAGCTCCCACTCGCCGTTTAAGAATTGTTGACGAAACTCGGTTCCCTTGGCGACGACGTAAAACACTGGATGTCCCGCCATGACAAACTCCTTTTCTCGCAAGAGATCTCCGAGCTTAGTTTTCGGATCGATCACACGCATGAACTGATCCCGCGGGTCCACCTTGGTCTTTTCCGCGGCGACGATTTCTCTTCGAGTGTCGTCATCCGCCTCGCGACGCGTCACGCCCGCCGCGTCCAACAATTTCGTCTCCACTTGCTCCCACGTGTATGGCGTCGACGCGTTCGTCTGCCAGTACACCTCCACCGTGTCTCTCGTGTACTGATTCTTGCTATCCCACTGCAAAGGTGGGCCGTTGGGATCGAACAAGACGTCGAGATGCGCGCCGAGCTCGTCGTCCTCGTGCATCGCCTCCACCACATCCGTCTGCATGGACTCTGGATACACAAAGAGCGTCCAATAGTTAAACTTGGTGCTCTCAGACGTCGACGTCGACGCAATCGTTGGCATGTGTTCACCCGTCTGAAACGTCGCCGGACCGAGTCGAACCTGTTTCATCTTCAACGCTTCCACGTACGCCCGAATCCTCGTCTTCTCCTCCGCGTCCAATTTCGCCTGTTTCTCCCTCTTCTCTACCAATCTCTTCGCCTCTCTAAGCATAACCTTCAAATCTCGATTATCTCCCTCAACCTCGAGCCCACCGACGCAACACCTCGCGCACTCCTCCGCTTTTTCCAGCGCCAACGCCCCTTTCGCCGCTCGAAACCAACCCTTGACGTTGCCGCCGTCGTACTCCACCGCCTTTATCCCATCTTCGTACGCTTTTCGGTAATTCTTCAACAACAGCGCCGCGTACGCGCGGTTCGAATACAACGCGCTCATCAACCCCGCGTCGTCTTCGCATCCACACAGTATTCCCGTCGTGTAGTGTTCCACCGCGTACCGCACGTACATTTTATTCGCCTTGTACTTGATGGACGCGTTGCCCTTTTCCTTGGCTTGTTCCGCCCGCTCTCGCGGTGTTTGCGGGGTTTGTGACTCCCGGACGATCGCCTTGAGCGCTTCAAACTCTGGGGAGGTTTCATCCATCCAATCGTCCGCGTTTCCGTCGTCACCGCTCGTCCAGAATAACGGCGGGAGCACTTCCTCGGCGGCTGATGTCGATTTCGCTCCGTTTTCACTCTTTTCTTCGTCGAGCGACGCCATCGCGATCGACCGTCCGGGACGAGATTAGATTGACGCGGTTCCGTCGTCTGTTATCGGTCGAGTGCGTTTCCTTCCTCGGGAGGGCGCGTCGATGAGTGCGGAGGATGAACGCGAACGCGAGCGGTACAGTCGAGGACGCGCGCGCGCGCGTTGATACTTTAAATTCATCGTCGTCGTTACAAGCGATGCGAATGAAACAGCGAACGCGACAAAAATATTCAAGACAAAACGACCTCTCTCTCTCCATTAACAGTCGGTGACACCGCGTCGCGTTAAACCTTTTGCAATTCATCGCTCTTCGCCTTGGTCGCGTCCTCAACCTTTTTCACGTACGAAGCCGTGAGGTCGTCCATACCCTTTTTAAGCTTGGCGAGCTCATCCTCCCCGACGGTCCCACCCTTCTCGAGCTTATCGTACGCCTTCATCGCGTCCCGACGAACGTTACGCAGGGCGACTTTACCGTCCTCGCCGAGTTTACTGACGAGTTTGGCGAGCTCTTTGCGTCGTTCCTCCGTCAACGCCGGAACGTTGAGTCGAATGACGTTCCCATCGTTCGACGGCGTCATCCCGAGATCGCTCTCGTTCAGCGCCCGTTCGATATCCTTAATCGCTCCTTTATCAAAGGGTTGAATCACGATCGTCTGCGCGTCCGGCGTGGATGCGTTCGCGATGGTTTTCAACGGCGTCGCCGCTCCGTAATACTCCACCTCGATTCGGTCCAACACCGCCGCGTTCGCTCGTCCCGTTCTCACCGTGGAGAAATCCCGGGCGATGGAGTCCATGGTTTTATCCATGCGTTCCATCGCGTCGAGCTCGATCTCCTCCGGGTCCACCTCCCCGTCCGCGTCGTCCGTCGCTCGCAGCGGCGTCGACACCGACACCCTCTTCTTCAGAAGCGTCGTCGATTTCCATGCCGTTCGTCTCTTCGTCGTCGTCGTCGACACGGTCGTCGGCGTCGTCGCCGAAACTCTCGTCGTCATCAATCCCATCATCATCATTATCGTCGTCGCTATTTCTTTCGCGCCCGCCCGTCGCGGTGTGTCGCCGTCGAGCGAACCGAACCGAACGAAATCGATGAAAAAGCGCACCCAGAGCGAGGGTTATCCACCCCATCGTTCCATCCATTCATCCATCAGTCGCGCGTCACGCCCCGACGCGGACCATGATGTCGACGACGACCGCGATGTCGACGACGACCCATCGCGCGACCGCCCCGACGGCGAAACGCGCGAGAACCGCGACGAGGAAACCGACGCGCGCGCGCCGGGCGCGACCGGTCTCAGTACCGTCGGCCGCGGACGGAGGGGGCCTCGAAGCGGCGCTGGCGGAAGCGCGCGCGGCGCCGAACGGAACGACGGAGAAGGACTTTTCAAACTATTACGCCGTGTTGAACTCGGCGACGCCCGAGGAGGCGCAGCGGGCGGTGGAGGAAATGGTGGCGAAGGGCGAGCTCACGGAGGGCGTGGTCGAGGCTGCGTTGGCGACGATGCGGGCGGCGGAGGACAAGAACGAGCGACCGGAAGTGCTCGCGGCGTTGAAGAGCGTGTTTGAGTTTTTGTTGGAGAGTTATCAGCGGGCGAACGCGCCGCCCGCGCTCGGGGTCGTCGATGCCGTGGTCGGTGCGTTGGACGCGGCCGAGTCGGCCGAGGACGAGGAGCGCGTCGTGAAGGAAAAGTGCGCCGAAGGCGGAATGAGCGTCGAAGAGTTCGGGGCGAACGTCGACGGGTTTTTGACCGCGATGGAGGAACAGGACGCGGGTTTCGAGGCGCAAGTCGCGGAATTGCGCGCGAACGGGGCGTCGGAGGAGATGGAGGAACAAATCGCGCAGTTGGCGTTTATGCGCGCGAACGCGAAGGCGCAAATGCTTTGCATTCGCGAGATCGTCGGTCGCATGACTTCGTAGCGGCCGCCCCGACGACTCGCCCCGACGCGCGCGCTCAGTGAGTAATTTTGTAAATGGTACACACGTTCCGAGTTGGTTGATCGCGTTCCGTCGCGCGTGTCCGTCGCCTCCCGACGACTGTTACGATGTTACGATGCGAGACGAGAGAGTAAGCCCGAGAGCCCCTTCATAAAATGACGCCCGGCCCCGACGACGCGCGAGACGACTCCGAGACGTTAACATCCAGTATCACGACGACGACGACGACGATGGGTGCATCCGCATCTCGATCCCGAAACCCGACGGCGGCGGAGCCACTCCCATTGCAGACGGGTGGAAAATCACATCGGTCTCGCCGGTCTCGCCGATGGAAGAAGAATCGACACCTCGGATGCGCGACATCGACGGACTCGGCGTCGACGGAAACGCCCCCGACGCCGCGAGCGACGCCGTACAGCCAAACGCACGACGCGCACGAGCTGTACGCCCACGATGAAGAGCTTTTGGAGCTTCAAGTGGCGGTGGCGACGACGCGAGCGGCGACCAAGGCGCTTCTTCGCGACGCCGAGGAGTGGCGCGCGAGAGCGTTGGCGGATCGAACGACGGGCCAGACGCTCGTCGCGGCGACGGATCGGTGGAACGCGGAGGGTGAGATCGACGAGATCGGGTCTCGGTTTCTCGGGTTGGAGTTTTTCGACCCGCGCGAGCGCGAGATGCGCCTTCGAGTCTCCGGATCCCCCGCCGGTGGAGGAAACGGAGGAACGCGAGAAACGCGGAAAAGGTACCATCCGCTGCTACAGTCGTCGCTCGATCTCGAAAATATTCGATGCGATCTACGCGATTGCGTGATGAAGAACGCCTCTGCTTTTCAAGACATTTCTCGCGCGTTTGCGGGGAAAATAGAAAAGCTGTCGGAAGACGCGCAATCTTCGTTTGAAAAAAATCTTGAAAGCCTCGTGATTGAGCACGAACGCAACTGGTTTCATCACAAGGCGGCGAGAGAGAAATTCACCGCTCTCACCGAAGTCGTGTCGCTTGAAGGGTCGCATTCGGGGAAGGATGCGATTTCCGAAGAGGGATCGATTGAAGAGGAATCTCCCTCGCTCGAACGAAGCAAGCAGATCGACGCGATATCAACGGAAATTTCGCAACGCGTCGCCGCGATCGAGAAGAACGAAGTGATGCTGAAGACGAGAAGTCGCGAATTCTTGGCCTACTTTGTGCCGCATGCGCGTCACTTGGCGAAAGAGTTTGCCATGGCGCAGGTGGACTTTTTCGGCGCGTCCAGCGAGCGCGCGGCGCGTGCGGTCGCATCGGCGACGATTGAATCGCTTCGTCGCGAAATGTCCGCGGTGAAGCTTCCAAGTCGAACGAAAATCGACGCGCCGCCGACGCCCGACAGATTGGGATCCGAGTCTCGGCGCAAACCGCACAAACAAAAAGAAGAAGAGTCTCTCGACCTCGAAGAAGGTGAGATCGCCGTCTCGGGTGCGCCCGCGGAAGCGACGACTTCAATCGCCTGAGAAATGAAAAAAGAATACGAGGAGGACAACGACCGATGAGACGCGAAACGAGCGGGGCGAATTTTGTTTACGCGACGCCGCGCTTTGCAATACTGGTACATTTTTTTCACACTTTTGGCGCCGACGCACCGCCGCTAATTCTAAAGAAATCAACTAGTATGTCTACTGGATCACCTCGACACGAATGGGGTCGAGGTGAATTTATTTTATCATCTATATCTACGCGCGAACGCGAGACTCACCGCTCGCGCGCACAAAGTCTCTGCGTCGATGGATGGATCTTCGGCGTTGGCTTGCGCAAAAGCGACGGCTTCGGGCGAATCCAACTCTGGAGTCGTGTTCACCTCATCCACAATCATCTCCCCGTTTTCGACGTTGACGTAGGCTTCAATCTGCGCGAGCCCTTCGATTTGAAGAGCGTCGCCGATGCGACGCGATCGTTCCTTGACGAGTTGTACGACTCCGTCGCCGATGACGTCAGGTAGAGTCGTCGCGAGAACGTACGGCGCGTCGTCTCTCATTTTGACGCTCGGCGTGAATGCTGCGAGCCGGCCCGGACCGTCGCCGAAGATGGTGACGATCGCTCGAACCCACGTGTTCGAGGACGAAGTGTCAAAGCACGGCTCAAAGACGAATGCGGCGTGAGTGGTTCCGTTCGCCGTCGCCTCGGTCGATTCGTTGATGTACTCGACGAGATCTTTGTCGTTTCCGAGCACCTTGACGAGCTTATTGCGAGAGTTTGCAAAGAGGGGTTTGACGCGAACGGATGCGTTCCAGTTGAGCGACGCCAAGATGTCCACCCAAAGTCTTCTCGTCGCCCCGTCAGCCGTCCTCTGCTGGCTCCCGCCCCAGTGCGATCCCGTCTCCAAGTCGTACACCTTTGCCTTTGAGAGCAACGCAGACGTCGGCACCAGCCTCTTGGCCAAGGACCCAACGCCGTCAATCCTTGCGTTCGCTAAAGTCTTCGCAGTCGTGACGACGTCAGCGCACGCGCGCGCGGCGAGCGCCGCCGACCCGGTGTACGCCACGCCGGCGGAGACGCACAGACGCTGCAACGATCCACTCTGCGTCCCCCCATTGGAGCCGTCTGGACCACAGGCGTTGAAGATGACTGCACCTTCGGATGCCGCGAGCGATAACAACGCACCGAGGCGAGAGACGCGTGGGAACGACGCGCCCAACGGTCCCAAGTCTGGTTTCCCGGTCCAGGCGTACTTTTCCAACTCGGCGCGCACCTTGCGCTCAATGGCGAATCGACCCGTGTCCACGCTACGCAAAGACGACACGCGATGCTGAGAGCCGTCGAGAGCCCAGGCGTACGGAAGTCTCCAGCAAGGCGCGTCGACGAGCTCAGAGCTCCCGAGACCGCCGCCCGCGGACGTTGGCTTTGTCAACATGACGAGCTCGACGTCGATGAGCCTCTCTCGCATGCTTTTGAAAGTGAGATAAAGAAAAGTCGTCGAGATGGACTCCGTCTCGTCAAACAGCAAATACACGCGCGTGTTACCGTCGTTTGAGTCGGCTTCGCTCGACTTGGTCGACGCCATGGACGCGGACATCGTCTCGCCCGTTCTGGCGCGCGCGTTGATGAGCAAGTGCTCGAGCGTCTTCTCCATGGACATCCCTGCGTGCGCCGCCTGGACGAAAACGGCGTCGTACCACCACCACTGATGATTCTTCTCGACGTTCGTCTCTTGCTCGAACAACCGCACCCGAACGTGACGCACACCGTCACCGTCGACAGCCTTTTTCGCGCCGCGTTCGCGTTCCTCGTCCTCCTCCCAGTCGCCATTCTCCGCTTCCCGAGTCTCGTCCTCCTCCGCCACGGCGATCGCCCCGGAATCCCCCGCATCGCACGTCTCCACGACCCCTCGAAACGTCTCGAAATCAAACCCGGCGGGATCGAACGCGCGCTCCGCCTCGGCGCGTATCGCCTCTGCCACGACGCGCGAAAAGCGCGCGTTCGGCGACGCCGTCCTCGTCGGCTCCAACGCCACCCCTCTTCGTTTCCTCGACCGCAGCGTCCCGAGCACGCACACCTCGAACGCGTCCCCGTCAACGGTCGGCGGCGCATTCAAACCGTCCCATCTCGGTCCTCTACACGCGATCCGGCCCTCGACGCCGCCACCAGGCGGGTCCGAGTCGTCGTCCGACGCCCGCGTCCAAAACACCCCCTCGTCGTCCTCGCTTTCCTCGACGCCCTCGCACGCCCACCCGCGCGGGATCTTCCCGATCGTCTCCACCAGCGTTCGCGCCCGCGTCGTCGCCGGTACCCTTCTCCGTCGTCCACCGTCCGACGACGTCGACGCGCGTACGACCGCGCGAGCGACGGCGCCGTCGTCGTCGCTCTTCGCCGTCGCCCTCCCTCGCTTTTCGATCGATGACGACGATGAGTCCGACGACGCTCTGACGACGACGACCCCGCGCGATCCCGCGAGACGACGAGTCCGACACCGACGAGTCCGACGACCCCGCGCGTCGGCGACACCGACGACGACGACCACCCCAGCCGGTCTCGTCGTCGTCGTCATGGGGACTGCTCGGACACTGACGAATCGAATCGAGAATTGATGATGATTCTTCAAACTACATCAATACACACAAACACGCGGGGCGCCAACCCATACAATAGTAGAGAAATGGGCTGAACGTTCAAGGAGAGGAGTGTAAGTCCGAGACCATTCCCGCCGCGATCGGCGCAGCGAGCTGCGCTCGTGTGATCGCGACGCCCACGATAAATTATCTTAATCTTGTGCCCTCATGTAGAGGGCTCAATACGATTAAGTATTGAAGAACAGATACTACACTTAATCAGAGCTAAAAGCTCATGAAAAGTTACCGGATGGGGTGACGCGTGACGGGTATTTATTGCGTACGAGGGGTGGGGTTTTCTTATGCACGCTTACGGGACATTGAAAATGTGTCCCGTAAGCGTGTATACGAACACGGAGTGTAACCAACGCTATAAATACAACCTCGGTGGACGACGTGAATTCATACTTACCTTGCCGGGGTGTCTATCTGATCACGAAGGGATAGCGCCAAGTTCCGGAGACGCGCCTTGCACTACGCGCGTCCACCGCGAATTTCGAGCCTTTATCGGCGTGCGACGGCACAATTTATGAAAGGGTGAGACCAGCGTTCGCGCTACTCGCCATTCACACCTCGTTTCTCTTCCGCGGATTGGCGCTCCACGTGGTTGTGTGTGTGTGTGAGAGATATAGGGATATAGGGCGATATATAGGGCCACGACTACCTACAAGTACGTGGAGCGCCAATCCGCGGAAGAGAGAGAAACGAAACGTTTTCGTTGAGTGGGTTTTCAACGTTGTTTCGTGTTGAAAGAGAAGATTAAAAAATTGGTGAAAAAGCCCCTTGGAGTGAGGTGCACGAAGAGCTATATGAGGTAAAAGGCATCGTATAGTAATCCCGTTCGTCCGCCTCGGGGCCAGATAAATTTCCATGAAGACGATCGCATTGTTTATATGCGATCGAGGGATGATTTTTTAAATGTGCACGCTTACGGGACAGATAATGACCACCCGTAAGCATCCAGAATGACGCGAGCGCACGCGGTGACTATAAAAAGCATCCGCGTGCGCGACCCACAGGTTATCTTTGCGCATGGGGTTATATCGTAGACTGTGAAGTCCTAACTGAGTCACGAATATTGCTGGTTGAAAACTTAATTTCCATCCCCAAGCATCGAGCTTCTTTATGAAATTCTTTGCTTAATTTCTGCAGCCCTGACACGAGAGGGCCTTCACACACACACACATAACGCACACACACTCACACGCAATCCAACAAATCAACATGAATCAAATCAATCCAAATCGCATCGAATCAAACCACGCGCACGCGGGATCGGGAAAGGGACGCGGCGACGACGATGTTATGAAAGTTGCGCGTGCGTTTTTGCGTGAATGTTACAAATAATGATGACGAGGGATGAATAAACTCGAACGCGAGCGTGATGATTTGATTCGATTCGATTTGGATTTCCGACGAGTCTCTCGACCGAGGCTCGAACGAAACCAAACCAAATGGAGAGACCACCACGACGACGACGATTTGCGATTTGCGATTTTGTGCGTCTACGTCACGGATAGAATCATGTTGCGTTCGTAACCTTCGCCGACGGTGGGCCAGTCTTCGGTGGTTCTCCACTCGCCGTCGACGAGAAATTTCACCTGGTACTCCCCGGGCGGAAGCGCGCACACGCACGAAAACGAGCCGAGTTCGAGATCGCCGTCAAACTCCGGACTCAAGTGAAACCCACGGGTCCAATCATCGAACGATCCCATCAATCGAACATCGCTCGCGTTACCGGCCCAATTCACCGAAACTTCTCGTAAACATCCACCATCCGCGTTTTCGGCGTCCTCCTTCAACGCCTTGGACATTCGATCCAACCGTCCGTACAGCGCGTCCAACCGTTTCTTACTCTCTTCATCCATCCCACCACCACCCGCCGCGTTTATCGCTTTTAAATCCCCACACATCGCTCGCAAAGTCTCCGTCTCCATCGCCGCTCGACGCAACGCCGTTCGCGCTCGCACCAAATCCGCGTCTCGCTCGACGAGCATCTTTTCCAAAAATTTCCCGTGCGCCTTTGATTTCGCCACGCGTTCGTTCAATCGCGTTCGCAGCGTGATCATCTGGTCAATCATCCGGCGTTGTCCGAGCGGACTCATCGCTGGTTCCGACGTCGTCGCTTCGGACGACGTTAACGGAAAGGCGGGTTCGTGTAACGACGCGTCTTCATCGTTCGATGTCGCTGGCACTGCCGACGATGTTCGAAGACGACGAAGACAACGAGGCCGGACGACGGTCGATTGCGCGACCGACGACGAACGCGTTAACGTCATCGTCGTCGACGTCATGACGGATGACATTCTTCGTGGTGCACTGTGACGTCCGCTTGGTTGCAATCAACTCCAAATCTCAAACTTTATCCAAAGAAGCGTTGCGTAGTGACACGTGCGTATGTGTGTATTAAATTGCTGGTCTGAAATGCAAGGGTGTTTTGGTTATTGTAGTCGTTGTGATTGCGCGAAAAGAGCGGTGTGCATATCTTACACGCCGCCGCCAGTCGTCGTCGTCGTCGTCGTCGTATTAGTCGTCGTCGTATCAGCCGTTCCGAGGAGAAACTGACAAAACGCATCTGAAAATCCAGGCATTTTAGAAATGCCCGGGAAATAGTTGATGTCTACGATGAGGAGCTCTCCCGATGGATCATCCTTGACTCGAATGAGGTCAAAGTTGAAAATGTCCAAGTTGAGCTTGGACTTGAGCTCGAGACCAATCTCGCGAAGGATGGATGGTTCGGGTTGAACGACGTAGGCGCTCCGAGGAGATGTCCCGCATAACGTCTGCGAACCGGGCAAACCGGCGCCGTCGGTCAAAGCGTCCATGGATTCGGAAAGCTCCGAACTCGACGTTCCCATTTCTTCGCGGCTAAGACGTCTAAAGTGGTCGTTCGCGATGGACTTGACGGGTGCGTCGTCTGCTCTCCCGCCGGCTGGAATTTGTTCCGGGTCGTCATCCGGGTCGTATCGACTGACGCGAGGAACGCCCTCAAACGGCGAAGACGACGATCCGCCGAAGGCGGCTCCTTCGTCATCGACGACGTCGACGTCGACATCGTCGGCGAAATCGGGCAAAGAACGTCGCGTGGACACTCGGACGACGTCTCCGACGACGTAAACCTTGAACAAAAACCCTCCGTGATTGACGTATTGTTGCAAAACGCAAGGTGGCTTGATCCCGGCGACGTCTCCTCTGTACAAACACTCGATGCCTTGCTCGTCGTGAATGATGGCGACGCGATGGGAATGCGCTGAACCGTCGCACACGAGCGACTTGGCCAAAAACGGTGGCTTTAAACCAGCGTTTTGAATTTGGTTGAGCGCGTTTCGCACGCCCACGTCGACGTCGATGCGTACGTTGGTTTTCCCTCCCGCATCGTCCTCCATGAGCGACGAAGACGAGTCTCCGCGTCTCCCAGCCGCCGACGCGCCGCCGTCTTCTTCCTCCGTAGTAGTACTAGTACTAGTAGTGCTAATCCTTCCCTGTTGTAAAACTATCTGTTTCGGCTTGGAAACCCGCGCCCCGCGCACTCGAAGCTCATCCACGACGTCGAGCATGGTGCCTCTATTCGTCACCCGCTTGACCAACTCGGGTCTCCCGACGACGCGCGACTTTGGATGACTCTCCGCGTATCTCACCACTTCCTCGTCCCACCACCCCTTGGCGTCATCCGCGCCAGACATTTTCTGCAAAACCACGTGAAACGGGTGCCCCTTTTGCGTCGCGATCGGTTCTCGAACATCCAACGGGTAAAACTCAATCCCGAGCGTCGACGCGCGCCGCAACAAATCCTCGCTCATCAGACTCGCCTCCTTCTTCGCCGTCAGCGCGTACCCCACCCGCGTCGTCGTTCCTTCCGTTTTCGTTTCCGCCGACGACGACGGCATCATCACACCATCTTCCTCCGCACCACCACCGCCGCTTCCTCCACCTCCTCCTCGTCGTCGTCCATCACCGTCACCGCCACCGTCACCCCTCCCGCGTCCTCCTCCTCGCCCCGCGTTGCCCGACGACGCCCCGTGTCCCATCTCGACCGCGCGCGCGCGCGACCCAAACCCCCGTTCGACCGATCGAACTCCGCGTCACCGCGTCACCGCGCTCTGCGCCACCACCGCTACCGGCTCCCGCGACCGCGTCGCTTCGTCCTATCGCATCCAACGCCGACGACGCCGACGACGACTCGAGCGCGATTTCGCGAACGCGATGAAGCGACGAAACGAAATATTCCTCGAGCTCGGA
>Ga0255770_10003575_pt1 | contig 13323 bp, 10 predicted proteins | sample 071ome_22_FD_179968 | JGI IMG/M metagenome (GOLD analysis project Ga0255770, IMG submission 179968) | Coastal salt marsh microbial communities from the Groves Creek Marsh, Skidaway Island, Georgia - 071404AT metaG (version 2) | ecosystem: Environmental > Aquatic > Marine > Intertidal zone >... | reverse complement strand
GGAGATGATTGGTGGCAGCACACCCAACCAAGGCGACGAACGCATTCACGGGACGGGCCATTGGTCTAGCAACGGAAATCATGCCTATACGGGGGGGTCCATCGCCGTTCCCAACGGCAGTTCCTACCAGGACGAATTTCACGTCTATTCGATTATCTGGGATGCGAGCTCCATTAAATGGTTCCGGGACGACGTGCAGTACTACTCGCTGGACATCACAGGTTCGGACAAGACGGAGTTCCACGAACCCTTCTTCTTCATTTTTAACGTAGCTGTAGGAGGCAATTGGCCCGGCAGTCCGAATTCCCAAACCACCTTCCCTCAACGCATGGCGGTGGATTACATCCGCGTGTTCCAGCCTTAAAGCGGGATAACGCTCGCTCCGCTCGCGTTTTCCCTTAGGGGGTGAGCTAAAAGCAAAAACCACAAGCTTCCTGCCCTTCAGGAATAAAAAAAAACCCGCAACTTTCGTTGCGGGGTTTTTGCTTTTGCGGTGAGGGCGGGATTCGAACCCGCGGTACAGTTTCCCGTACGCCAGTTTAGCAAACTGGTGGTTTCAGCCTCTCACCCACCTCACCGGGTATGTACAGATAGACTGAATTAGGGCTGCGAAAATACATGAAAAATCGGCTTCCACACAACCTAAATGCGCGGTGAAGAAGAAAATTCGAGAACCATCGGGAGAGTGTCGGTCCCTATCTTCGTTCGCAATTCACAACCCACCCCATTTGCTATGAAAGACGTCGTTATCGTTTCCGCCGTTCGAACCCCCATTGGCCGCTTCCAAGGCGCCCTGTCCTCCATTCCTGCCCCCGAGTTAGGTGGTAAAGCGATACAAGGTGCGTTGGCTAAGATTAACCTGGACCCCAACCTCGTGCAGGAGGTGTTTATGGGCAGCGTGCTTCAGGCAAATTTGGGGCAGGCTCCTGCTCGGCAAGCTGCCCTTGCGGGTGGTTTGAGCCAGGATGTGCCCTGCACGACGGTGAACAAGGTGTGCGCGTCGGGCATGAAAGCCATCGCTTTGGCGGCGAATGCGATTCGAGTTGGAGACGTCGACATCGCGGTAGCAGGCGGCATGGAAAACATGAGCCAAGTGCCTCACTACTTGCCCAACAGCCGCAATGGATTCAAATTTGGCGATACCCAATTGGTGGACGGCCTGACTAAAGATGGCCTGATCAATGTATACGACCAGCAAGTCATGGGGGTATGTGCAGACCTCTGCGCCAAAGAGCACGATTACAGCCGGGAAGAGCAAGACGCTTTTGCCTTGCAGTCCTACGACCGCAGCGCCGCCGCCTGGGAAGCGGGCAAATTCAGCGAAGAAGTGATTGCGGTGGAGATCACGGACCGCCGTGGCAACACCACGGTTGTCGACCGCGACGAGGAATACACCAACATCTTGCGCGACAAGGTGCCCACCCTTCGCCCTGCCTTTACCAAAGACGGTACGGTCACGGCGGCTAATGCCTCCACCTTGAACGACGGCGCAGCCGCCCTGGTCTTGATGTCCGCTGAAAAAGCGGCGGAACTTGGGCTTACGCCTTTGGCACGCATCGCCGCTGCCGCGGACGCTGCCCACGAGCCCGAGTGGTTTACGACCGCCCCTGCCAAGGCCGTGCCCAAGGCCCTCGCCAAGGCTGGCTTGGAAGTTCGGGACATTGCGTACTGGGAATTGAACGAAGCCTTCTCTGTCGTCGGATTGGTCAACATGGACCTTTTGGGCATTGACCCTGCGACCTGCAACGTGAATGGCGGCGCCGTTTCCCTGGGCCACCCCCTAGGGTGCAGTGGTGCGCGAATTATTGTTACTTTGCTGCACGTTCTCCAGCAAAACCAAGCGCAGTACGGCGGTGCCGGCATCTGCAACGGCGGAGGTGGAGCATCGGCCATGATTCTTGAACGATTGCATTGAGCACCCACGGCTTTTCCCTCTACAGCTTGGCACCCATGCGTGCCGAACCCAGCCACCGCGCCGAAATGGTGAACCAGGCGCTGTTTGGAGAAGCCTTTGAAATCCTGGACCGCAAAAACGAGTGGACACTCATTCGCTTGGGCCACGACGGGTATTCGGGCTGGATGCTCGACCGTCAAATCCAAGGGATCACCCAGGAAGAATACCGCCAGTTGGTGGACCAGCCTCAAACCTTAGTCAGCGACGCCGTCGACCTGATCGAACACGACTCGCCCAGCATGACCCGCACCATCGTGGCGGGCTCACCCCTCCCCTTTTACGACGCAGATCAACACGTACTCCGAGTCGGCACGGAGCCCTTTCTCTTCCAAGGACGTACGGCACAGCGCCTGCGCACTCGGGAAGAACTGCTTTTAAACGCCTACCTCTACGCCAATGCCCCGTATCTATGGGGCGGGCGAAGCGCCTTTGGGATTGATTGCAGCGGCTTGACGCAGATGGCTTACCGCCTCACGGGCATTAGTTTACTTCGCGATGCCAGCCAGCAGGCCACGCAAGGACGCACCTTGGATTTCTTGGCAGAAGCACAGGCCGGCGATTTGGTCTTCTTCGACAACGACGAGGGGAATATCGTGCACGTGGGCATCTATGTGCGTGAAAACCGCATTTTGCACGCTAGCGGTTCGGTCCGAATGGACGGGCTAGACAGCACGGGCATCTACAATGCCGAGTTGGGTAAGCACACCCATAAACTGCGCCTGATTAAGACGCATTTCTAATTACTTCTTGGGCTTTGAGGCGGCGGGCTTGTACTTCAGCAAGACCGTTTGAAGGCTGTCGCGGACAAACTCGGCACGTTCCATTCGACGCTTGGCGCGCAGGGCCTCGATGCGCCACACATCGCGCGCCACGCTCACTTCCTTGTGCCGTAGCTGCAGGCTGTCGAGCTCCCGTGAAATCCCCTGAAGGGTCGCCTCCGCGTTGTCAAGTTGGTTCGATACCTCGTCGTAACTCTTCTGAAGTTCCTCTAGTTGGCCTTGGGTGTTTCCCATGGTCCCCTGGGCCGTCAGCAGGCGTTGCTCAAAGGCCAAACTGTCCGATTGCAATCGCACCACTTGGGCTTGCGCGTAGAGCAATTCCTTTTTCGGCACCAAACAGGCCGAAACCAAGAAAAAAACCGACAAAAGTGCCACGTAGCGCATGAGTCAAAGATACGGGCATTCGTACCTTGTGGCCATGCCCATTTTGGATGTTCGAAGCCCCAGTGAATACGCCCACGGCCACGCGCCAGGCGCTTTATCCATGCCCCTCTTCAGCGACGACGAGCGGGCCCAAGTGGGTATTTGCTACAAGGAACAGGGCCAGTCGGCAGCCATTCGCCTGGGACTCTCCCTAGTCGGCCCAAAGATGGCAGACCTTGTGGCACACGCAGACCAGCACGCCTCAGAGGGACCTTTAGAGGTCTACTGCTGGCGCGGCGGCATGCGCTCTCAGTCCGTCACATGGCTCTTGCAGACCGCGGGGCACGCCGTGAAGCGCTGGGAGGGCGGCTACAAGGCCTACCGAGGTCGGGTCCTGGACAGCTGGTGCGGCGGCCACCCCTGGGTGGTGCTCAGCGGACTGACTGGCAGTGGCAAAACGGAAATCCTTCGCCACATGGCGGCCCATGCGGAGGTTTTGGATTTGGAAGGCCTGGCCCACCACAAGGGATCCGCCTTTGGCCACGTGGGCGAAAACGACCAACCCACCAACGAGCAATTTGAAAATGAGGGCGCGCAGTGCATCCAAGCCCTAGACCCCAGCCTTCCCTGGTGGATCGAGGACGAAAGTCGTTCTATAGGCCGCATTTGGCTGCAGCACGGCTTCTTTGACCGCAAAAAGGAGGCACCGCTGATTATCGCTCAACGCTCGCGGGAAAACCGGTTGGACCACCTGGTGGCCCTCTACGGCCAAGCCAGCCGGGAGGACTTAGCGGCCGTCTTTCCCAAGATTGCCAAGCGCTTAGGCCACCAAAATGCCCAATGGGCCGTGGATGCGGTGCTCGCAGGGGATTTTCGCAGTGCGGCGGACCTCGCCCTTCAGTACTACGACCGTACGTATTCCGAAAGCATGGCTAAACGGCAGGATTACATCCTCGCGGAGGTCGATGTGACGGACTGTACTTTTGCCGAAGCCGCGGAGAAGATTCTTCGCGAGACCTCAACGCCCCTTCAGACATGGATACAGCAGCGCGCCCAGCCCTAACGAGTTTCAACCCCGGATCCGGCTGCGGCTGCAAGATTGCGCCCAATGCGCTGCGCGAAGTCATTGCAGCATCGGGGTTCAACCCGGATCAATCGTGGCCTAGCCTACTCTTTGGACACGAAGCCAACGAGGATGCAGCCGTGATGGATTTGGGGAATGGGGATGTTTTGGTACATACCACGGACTTTTTCACGCCTATTGTGGACGATGCCTTTGAATTTGGGCAGATTGCCGCGGCCAACGCGATCAGCGACGTCTATGCCATGGGCGCCACCCCGGACTTGGCGCTGGCCATCTTGTGCTGGCCGCTGGACAAGCTGCCCGCCACCCTAGCGGGCCAAGTCCTCGCCGGTGCGCGCGACACCTGCACCAAAGCCGGCATACCCCTCGCGGGCGGGCACAGCATCGATGTGCCGCAGCCCATTTTTGGCTTGGCGGTTACCGGCCGCTGCCGACGCGAGGCCCTAAAAACCAATGGCGGTGCCCAGCCGGGCGACCTCCTCTACCTCACCAAGCCCCTGGGCATTGGCATTGTGGCTACGGCCATGAAGAAAGGACTGGCCGCCGAGGCGGATCACGCCTGGGGATTAAAGACCATGTCCACTTTGAACACCATTGGCGCCAAACTTCCGGATGGGGTTCACGCGATGACGGACGTCACGGGATTTGGCTTAGCGGGACACTTGCATGAAATGCTTTCAGCCTCGGGCACCAGTGCCCACCTGGAGTATGCAAACATCCCCAGCTACGACAAGGAGCGCTTGGCGGACCTCTATGCGGCAGGCTGTATGCCCCAAGGCACCACCAAGAACTATGTGACCTACTACAGCGATTGCAGCACGGTAAGTGGCGAACAGCTCTTCTTGCTTTTTGACCCCCAAACCAGCGGCGGCCTCTTGCTCGCCGTTGCGCCAGAGGCCCAAGAAACCGTGGAAGCCCTATTGCGTGCGGAAGGGGTGCATGCCGCGCCCATCGGCCGAGTTACGGAAGGTCAGGAGAAAAAAATCCTGGTCGCATAAAAAAGCCGGAGCACCTGCATGCCCCGGCTTCTCTACACGTGCTGACGTACTTACTTCACGGCACGTACACTTTCGCCCGATTCAAAGCGAACGACATAGCTGCCTGGGGTCCAGGTCATGGAGTCAGTTACCGCATAGCCACGGCCGTAGGCCACGGCACGGCCTTCGTAGATGATTCGGCCGGTTGCATCGTAGACCCATAGATCGGTCAACGCGTCCAGGTCGCCTCCTAAACGCAGGCGACCTTCGCTGTCAAACTGGGCCCAGCTACGCTCAAGCACCTCCGTGGGCAAACCCACCCCAGATGCATCCAACCACACTTCGTAGAGCTTGGCGTTACTCGTGCTCAAGTTGCTGCCGTTGCTAAAGAAGATATTGGGGGCCGTGCTGCGAATGCCGCCAATCATGTAACCGATGAGCACGGAACTATTTGGAGCAGTGGGCAAGGTGGATTCGTGCAAAATACCGTCCTCAAAGCCGGCATGTGTGGGTAAGAATTCGGCCCCTGCACCCAGGTAATCAGGCAGATCGCCAAGGTAGTATTCGGAAGTGCCATTGGCCGTTTCTACCATGGCCGAAACGTGCTTGGTAAAGGGCACGTTTGGATCTTGAATGAGGGTTCCATCCGTTTGAACCAGGTATTCGCCAATACCACCCAAGAAGACGGTCACCATCTCCGCGTTGGCGGAATCGTACAGGCCAAAGTGTGCGCTGTGGTACTGATTGAGCAGCTGAGACGCTCCGGTACGCAAAGCCAAACCGTTGTCGTCCAAATCCACGATGTCATGCCAAGGCAAGTTGGCGGTGGGTTGGAACACTCCGGTAAAGGCCGTCAGGGTATGGTCCCCCGTCGCCGGATTGATGCGGTGCGCCATGTTGTAGTCGCGGCGGTGCATCAACGCTGGACTGGAAACGGATGTGTAATTGCTCACCGCAATAGAATCGCCGATTCTAGCCAGCTCAAAGTGGGTGTAGCCGTCGTGGTAGGTCTGACTGAAGCCCGGGCCGTGGTTGGGCCCCATGGGATTGTAGAGGCCGTGGAAATAATGCCCACCGGCGAGGTACACGGTTCCATCCAATTCGCGGGCGACTCCACCCGTCCACGCAAAGCGGGCATCCACCTGGGTAGAAATGGCGGCACGCGCCGCCGCAGCGTTGCCCGCCTGAATGGCGTCTATGAGGTCAGCTACATGGACGGAGGTGATTCGGCCATGGGTCGTATGGTTGGAAATCGCCGTCGAAAAGCCATAGCCCCCCATGAGGTAGAGGATGCTGTCCACCTGAACCGCCTGCATGTTCGTGCTCAAAAATTGGTCCCGAACGTCTGGCTGCAAGGAATCCACAGGCATGGACCAATGCTGCAACGAACTAGGATCCACCACATGGATGGCGTGGTTTGCTTCAGAGGCTAAAAACGCGGAAAAGGGATGACGTTGGTGCAAACCGTCCACACGCCCACCCACGATCAACCATTCGCCGTTGGCTTCGCCGGTGGAAAAGCTCTGCGCTCCGGGCCAACCGCTGATGGTTTTTTCTTCGACGCGAATAGTCCATCCGCTTACTTGTGCCTCCGCGGCCAAGGAAGGCAGCAGGGCGATTAAGAGGTAGCTAAACTGTTTCATGGGGGCAAGATGGCGCCAACCAGCCGAATTAAGGGTGATATTTGTCACTTCAATCCCTTCTTCTATGGCCACGGCGCACAGCACCTACCTCGGCAGCCTTCGCTGCGAAAACGTCCACCTTCAAAGCGGCACCCAAATTCTCACGGATGCCCCAACGGACAACCAAGGAATGGGCTCGGCCTTCTCGCCCACCGATTTGTGCGCGTTGAGCCTCACGACCTGCATCATCACGACCATGGGCATTTACGCCCAGGGCAAAGGGTTAGAAATTCTGGAAGCCAAGGGTGAAACGACCAAGCACATGGCGTCAGATCCGCGCCGCATTGCGGCCATTGACGTGCGTATCACCTTGCGTTTGGGCGCTGGCCAAGATGCCCATAGCCAGGAGGTGCTGCGCCGCGTCGCCCACACCTGCCCCGTGGCGCGCTCTCTTCACCCAGACATCGATCAGCGTGTGGAGCTTCATTTTCTAGACTGATGCACAGCGACTTGCAATGGGAAGCCTGGGCAGACGCTCTGGCCGAACACGACTACGTAGTGATTGACGGCTACCTGCCCGACGATCTGCTCCAACTCCTCGAAGCCTTTTTTCAGCAGCACCAGGAGGCCTTGCAGCAAGCCAAGGTGGGCGCTTGGGCGGGCCGCCAAGAGGCCTTGAAGGTGCGGTCCGATCTTACCTACTGGCTGGACCGCCAGCGCGATACCGCATTAGCCCCGCTCTTTGCGTGGATCGAAACGAGCTTGCAGCGGTGGAACCGCTTGCTTTACCTGTCCTTGAGTGGCTACGAGTTTCACCTCGCCTACTACCCGCATGGCGGCCATTACAGCAAGCATTTGGACCAATTCAGGGGCCGGAACAACCGGCTCATTTCCTGCGTCCTCTATCTGAATGCTGATTGGAAACCCGGGGACGGCGGCGAACTTCAACTTTACGACCCCAGCGGAGAGACCCCTACCGAACGCATCCAACCCTTGCGCAATCGCATGGTTTTCTTTCGGAGCGATACCGTTTGGCACGAGGTCTTGCCCGCCCAGGCTCCCCGCAAGTCTTTGACGGGCTGGCTCCTCTACCAACCCAGCGGCGTGGGAGCACTTATTGGCGCATAATCCACGCGCTGGAATCCCCCGAACGCGTCCCATCCGCCGCAGCCGCATCCGAAGAAACGGCCTGAAGGCGTCCAATTTGCGTCCAGGCCTCTAGCGAATGTCCACGCTTTTCTAACGCTTTTCGTTGGCGCGTATTTAGCGCTCCTTCTTCGTAGTACAGGACTTCCGGAAGGCCTTGGGCATGGAGCTTTTTGTGGTTCACAGCCGCTTGCAGACTTTCCCCATAGCGCAGGTGGTGCAGGACGACCTGGAAGACGTTGGTGATAATCGTACTCCCCCCGGGGGTGCCCAAAACGGTTTTCGTCCCATCGGGACCGACCAGGATGGTCGGCGTCATGCTACTCAGCATGCGTTTTCCGGGCGCAACGGCATTCACTTCGTAGCCAATCAGTCCAAATTGGTTAGGTACCCCAGGTTGCGTCGCGAAGTCGTCCATTTCATTGTTCATGAAGAAGCCATCCACCCATTGTCCGCTCCCAAAAAGGCCATTTAGGGTCGTGGTAACCGCAATCGCATTCCCATCCGAATCGAGGATACTGTAGTGCGTCGTCTCATGCGATTCCAGCCTCTCGTGCGTTTCCGGCCATGTAAGGTGCTGGTGTGTCTGCGCGTCTATCTGCCCAAAGCGGCTTGCCACATAGGCTGAATCCACCAAGGCCGCCGCTGGCACCTCCATGTAGGCCGGATCCCCCAAATACTGCGCCCGGTCCTGGTAGGCGACCTGGGCCAATTCGGCAAAAAGGTGCATACTTTGGGTAGTCCAGGTCTTGCCCATCGGCTGAAGTTCAGAGGCTTGCAACAACTGCAGCAGCGCCACCCCACCGCTGGACGGTGGAGGCATGGAAATGACGCGATGCCCGCGGTAGGTGCCCTCCAAGGGCGCGCGCCAAATTGCCCGGTAGGTCCCCAGGTCTTCCGGCGTAAACCATCCTTGGGACCACTCCACCAAGCGAGCGGCATGGATACCTTGGTAAAACGCCTCTGGTCCTGCTAGGGCAATGTCTTTTAACGTTTCCGCCAATGCGTGCTGGATGAGGCGCTCGCCCGCTTGCCAGGCATGCGGCGGCCAAAAAGGGCCCTCTCCCCCTGTGGCAAAATCCTCTTGGTGACGGTTGAGCAGGCTCGCGAGAAAAGGCGTGATTTGGAAGCCCGTATCGGCCAGGAGGATGGCGGGTTGAAGAAGTTCGGGCCAACTGAGCGACTTGGAGCCAAACCGCGCATAGAGCTCCCACATGCCTCCGACCGAGCCTGGGATGCCCGACGCCGCGATGCCACGCAGCGACGAAATGGTTTGGTCGCTGGGCAGGTAGGTTTCCCGGGACGCCGCTTGCGGAGCCGTCTCGCGGAAGTCCAAAGACGCCGCCTCCCCTCCGCCGGTATGGACCACCGCAAAACCTCCCCCCCCTAAATTGCCCGCACGCGGCAGCACGACGGCCAAGGCAAAGTGGGCGGCTACGGCCGCGTCGTAGGCATTCCCGCCTTGTTTTAGAATCCCAGCCGCCACCTGGGTGGCCAAAGGATGCGCGGTAGCTACCGCAGACGCATGAACGGCAGGACCGCTCTGTGGCGTTCCGGAGACGGTAGGGGACTGACTCTGCGCGGCGAGCGAAGACAGGCTCACCAGCGCTACTAGCATACGTTTCATGGCAGGGCCAAAATAGGCAGGAATTCCTGCCTTGGCGCATAGCCTTCAAGCTCTGGAAACAGGAGCATTAGGACAAAGCTGCCTTGAGTGCCCAAAGGGGGCTCCCAGCAATCCGTTCCTTGGCCTTCAAATTCCAAGCCGCCCCAGCGGTTGTAGATGGCATAGCGCAGGGCGTCGCCGTAGGAAGTATTCAGGCAGAAGGCATCGTTGTCGCCGTCTCCGTTGGGGGTAAAGGCGTTGGGGACCCAGCGCAAATCGCGGCCGGTACAGAAATAGGGCAACTGCGCGTAGATGGTGTCCGTTTGGCCGCAAAGGTCCTCAATGACGGCTTCCAGCAGGTAGACCCCATCGAAGTCAAAGGAAACCAGGACAGAATCCACGGATTGGATGCGCCCATCCACGCGAAACTCTGAAACACTGGCGACATCCTGCAACCAGACCCAGTAGTCCGGGCAGGTGCCCGCAAATCGAATCAAAGGCGGCGGATTCAGCTTAAGTTCAACTCGCTCATAGGTTAAGCAGCCGTTCGCGTCAAATTTCTCCAAGATGTAGTCTCCCGGTCGATCCCAAGCCATAGAAAACCCTCCTACTGCCGATGGAACCGCGACTCCTCGCGTACTATCAGGTCCGCGCCAGGCTAAACTGTCCACCCCGGTAAATTCACCAATTTCAGCTACATAACTCGAATCACAGACCAGTATAGTCCATGGCAGCACACGTGGCAAGGGATTCGCCGAAACGACCCAAACCGTATCCGTATAGGCGCAGGAATCGGAGGTGGCATACAGTACGAGTGGGCCATAGCCGCCATAAGCGACCGTCTGGGTGGTGGCACCTGTGGACCAGAGGTATTGGTCCATCCCAAATGGAGCCGTAATGGAAGCCGGCTGGTCCGGACAGCCGATCACGGTATCGGGAAGCAAATCGGCCCCTTCCGGGTAGTAGGGAAAGCGCATTAAGACCGAATCCATGGAGCCGCTCGCATCGCGGGCCACGAGCCGAACCCAAATCTCCCCCGCAAAACCCAGTGCCGGCTGCACCGTCAAAAGCGTATCCCAGGGATTGCTGTCCGTTACGGTGGCCTGGCCGCTGATGACTTTGGTGCGCAGGACCTCAACCGGGCGGTTGCAGGTTTGAAGGCCAAAAAAGCCCGGCAAGGGGGTGCTGCAGCGGACGGGGAAATTGAGAATACTCGAGCCCAGTTGCAGGTACGGATCCAAGAGGTCCAGGTCGGAATCAAAGCCCGAGTAAAACCCCGCCAGCCCCGTTCCTGCCCCTTCCCCGGCGATGACTTCGACGTGGAACTGCTTTTGGCAGGTCAAGGCCCAGGTCCCCGTGACTTGGTTATCCGGGATGTAAATGGACTTCCAGAGCCCATTGGTACTGGTTTTCACGGCGCCTGACCAGGGGGTCCCGTTGAACTTCAAGCTAGACACCCCATTCGTCGGCACGATGACCAGCAGGTGGGTGTTGAGTCCGCTCATTCGGGTCGCATAAACGGCGCGACTGCCGGTACAGCCAATGGGAGGCACGAGGGACATGCCCAATTCAGGCTGGAATTGATTGGACCCTGTGGAGATATGAAAGCAGTAGAGGGGCGCAGAGGCCTCCACGTGCGCTAAGTCGCCCACATTGGATTGGTTGCCCGCAAAGGTGATGGTGGCTGGAGCGGCTCGGTTCCAATAGCCTTGCACGACACCATTCACTTTGATTTCGGTGCTATCTGCGGTTGGTATAAGGACGAGGTAGTCCAAACCCGTCGGAGCGATGCCGCGTGCAATCATGTACTCGGCGCCCAGCAAATCTTCGGGCACGAGCTGATCAAAGCCTCCATCCTGCGAGGGTGCGCCCGAATTCTGTTTGTAGTGGTTCCCCCCCGTCGTCACCGCGATGGGCTGGGTGGAGGTAATGCTCGCCCCGGCGAATTGATAGGTCTCAGCAATCGTGGTGGTGTAGGACTCCCAGGCCTGCAGGGAGACCGTCATTTGGTTGTCCCCTGCCGTGTTGAGCACCCCGGGCGGAAGCGTAATGACCACCGTGGTATTGGGCTCAGTCGCCACCACGGAGATAAAGCCCATGGCCGGTTCAGGCGCCGGATTGGCCGCGACAATTTTTGTTTGGTTCCCCGCGAGAAAGGCCGTCCCCAGGGCGCGTGTCCCTTTACCGGTCACAAGGTCTTGGTTGTACACGTGGTTCACCCGTTGCGTCACCATGATGTCTCGGTTGCTCCGAACGAAGAGGGCCGTTCGGGTCATCGGCTGATGCGCTTTGGTGAGCGAAATGGCCCCGTAGGTGCTCCAAAGGTTGGTGATTTGGGAATTCAAGGCTAGCGTGACCGGCAGCCCTTGCACCAAATTCACGGTTTGGAAATAGCTACTGTCCGAATTAAACACCACCACCTCGGCATCCGGGAAAGGCGTGCTCAGGGTGATTTCTTGATTTTGGTCCAGCCATTCGGGGATGGGCGGCAGGTAGAAGGCCGTATCCAATTGCGCAAACAGCCCAAATGCATTCAGAAAAGCGAATAGGAAAAACAGGGCTCGACGCACCCCTTAAAGTTAGGAATACTATTTCTACTAGCAGGGGCTAAATGGCCCGCTACACAAAGGGGTTGAAACGCGCTGAAAGCAGGTCCAAGCGCTTGGCGTCATAGTCCACGCCGTAGATGGCCGGTATGGTCCGACTGCAATGGCGCGACCACAAAGCGTAGGCATTGGATCCGGTGTTCAACAGAAGCAATCCGTCTCCCTCTTCCAAACGCGGCAGGTCCACGCCTTTTTGGAGATAGTCGCCCGCAAAACACAAAGGGCCCGCGATGTCCGTGCGAACAGAAGAGCGCATTGCCCCCTCGCCCAGTACCTCAAAAGTTATTCCCCGTGGCTTGACATAGGCATCCCGCAGCAAAAAATCGGCACCAAGGTGGACGTAGGCCACGCGTGTTTCACCTCGCTGCACCGCATACTCGACGTGAGAAAAGGCATAGCCGGTGTAGAAATAGGACCACTGGCCAAACTCCGTGATAATCTGAAAGTCCCAGAGCTCGGGACAGGCAGTGCGCAATGCATCGGCATAGCCCTGCATGCGCGAGGGGGCTGTACGGAGCATCTCAGGCATCAAGCCGCCGCCGATATCGATACTGTGAATCTGACGACCGAGGCCCTTCGCCGCCAAGCGTGCATTGGCTTCCTGGGCCAAGGCAACCACACTTTGGATAGCCGCTACGGCCGAATCCAACTGTGCCATGGAACTCCCGCTGTGGACATGCAATTGAACGACCGGATAGCGCTCGATGGCAGCCAGAAGCGCCTCTCGTTGACCGATGGGCACCCCAAACTTGGACTCGTCGTGGCTCACATGGTAGACCGATGGCGCCCCTGTGTCCACCATGGGGTTAATGCGAATGCCCACGGCAAAGGCCGGCTGCTCGGGCAGACGCTCTAGTTCCTCCAGCGAATTCACATTGAAGCGCAGTCCAGGGAGGTTTTCATGGCAAAAGGCAATTTCCGCGCGGGTCTTGACGGGGGAATCGAAGACGATGCGCTCCGAGGGGCAGCCCGCTTTCAACGCCAGCTGCACTTCTTCCATGCTCGCGGCCTCTAGTCCAAAGCCCCATTCCACGACCCGCTTCAGGATTTCTAGGTGGGGCTGTGTTTTGATTGCCACCGCATGCAGGGCACGGGCCTGCCCAAAGGCCTGCGCTAAATGATCGAGGTAGCGCTTGTGCGCATTCCAGGAGTGGAAGAGCACGGCCGTGTCCGCCTCCGTGGGGAC
>Ga0255770_10003573_pt1 | contig 13339 bp, 10 predicted proteins | sample 071ome_22_FD_179968 | JGI IMG/M metagenome (GOLD analysis project Ga0255770, IMG submission 179968) | Coastal salt marsh microbial communities from the Groves Creek Marsh, Skidaway Island, Georgia - 071404AT metaG (version 2) | ecosystem: Environmental > Aquatic > Marine > Intertidal zone >... | reverse complement strand
CGCTCGATACGCGCGCACCGTAAACGTGCCTTTGGTGGTTGTGAATTTATAATCCGCCCGGAGTAAACTTTTCTCGGTGGATTCTCGGACGTACTTCTCGTCCAACTCGGACGGTTTGCACACCACCGGTGCTTGCGTCGTCGTCGATTCTGAACTCGTCGACGACGGTGGACACGCGATCGGAGGCGCGTCTTCTTCGCTCATGGATTTTGACTTATTCTTTTACGCGGTGTGTTTATATATATGCCCGTTAGGACAAAAACAAAACGCAATTCTTCTTTTATCTCTCTCTCTCTCTGTTTTGTTTCTTAACAAGAAGAAGAACGAAATCGCTCTCGGGCGGATGTAAAGTAAAGCCTCCTTCTTCTCTCTCTCTCTCTCTCTGTTTCTCTCTCTCTCTCTCTCTCTCTTTCTCCGGGCGACGAAGCGTTCGCGGTTTCTTTATACCTCTTTTTCTCTCTCGAAATGGCTTGTTTAGGGTTTTACATTTTCTTTCAATTTTTGACCACAAAGAGAAAAACGATTGAAAAACGCTCGAGAGTGCGAACGCGCGCGCGTTTATAAAGAGAGAGAGAGCGCAAAAAAGAGGCACGCGCGAAGAACGCCCAAAGAGAGAGAGAGAGAGAGAGAGAGAGAGCAAAGAAAGGAAGGAAGAGAGAAGAAGAGAAGGAAAGAAGTCTCTCTCTCTTATACTTTTGAATAATCCACGAACGCGTGTCTCGAACTTATCCGGATACGGGAAAAAAAAAGAGAATGATGTCTGCGACGACATCGCCAACAACTTCGTGGAAGAGCATCGGTGGTGGTCGCTCAAAATCGAGCAGCGCTTTGTCTTCTTCTTCTTCTCCTTCCTCGCGCGGTGCGCGTCGATGCCACCACGGCGCGACGATTCAGACGAGAGGAGGCAGCGCTTCGTCTTCCTCTTCTTCGAGTGTTTGTAATCATCATCGACGCTTTTCGCCTCGAAACGCGACGTCGTCGGTCCGCTTCGCTTCTTCTCGCGGTGGTCGTCTGAACGACGAGCGTAACAACAACGACAGAGACGACTGGAAAGGATGGTTGCGTGCGCGTTCTTCCTCTTTGTCGTCGAAGACGACGCGATTGAACGCGGTTTTAGAGCCCGAACAATCAAACTCTTCTTCTTCTTCCCAAGGTGGAGGCTCGGAAGCTTCGAACAACAACAACGCCGCGCCGAAAGTCAAACGGTTGACGAAATCCGAACGCGAAAAGAATTCAAAAGATTACGAGTGGGCGGCGTTGATTTCGAGCTGCGGGGTGACGTCTATCGCGATCACGGCGACGTACTTTCGACTTTTACGGTCGTATAACTTGATGGACGACGGCGGCGCGAGCGTGTTTCCGACGGCGGAGTTGTTCGCGCAGTTGGCGTTGATCGCTGGCGCGGCTGTCGGGATGGAGTTTTACGCTCGATTCGCGCATAAATACTTGTGGCACGACGTCTGGTGGTCCATGCCCATGAAGTACAGGAAGGATTGGAACAGGAAGATTTGGTTGTTGCACGAATCGCACCATTTGCCGAGAGAAGGCGCGTTCGAGGCGAACGATATCTTCGCGGTGGCCAACGGCGTTCCGGCGTTTGTGTTGTGCGCGTACGGTTTTTTCACGCCCGGGGTGTACGGAGGGTTATGCTTTGGTGCCGGTCTTGGCATCACGTTGTTTGGTATCGCGTACATGTACGTTCACGACGGCATGGTTCACAAAAGATTTCCAACTGGGCCGTTGGGGAAACTTCCGTGGTTGCGAAGAGTCGCCGCGGCGCACACCATCCATCACACCGAACAGTTCAAAGGCGCGCCGTGGGGATTATTTTTAGGCGAAGACGAATTGAGAAAGCACCCGGGTGGTATCGAAGAACTCGACAAAGTCTGCTTAGCCAACGACCGAGCGGATAAACGACGCGAAGCGGAATGTTTAGCGGCTGGATTTTCCAACGCGGAGGAGTGCAACGTCCCGATGGAACTCTCCGTCGGATCTTCCAAGGATGAATATTTAGTCGTCTCTCAGGACGAAACCGAGCTAGGAATCAAAGCTGGGTTGCACATTCCCAGTCAAGTGGAGCCGCCACAGTGCGTGATCACCGAAGACGGGAAGAGAATCAACGAATCCGCCAACGCCGAAGCCAGAGAATAATAAAAAATATTCCACCGCGAACGAAAGAAGAGAAAAAAGGCGAGAAACGCCCGCGAGCGCGCTAGCGGCAAAGAGAACGCCAAAAACAAAGCGCGCGCCCGCAACACGCGACACGTAAATAGAAAAAACGCAGCACACGCACCTTTTGTCAAGCAGCAGCGAATGAAACAAAATTATGTAATAAAATACCGAATCTATTTAGAAACTATTCATCACGTTTACTTCGCGCGATGGATATTTTCCAGATTTTCTCATCGCTGTTTTTACGAGAGAGGGTTGTTGAGCAAAAAGAAAAACGAATAATTTCTCCCCAACCCACAGAAACAAAAGACAAAACTCACCTCCGATCGCAACGCACGACAACAACAACGACCAATCGAAGTCGCGCACATGATGTTCACGCTTTCGTCTTCCGCGCACTTAACATCTCGCCACCAAACGTTTACCACGGCGTCTTCTTCTTTGAAGAAAAAGAATAAGGTGAGTGATGGAAGAAAATGCACAGTCACGATTGACGCATCGGCTCGGGATTCGAATCCGACGAGAAGAGACGCCGTCCTGCTCGTTTCTTCGTCCATTTTGTACGCGCTTCCAGCGTTAGCGTTTGGTGGAAGCAAAGAGGCGAAACCAGACCTGACCACGTCGAGAGACGCGAAGAAAGCGGCCATTTTAGCCGCCGCGAGAGCGAAAGCGGAAGGGCAAGCGGCTAAAATTACCGAGGAAGAGCCGAGGAAAGAGCTTCAAAGCGCCGAGTTTTTCGACGCGAGCAATTCCGGCGCCGGGGTGAGAGGCGGCGGCCCCAACGCGGGCAACACGTACGAGGTCGCGAAAGAAGAAGAAGCGCCGGCGGCTCCCGAACCGGCGGCTCCCGAACCGGCGGCTCCGGCTCCCGAACCGGCGGCTCCGGCTCCCGAACCCGCCGCCCCGGCGGACGAAGGCGGCTTCAGCTTGCCGTCCGTCAGCTTGCCGTCCGTCAGCTTGCCGAGTTTGCCAAAATTGCCCTTTTAATACGCATGTTTCAATACCGTACACTATGTACTATCACCACGTTTTGCCGTAAAAACGAACGTTCCATTTTCCTCTCCGTTTTTTGCGAGCGACCGCGTCCGCGCGCTTCGTGCGTGTAACTAACTGTCTTCGAAGAAAAATATCTCACGTGCCACACAATAATGGCCTCGCTAAACAAGCGCCATCATCATCATCATCAAAGACGACGACGACGATTTTTACCCCTCGCGTTGCTTTTACTCGTCATACTCTACGGGAACTATCGCGTGTTTGACGTTCTGACGAAGTTTGAATCGCCCACAGATGTCGCCGCCGCCGTCGTCGAGAACAACGACGACGCGAAACGCAACGAAGTGGAAAATTCAAAAATCGAGAGAAGAAGAAGAAGAACATTTCAGGAGGGAATGGAGATGCCTTTCATTGGATTCGGCACGGCTGCGTTAGGAATCGAGACGAAAGAGTGCGTCAAGAAAGCCTTGGAGGTTGGGTACAGGATGATAGATACGGCGCAAGCTCCGGAATGGTACCGCGAAGATTTAGTTGGCGAAGCGCTCGCAGAGAGCGAGATTGAAAGAAAAGAGTTGTTCGTGACGACGAAAATCCATCCGAGACATTTAGGTCGAAAAGGGATGGACATGATCGCGAGTTCGTTGAAAAACTTACGCACTGAGTATATAGATTTAGTTTTATTGCATTACAGCGAGTGCTGGGGGAATTTGTGTTCACAAGGGGAGGTCGTCCCGGGAACGTGGAAAGAGGCGTACGGCGAACTCGAAAGGTTAGTGGAGGAGTTCAAAGTCGTTCGGTTTATTGGCGTTTCAAATTTCAACACGAACAATTTGGAAGAATTGCACGCGTTTGCAAAGGTGCAACCGTTGGTCGTGCAAGCGCGTTCTGATTTGTTCGCGCAAGACCGGAGGACGATGGACGTGTGCGCTAAATACGGCTGGCGGTTCGAGGCGTATTCCTCTTTAGGCGGCCAGTGGTGGCATTACAAAACAAATCCGGTGTTGAGTAACGACGTCGTCAAATCAATCGCCGCGAGATATAACGTCTCACCCGCCATGGTCGTTCTCAATTACGCCAAGAATGTGTTGCATCAAACAGTCATCCCGCGAAGTCGAGATCGAAAGCACATGGAAGATAGTTTGCTGAGGTTAGACTCGTTCGCGTTAGATAACGAAGAGATTGAGAGTTTGCAAGCTTTGGATGGGAAAATACCTCCGCGAGATTAAGGATAAGCACTAGCTAGTAATTTAGAATATACAGAATAGTTTCACATTGTTTTAGTTGGAGATTTTTGATTAGAGGTGCTCGAGTATACGAACATATTTCTACGCGTCGCGGCAACGTTTTGTTTTACAAATTCTCGTGGAATGAATTTAATCTATCTCTACGCTGTCAAACTATTTACTACAATTTAAGCTTCTTCTTCGCCGGTTCGTCGCCTTCGTCCTTCTTTCCCTCTTCCTCGTCCGTCGTGGTGACCGCATCGATTTTAACACGACTCAATTTCTCCGCGCTTTGCTTCGCAACCGCCTTGGCGAACATACTCTTTATATCCTGCGTGTTCTTCTTCGCCACTGCGACGACTTCTTTCACGCACGCCTCGCCTTGAAACTCCACTTTACCCATCTCCGGCGTTACCGGATGCCACTGTAAATCTTCCCCTTTCTCGAGGATAAAATCCGGATACTCTTCGTTCAGCATTCCGCTCACTTTTCGGCTCTGCGTCGTCAACCATAAATCCACCGCCTCTCTCCGCTTCAACATAACCGGCATCCGATCGTGCAACCAACTCAACTTTGTCCCTTTACTCGCTCTCGTCAACAAACTCGTCGATCGCATCGTCCCGGTCTCGTCGTCTTTTCGCGTGTCCACGACCGCCGCCACGCACATCAGCTTCCCGTCTTTCCGCGACACGTAATACGGTTGCTTCTGCCCATTTTTTATCCCTTCCTTTTTCCATTCGTAAAAGCCGCGAATCAAAACAACCGCTCTCCCTCGATCCTGCCCTCCGCTTTGCGATCCAAAACAACCCAAGCACCGATTAAACGTCGGTTTCTCTTCGATAGTTTCCGAGCGACAGTTAAACGCCGCGTAATGATCCTTCGAGCCATCGTACGCGGTTTTATACGAAGGCACGAGTCCAAATTGGGTGGTTACGAGCTTCCGAGGCGCGACCAGAGTCGCCAGCGTGTCGGAAGGCCCGCAGTTGAAAGCGTTCGCGTGATACCCGGCGTCCGTCCATTCCATCGCTCCTCGCGCGCCGTCGAAGAACGCGTTTTCCACGTCCTCTCTCGTCACGCGCGCGTTGACTCGCCCGCACATTCTTCTGCGTGTGCTTATTTATGCGCGCGTGTTTGTGGGTGTTATATCTCACTTTTGTTTTCTCTCTTGGGGAAAACAGAGAGAGAGAAGAGAGAGTGAAGAGAGAGTGACTTCCGGGCGCGCTTCTTCCGCGATGTGAGTTGACTATCATCACCAAAATTTTATTTTCGGTCTTTCGCAGCCGTCCTATGTGTGAACTTTGATGATTTCCAGAGACCGAAACCGCTGACATTCGATTTTTCGCCCCGGTTTTCCCCAGAAGAAAGAGAGGACTTAAAACTTTAATTGTCTCTCTCTCTCTTTTCCCCAAGCAACTACCCCGCTTTGCGCGTTGGTTTTGGGAGAAACAGCGCAGAGGAGAGCGACGGACTCGCGCGCAAGAAATAAAGATATGTACTCCGAACCGTCCTCCCCGGATCCTCTCAACACGTGCACCTTTTGCGGCCGCCAACAGCTCCCCGAAGACGAGTTCAATCACATCAAAAACACGCTCCATCACCTCACGCTTCCCGAGTTGGAAAACAGAGGTTTTTGCTGCGTCTGTCTCAACGAACAAAACATCCTCTGGCAACTGATCACCGATCACGACGACATATTTCAGACGCACATCGTCGGGAAATTAGCCGGCGCAGATTTGAAGTTTTTGAACCAGGCGAATTCGGAGAGCAGAGAGGCGCTGAAAAGGAGCAAGCGCGTCGCGACCGTTCCGGAGAAGTTTAATGGTGCGTGGCGGTGTGTGAATATATCTTCACGGAGGCCGTATTTTTTCTCTCCGAGAGTCTCTCTCTTGACTTTCTCTCTCTCTCGCTTAAGTTTCAAAGCCGCTCGAAAATTTTAAAAGCGCATCTCGTGTGCGTGCACCGCTCGCGCGACGCGCTGCCGTTCGGGTTTTTCACGTTCGCGAGAGATTAAATACTGACCCCGCGGGTTTCGTCCTCTTCTCTCCCTTTCTTTTTCTCCTTCTTCGCGGCGAAAAAAATATAACAGTGGGCGAGTTCTCGTCGAAAGAAACGCTCGAGTGGGCGTGGCAGCGATGGACGCGGGAAGAGGAAGAGTTTTGCTCTTTGGTGTGCGAGATTAACGATTTGGAGCTGTTGAAATGGGCGAGAGAAGAGAAGCAGTGTCGATGGGACGCGACGACGTCGTGGGAAGCCGCGAGTAAAGGGAACATGAAGACGTTGCAGTACTTGTTCGAGGAGGAGTGTCCGACGGACGAGCAGACGTGCGCGGAGGCGGCGGAGAATGGACACTGGGAAGTGTTGAAGTTTTTGAAAGTAAAGAACGTGCCGTGGGATCACAACACGACGACCGCGGCGGCCAGAGAAGGGAACTTTGAGATGTTGAAATGGTGCAGACAAAGAGGGTGCCCGTGGAACATCGGAACTTCGAGAGGCGCGTGCGAAAGCGGACACTTGGAAATGTTAAAGTGGGCGATGGCGAACGGGTGCCAGGCGAACGAGTCGACCATGAGCGAAGCGGCTGAGTTCGGTCAGTTGCAATGCCTCATTTTCCTACGATCTCAAGGTGTCGACTGGGATTATCGCACGTGCAAGATGGCCAGAGAGAACGGCCATCGCGACGTGTACGAGTACGCCGTAGAAAACGGATGCCCGACGCAAGCACCGGAACCGGCGGTAACGCAACATCATCACCCACATCACCATCATCTTTTACACACACACATTTTAGGTGGCGGTCCAGGTGGCGGTGGTCCAGGCGGTGGTGCGCCGGGCGGAGGCGGTCACACGGCGGCTCCGGTAGGACACATGCAAATGTTGCAACAAACCCAAGCAGCGGCGGCTGCGGCCGCTGCTGCCGCGCAACAGCAACAGCAAATGGAAATGGAACTCGAAGGTTGGGAAGATGAAATTCAGATGCAACTTTAGCGAAGAAAACAGAGCGATCGAAGTCTCTCTTTTTTCTTCGCGTCTTCGAAAAGGTTTGGTAATATATAACCCGAGTTACTAATTTCCGCTCGCGTCGAGGAGAGAGCGCGCGTGTCATACACATTTAGAGAGACAAAGAGAGAGAGTGAGAGAGACAGAACACAGGTGAAAAACTTGATTCTAGATACGCGATAAACACTCTATAAAACGAGAGGAGGAAAAACTTATTTAATATATTTGTACACAGCATGTAATACTTTGAACCTTTGAGGACCACACAAATTCTTTGAACGCGCGCGCGCGCTTTAAACGCAAAGAATGGCATCAAAAATGTATCGCTGAGCGCGCATTGAAGATACAAACAAAAAATAGAACGCCACATGGCATTCACGTCCGCCACGCTTCGCTTCGCTCCTCCTCTTCCTCGTCGTCGTCGTTCATCTTTTTCGCGGCGACATTGTTTATCCATTTCCAACTCTGGTGTCGCGCAACACGACCACGCGTACCTTCGGCACCGATCGACCCCGGGCGAATACGCACCGACGAATTTGACGCTGAAGCACGCGTGTTCGGATCATTACCCGCTGGATTTGTTTCAGGCTGTGCTTTCGTTTGGTCGCGACGGAAAGGAGTTGAGAAGGAGAGAACAAAATACAGTTGCAGGAGAAAAAGACGACGAAGAAGAAGATGGCGTCGAAATGTCCGTGATCCTCCCAGAGTCGGAAGAGACTGTTGCGAACATATTCTCCGCGCTTGGAAAACCGGACGATGATCCGCACTGGGCGGATGTTTGGCACGGCGGTATCGCCTTGAATGAATACTTGGTTCTTGCGGATGTGGCGCACGGTGGCGGCGGCGGTTCGTTAGTGCGAGGAAAGCGCGTGTTGGAACTGGGTTGCGGCGTCGGATTAACGGGGGTCTTGTGTGCGATGGAAGGGGCGAAAAAAGTAACCATGACGGACAGAGAACCGTTCGCGTGTTATTGTGCGGTGGCGAGTGCGATTGCGAATGGGTTTGGTACGGTGACGAAAGCGCTGGATGAAGACGCGAGCGTCGTAGACGGATTGGCGCAGATGGACGTTGGTTTGTTAGAGAATGTAGTCGATAGAAGCAGTAGAAGTAGACAAAAGTGCGAATGTGTCGAGGCAAAGATTATGGATTGGTTCAAGTTGGACGAGTATCTAAAAAAGGAGGATGATTTTGCGTACGACGTCGTCATCGCGTGCGATTGTTTGTATTGCGAGGAAGCGGTAGAAGCTGTGGCATCGATCGTATTCGAAGCCTTTTCGAGAGGACGACGACGACAACAAGAACAGGATGTCTCGTCGCCGTTTACGTTCCTCCTCGCCGATCCACCGTCTCGATTCCCGCAAAATCACGCGAAATTTCTTGAAATTATGCAAGAGAAGAGCGGCGTGAACGACGTAAAGAGAAAAGATACGCTCTTGGCGGTTCGGAATCCGTGTCAAGAGGACGAGGGCGAAATAGTCGTCAAGATTTGCGAATATACGTTTCGTTAGGAAGTGTTTCTTACATGATCTTCTTCTTCTTGTAATTGTCTATGTACTATTATGCGCGCGAGGTTAAACAAAATGCTCGAAGCGCTACTTGCGTTACTATTTCAATTTCGTACTCTTCCCTTCCGAGTCAATCATGTTCACGTCGTGTGCTTTGGCAATCTCCATGAACACTTCCATGGACAAATCGAATGAGTGCACAGCCGTTGTTCCTTTAACTTTGTCAAAGTAGTGATATGGGATTTTACTTCGACTCGGACGCCAATTTGAGAACCCATACATGTCGACAGAGTCACAAAGATTGAGCATAAACAACATGGCGAAGAAACCAGACATTGGTTTGCGCTTGTACGCGCCTGGATGCTTCAGCTGCTCGACGGCTTTACCTTCCTTGATCAATTTTTCGTTCTTCTGGCGGCGTTCTGCCGCGCGTCGTTGTTCGAGAACGTCTTTCAGTTGCAACCAAATACCATAGCCTTTGACGGTGAAATCTGGCGAAGTCAACACCGGGACAACCGGAAGCTGTCCTTGCGCTTGCATCCGAAGAAGTTTCGGGTACAGTTGATTTCTCAGCGTGTGCAACACAGATTCGTACATGACTAAAAACGCGTCGGTTTCTACGACCGGCGTTCTTTGCGTGATTTCTCGCGCCCAGTGAAAATTGATCATGTTAAATGTCGTCTTCGAGCCGACGTAATCGGTAAATCGACCGCCAACTGGAGCATTGTTCATTCGTAAAACCGCATCGTGCGCATCGATGTCTTTTCCATGTCTTGTGGTGAGTAACGATCCACCGTTACCAACAACCGCGCACGTTTTGTAACGCCAGGACGGATCGCGGGGAGGTAACGCATCGTAGAGATGTTTCGTAATGCGAAAGGTTAACCCCCGCGTTCCTGGAGGTTTTGACCGCAACGCTTCCTCTACACCAGCGCCCGCAACTTCAATTTTTACATGTTGTTGCTGTTGCTGTTGCCCAACGTCGTTACCATCGCCTCCATCGCCACTATCACCACCGGAACCTAAACCAACGTCGTCGCCTTCGTCGATTACCGTCTCTGCTTCAGCCGCTAAGGCTTCCCCGTCCGCATCCGCGGCACCTTCGCTCCCCCCGCTATTTCTATGTCTCAACAAACTCCTCCGTCGTCTTATGCTATTTGCCGTCGCCTCCATCTCCGCCTCTCCAACGCTCTTCCAGTTCGGCAAATCTTCCGCCATCCCGACTTGCGTCACGGCGTACACTCTTCTATAGTAATTCATCCCGTCCACTCGCGGCGTCGGATCGTACTTAAATAACCCTCTGTGCGTCAATAAAGGAACCGACCCGTTAAAATTCGCCTCCAAAGCGCTCCTCTCGCTCCCCGGTTGGTCCACATCGAACGGAAGTTTCGAAACGAGCCATCCTCGGGCGAGATGCGGCTTATTCCCCGCCGTCGTCGTCGTCGCTGTTGTCGCCGCCGCGACCGCATCCGAAGACGACTGTTCCGACGAGCTCGTCGTCGTCTTGCTACTCCCGCTACCGCTATCGCTACTCCCACCGCTGCTATCACCGCTCCTCTTCTTCTCCTCTTCTTCCGTCACCTCTACTAAGTGCGCGTCCACCGTCGACTGCGGCAAATCATGCGCGACCACGCGTTCGCGCTCACCGCCATCGTCGTCATCGTCGTCGTCGTCGTCGTCGTCTCCAAACGTCGTGTGGAATACGTGGTCGAACGAGTGCTTCATCTCGTCCAAAACTTCGTGCGCTTTTTCCTTCAGCATCGCGGAACCGCTCTCCGTCTTCGCGTTCCCATCTCCTCCTCCTCCTCCTTTGCCGAGTCGTATCCTCACCCGAAACGTCCTCGCATTACCACCCGTCGCCCTGAGCGCGAACAACGCGAAAAAGGACGTCGCAAGGACGAGCACCGCGACGAGCAGCGATGAAGGCGTCGAGAAGAACGCGCTGCGTCGATGGTGATGATGATTAGGAAATCTGCCCCCTCCGCCCCGGGAAAAAAACAGAGAAGAACCGCCGTTGAGATTCGCTTTCGGCGTGACCGCCATGACGTCTCTCTTCTTCACCACCTCGACTTCCTGCTCTCCTTCTCGCAACCGGTTACGGGACGTTACGTTTTTTTGGTGGTGCGGAGTCTCTTTCCCCGTCGGGTGCGAAACAAAAAGCAGAACTGTTTAAGGTTTTGGCTCCTCTCTTCGCGAGCACTTTTTTGGAAACCTCTCTGCACCATATACAGATATACATATGTGAGTCAGCGCGTATTGAGTTGTGCCGTTGTAAATTTCTTGCTGTATTGTACGGTATTTTGCTACTATACGAGTGTACCAAGTCGGGTCGTAAACGTTACAACGCGAGTGTGAATACGTGTATGATAAGGTGCTAAGCTAAAAAAAAGGTAAATCCACAAGTCTCTCTATCTCTACGATGATCACGCGCTCTCTTCTTATTCAGTGATCACTTTCGTCCCCAACCCTTTGAAATCCCCTTTTTGCACTTCGTCGACCACCGTCACGTACGAGTACATCTCCTCGTCGGCGTCTTCGTTGTCGTTTCTTCGTCGGGAGATTTGGACGCGGATGCGCTTCGGGACGTTGCGAATGCCTTTGGACCAGACGGCTTTGTTCAATTTCACGTCCACGCGGACGTCGGACGTTTTCATCATCTTTTGCGCGAAGGTTTTGATCTGGTTTTTATCATCGCGGAAGAAGAGACGAGAGAGAGTCAGTACTCGTTTTCGAGAGAGAGACGCAGAAGTGAACGAAAAAAAAAGTGAAAAAAAGCAGCCTCGTCTCTCCCTTTTTGGGGTCATCGGAAATTTTTGCCTCTCGCGCGGTCCTACATACGAACTAAAAAAAACGAACGCAAAACGCGACGAGGAACAGCGACGAGGGAGAAACCAGCACACGCGAGAACATAAATACACGCCGCGCGCATTTCCACCGCCCATACCGCGTCGCGTATTTCGCGAGACACATCCCGCGTCGCGATTTCGAGACCCCATTTTTCGTCTTTCCCTCCTAAAAAACTGGGCAACAAAAGCGCTTTGGGACCAAAAACAGAGGCGCATTTTGGTGCAAAAAAAACGTCGGAAATCACGTCCGAACGATACGTACCGCCTTCACCGCGCGCGGAGCTCTCTTCTTAAAAGTAACTCCGTGAGTCGCTTTGCCCAAGTTGATGGTATATTCTCTCGTTACGACGTCGTCGGCACCCATTTTTGTATGTGTTATGTCAGATAGATTTTTAACGCGTAAAATTTATGAAGGGCTTGCGCTTCTCGCGTGTGTGGGGGCTTCTTTTTTTCGTTTTTTTCTTCTTGTGTTTTGACGGAAATTCACGAAAACTCATTATTGACACTCCCTTCTAAACGCTACTCTTCTTCGCCGCTGACTTCGCCGTAGTCGTCGTCTTCTTCGCTGCCGCTGCTAAAAGCTAAATCCTTCGTCGCGCTGCCTCCTACGTTATTTTTCCTACCGCCCCTCCCGATACCGTCTTCTTGGTCGTCGTTATCGCCGAAGAAGACGTCCCCGTCTTCGTCTCCGTCGTTTCGGTCGTCTTCGTCTTTGCGAACGAGCTCGTCGGGCTCGACGAAGTCGCGAGAGACGCGCATGGCGGTGGTCGTGCCGTCCGAGTCGATGGTGACGACGATGATGGATTCGTGCTCGTCTTTTTTATCGTTCGTTTCTTCTTTTTGTTCTTTTTGTTCTTCTTCTTTGTGTTCGGTTCGTTCGTTTTCCTCCTCGCGCGTGGTCGTCGTCGTCGTCGAAGCTTTCTTCTCTCCTCCTCCTCCTCCCTCCATCTTCTCCACCGCCGCCGCCGACGACGACGCCGCCAACCGATCCAACCCGTCCCTATTTGCAACAATCTCTAAGAACTCCTCGTCGATGACCCCTCGGTTCAGCGCGAACGCGTACGCTTTCGTCTTTTGCCTCGCCGTCCGCGGAATGGTGCCGTTCCTCTTCGCCGCCGGTCGCGGGTTCGGCGTGCACTTCAAGCACGACAACGGTTTCTGATGGTGCGCGTTTAACTCGATTCGAGGAAGACACTCGAGCCATAAACCGGAACGCATCAAACCGAGATACGCGCCGTATAAGTCAGAGGGCGTCGCCACGGCGGAGGAGAAATCGACGTCTTCGAGAGAGAGTTTTGATGACGATGATACGGACGAGGACGACGAGGACGACGACGCGTTGTCGACGATTTCACATTTCGACGCGAATTCGGTGAATGAAAGTAAACGCGCGACTCCTCCCGCGGTGTTCTCGTCGTTGTGGTCGTCTCCGTCGCGACGCGGGCGTCGTTTGAGGAGGGAGGAGGGAGAGGCGCGTTTCTTGGTCGTCGTCGTCGTCGTTTTTTCGTTCGGTCCGGAGGAGGTCATGATACTCTGGGGAAAAATTCGAATTTCGTCAGAAGAAATAAAAGGCATAAAAGCATAAAAGCGGCGAGAGAGA
>Ga0255770_10003572_pt1 | contig 13340 bp, 11 predicted proteins | sample 071ome_22_FD_179968 | JGI IMG/M metagenome (GOLD analysis project Ga0255770, IMG submission 179968) | Coastal salt marsh microbial communities from the Groves Creek Marsh, Skidaway Island, Georgia - 071404AT metaG (version 2) | ecosystem: Environmental > Aquatic > Marine > Intertidal zone >... | reverse complement strand
AGATCGTGTAATCAATGTGCCGCTATTACGTTTATCCACAATACACATCAATTCAACTTTATAGGTTTCTTTAGGTTGCTGGCCGTTCAGCTCAGCTAGTAGATTTTGAGCCGCAGCCGTCGCTTGCAGATCCGCCATGTGCGCCTGCTTAGGTAACCAACCAGGACCTGGGAAACTACCCGAATCACCTGCAACATACACTCGTTCTGCACCTTCCACTTGGCAAAGCTTATTCGCTTTCAACAAGCCACCCTCAGAACGAGCCAACTCGGTGCCATCAAACCACTGATTACCGGTCAGTCCTGGCATAAACATAATCAGATCAGCATCGAATTCACCGCCTTCGGTCATCACTCTGTTTGACTCAAAGCCTTTCATCTTATGGCCAAGATGCGTCTCAATATCACGACGCTTCATTTCACTTAGCAGGCCTTTAACAGCCTTTTCACCTAAGCGCTGCCCTGGCTTCTCAGCTGGCGTAAAAAAAACGAGCTTAAATTTATCGCGCTTACCTTGTTGTCGTAGCCATGTATCAATGCCGAATAAAAACTCAAATACTGGACCACCACGCATCGCAGAAGGTTCTTTAGGATTGCCCGCAAAACCAAAAGCTAACGTGCCACCGCTCATTTGAGCTAAGCGGTCACGAATTTGAGTCGTCGCAGGTATGCCACCACAAGGCGTGATCGCATGCTCAATACCCGGAAGCTTTTTAATAAACTGACCACCGCTGGCGATAATAATCCCGTCATTTGAAATATCACCATTGCTTGTATGCAAAGTACGTCCATCAGCACTTAGGCCAGTAGCTTCTGCAGCATGAAAAATCACCCTCATTCGCTTAAAGAAATTAGCGAGATTGATCACTAAGTCTTCTGGTTTACGCAGACCCGTTGGAATCCAGATGGTGCCTGGGTAATAAACAAACTCAGCTTTTGGCGAAACAACATCAATCTCAAGCGATGGATCTGCCTTACGCAATTTACGAACAGCGGTTAACGCTGCGAAACCTGTACCAACTACTGTGACTTTCAAATATAATCCCAAATGAACATACTGATTAAAGTAATGAGTAAAGCAATATGTTTACCAGAAGAAAATTCTGCATTTTGTTACCAAGCATTTTTTATGCGAATTATGCCTTTCCTTTGCAAACCTTGCACAAAAAAAACACTAAGCACAAGAACTATCCTCACGGATGGCAACTGAAACCCACTGATAATTAGATGGCTATACTAGATAGGCCTAACACGAAGAGAAAATACGACTTCTGCATAGTTGGAGCAGGGGTGTCAGGAATCACCCTCGCTTTAGAATTGTCTAAACATGGTCATAGTGTTTCTCTAAACGAAGGAGGATTAGCTAATTACACTTCAGAATCTCAAAATATGTACCATGGGAAAGTTATTGGCGATAAATATGCCCCGATAACTAGCAGCAGATTGAGATTTCTAGGTGGTAGTTCCAACCACTGGGGCGGTATGTCAAGAACACTTGAAGAAATGGACTTCGACCGCAGCGATATATCAGAACACATAAAATGGCCATTCAAAAAAAATGAGCTTGATCCATATCTAAAAGATGCACAAGAAATACTTGATTTAAATGCAATCTATACAAGCCAATCAATAGATAATTCTCAATTGAAGTTCATCAATTTTGAATGGTCAAAAAATAAGGCTGTTAATTTTAAGTCCAAATACCTCGATAGTTTGAAGTCAAATCGATTTATCGATCTCTCGGTTGATGCTAACTTGGTAGGCTGTAAGACTCAAAACAAGAAAATCTCAGGCTTGTTTTTCAGATCTACCAGCAGTGAAAACAGATACCTAGTTAAGGCTAAAATTTTTATTTTTTGCATGGGTGGTATTGAAAATGCGAGATTAATGCTGTGGCTCAGAGAACTTCATGGAGAGGATTTTTGTTCTCATATGCTCCCTATAGGTAAATACTTTATGGAGCATCCACATTTAACAGTTGGAGAAGTAGTTTTCTTTAAGCCCTTTAATCCTCCTAAAGGCTATTTCCGTGAATTAGATAATTTTGTAACTCTTGCCCTAAGTGAAAAAGCAATACGAGAACACAGGATTTTGAATGCTGGAATTCGCATAAGAGGACTAAAGGCTCAAGAAACAAAAGAAATTGTTAAAGAGTTAATATGTCATGCTCCTAACATACCTTTTCAAGATTCTAGAAATGAATGGTGCGCAAAACAATTGCAGTTTGCATACGAACAGGAACCTGTCGCAAAAAACAATGTTAAACTTGATAAATCGTTAAAAGATTACTTGGGAATTCCCAGAGTTATTCTAGATAATCGCCAAACTGAATTAGATTTCCGAACTCTTAATACAACATTTAATGTATTTAATTCATGGCTACTGGAGAACAACATTGGCCGCATTAAGAAATCAAAATGGCTTATTGATAAAAACATAAATTTCGATGTTGAATATCCAATGTTGGAGTTTGCGGGGCACCACATGGGCACCACCAAAATGTCAAACAATATTGCCACCGGGGTTGTTGATAAAAACTGTAAAGTCCATGGATGTGAAAACTTGTATATGTGTGGATCTTCAGTTTTTCCAACTGGAGGGCACACCAACCCAACACTTACAATTGTTCAAATTTCTCTAAGATTAGCCATGCACCTTAAGTTAAGATATATATAGAAACAATTAGTATTTACATGATCTGATTTAGCTAGACTCCTAATATCTGAACTTATAACAGTATTTTTTATTCGAATTTTATGGTCGAGACGGAGGGGGTCGAACTCTCAATACGGTATGAGCGTAAACACACTTTGCAGGCGCGCCTTTTCAGCCACTCAGACACGTCTCCATTTGATAGTATTATCTCAATTTAATATTGAAATGGGGAGATTCATGCAAAAAATCATTACCAAATACTTTGAAAATTGGAACTCCCATAATGTCGAAGCACTATCGAGTCTTTTTGATGAAAAAATTACACTCAAAGACTGGGATATAAGCGCTCATGGTATTGATCAAGTGACAGAAGCTAATCAAAAAATCTTTATATCCGCACCTAAGATCCGAGCAGAAATCATTGATATATCTTTTAACGAAAAATACACCTATGCCAACCTTATCATCCATATTGACGATGACATAAAATTAAATGTGATAGATGTGATTAAAATACGCAATGGCAAAATTGTGAGTCTTTCAGCATACCGCCAGTAATTATCACTGAAGAAGGTTATTTAATTTCAGTTCTGATTGATTTACCAGTCCTTCAAGCAAAGCAATACTCTCTTCCCTCATTTTTAATATGCCTTGAACATTAAAATTCTTCACGCGTTGAATTGCATTTTGTATTCCTATCTCTGACCATTCAGAACCTACACTGACGTAATTTTTACCATCGACAAAACCCAAGGATCTGTAAACACCAGACTCATCACCAATAATAATTAAACCAGCCCTCATGGCATGAAATCCAAATTGCGGGAAAACTGAAAAAATATCCTGGGGGCAAATAAAAAACTGGAATTTTTGGAAATATGGGGTCAAATCAATATCATAGTATTTAGTATACCTTCGCCGCTGAATACCAAGGTTAATTTCAATTCGACGATAGATTTGGTTAAAGAAATTATTCCTTTTTGAATTATCTTCAACAACAACAGATAGAGAAGTCACACCAAGCTTTTCGGCATTAAAATGCACATACGATCTCCATGGATAGTAGTCCAGAGTTTTGAACTTTTCTTGCCACCATGAATCTGGCCATCGATCTTTTCTTGGCCGGTGGTACATAATCACACCAGCGTGTAATACACCCGGAGGAACCATATCAGCAAACCTTGAGGAATACATCGAGTCAAATCGTTTTTGGTCGCTCAAGGAATCAATCACGGGCGGCAAGACTTCAAAAGACCAACCCTGATCAAGCCTCCAAGCCTCTTCAATATTTTTTTGAGATGACACATTTTCTAGAATGATAATAGCATTTTGCTTTTGACTTTTAATGAAATTAACAGTCTCCATATTGGCACAAAAAAAATGATTAGCCGAAACAATAGTTTTTACATTGAACTTAATTAGTAGCTTCTTAACAATCACTGGAAGCTTTGTTCTGCATTCAAGTAATAAAATCGCATCCGTTAAATCCATGCCTTGACTAACAATTTCAATCTTACTAGGTGAAATATTATTAGAAACAGCCCAAGAGGCAGCCTTCTCTTTCGATGAAGAAGAGCGTGATGTTATTAAAACTCTGGATGAAAAAGTAACCCTCTCAAGAAACCCACGCAACTTGCTTGCATACGCTCTTGATAGATGAGGGTCAATCAGTAAAACTGACTTCATATCTCACCATTCACCATGACTTCTTTCATAATTAAAGCGCATCACCCTCATCATGCTCGGATTGAATTCTGCCGTTACCCCGCAAAGTGTCGTCATCCAATCGCACAACATCATCAACCTCTGGGCTAGAAGACTCCATTAAAATAATGTCCTCTAATGTAATTATTCGATGTTTGACACCCGCTGGAATAGTCCAAATAGAACCTGCTTTCAAAATTTTAATATCGATATGGTTCTTCTCATCCTCAAACCATGCTTCAACGCTACCTTGAACTAGGAAATTAGTCTCAACTTTATTAACATGATATTGAAAAGATGTTTTGGTACCTTTTCTTATATAAAGTTTTTTCATGATATAGCGTTTTTCTTCATCTCCTACAGATTCTCCCTTCCGAAAGTTAACCCAAACCTCTTTACCCCAAGGCTTTACCACAACCTTAGCCGTATTTTCATCATAGGCCCAAAATGGATTTTTTTGCTTAGTCATTTATGGTAAAGCCTCCATCAACAATAATAGTCTGGCCAGTTATGTAACTAGCATCAGGACTTGCTAAAAAACTTACCACACCCGCTATCTCCTCTGGTGAAGCCATTCTTTGTAAGAGTATTTTTTTCACTTGGGCCTCTATTCTTGGCGTCCATGTTGATTCGGTCATCTCAGTATGAGTGAAACCAGGTGCCACTGCATTTACAAGCACATTAGGAGCAAATTCTTTTGCTAATCCAGCAGTAAATAAATTAAGTGCAGCTTTTGAGGAAGCGTAGGCTAGCCGCCCTACTGAGCAATTGAAGCCCTTAATTGAAGACAAATTAATTATTCTTGAAGGGGCATTTGATGAATCATCATGCAAATTAACTTTTATACATTTACATAAATGAACCAGGCCAAAGAAATTTGTGTTAAACACATCAATCCAATCATCTTCAGATAAGTCATCAAACGGTTTAGAAATGTTTATACCTGCAGAATTTACTAACAAATTAATAGGGCCAAGACCCGCCACCTTATCCGAAATTTCATCAGGGGCACCCAAATCAAATACAATTTTTTCTGCAGCTAATTCTTCCGCTAATTTTTTTAGCTCTCGACTATCACTCTTACCATGAATAACAACTTCATATCCATCAGATAACAGCCTTCTAGCTATAGCTTCACCAATACCACGGCTCGACCCGGTAACTAATGCTTTTTTCATGATTACAGGTAGTTATAAATAAGGCTCAATCGCCGATGACAATTGAAGTTTACCTAAGTAATAGATGAAATGACTAAATGGCTGATGATGCATTGGCGACATATTCAAGAATATCAGAGCGGTAATCAGACGAATTTTTTGACAATCATAGCCAGCATCCGCAACTAATGATTCAAACTGCTCACGCATAGTCGACATTTTTTCCATTGGCTTATGAATTAATAACACTCCATCAGATTCTTGTTTAAACTCAAAGTCATCTGACTTAACAGCCTTATAAGAGACACTTAACCCACCGTAAAGCTTTGCTAAATCATAGTAAATATCGCCATATTCCATTAAACCAGAAAAATCTTGCCTCCAATCTAGTAAGGTAAACTCCCCGTTTGATAACTCTAAAATATTGTCAAATTGCAAATCACCATGGAACAAGCCTGGCATGCCATTTGAAAGAAGCTCCCATGGAACCACTTCTAACATTTTTCTTAAAGGCGGAACCGACACCCCATTAATTTTTAAGCTATCATCGTTCTTTGAAAATCTTGAGTAATAGATACTCAATCTATCTAAAGTCTTATCTTTATAAAAAGAGCCACAGTTCTGCTCAAAAGACAAACGCTCATCATGGGTTAAAGTTTTTTTGATCCACAGTTTTTCTTCCGCCCAATGAAAAAACCTAGCCACTATATCCGGAGTCTTCGAGTCATAGGCGACTTTGCCATTTTGAAAAGCATAGGAATAGAAACCATCCTTATAAAATTCGATCTTTGGAACAATGCCTTTTAACAATCGACTTCTTAAATAACGATTTTTAGCCAAACGGTTGTCTGCAAAGTACTTTATTACCTTATTGTCTTGGATATAGAGAAACTCGTCCGACTTACTAAAATCAAATCCACCTTTTTCGTTTGAAAAAAATTCATTGGCTTTTTTATAACCCTCAATATTTCCCGTATCAAACCAAGTAAATTTTTTTTCAGCGAGCCCAATATCAACTAAAGCAGAAAATCCATCAGAAACCTGTTTTTCACCCTTAATATGGGTGCGCATCTTTGAAAGTGCGTTGAAAAATTCAACATAGGAATAGACTCCGGCCAACCCAATAAATGCAGAAGAAGTGCCATTTTTATCCTTGTCAAATAATTGGTCTATATAGCCATCTGAAGACGATACCGTACAGTAGTCAATAGGATTATCTACCTTTGCGACACCAAGCCAATTACTATTCGGCTCCGGGACATCCTCCAAAACCAATGTATCTACAGAGAAAAATACAAAGGGGCAATCTAAATAATTTGCACAACACAAAAGAGAATAGCCTGGGCCCGCACCGAGGCCATCAAAATTATCTACATCGACAAATATAAAATTTCTATCTTCATAAGCCGAACTTAAGAAATTTTTTACCGTATCTCCAAGGTATCCCAAGGCTATAACCACTTCAATATCAGTTGGGAATTTATCCAGAATATAGGATATGGCAGCTTTATGATTAATAGGCAAGATTGCCTTATTTATTTTTTCGGTATAGGGCATCATCCTTCTACCAAACCCGGCAGCAAGTATCACAACCTTATATTGAAAACTCATGGTCAAATCTTGTATTGGATTAAATCTGGATGGTAAACAAAAAAATGCTCGTAAAAATTTTTTGCGTACATTTGCATTGACCAACGACTGTTAAAACCATATTTTTGTTTTAACCACTGCATACCTTCACTGATGTATAGCTCTCTATTTTTATCGAAAGCATCTGTCTTAATGAGGTCACTTTTCTCCATAAGATATGATTCATTTTCTTCGGCAAAAACCTCGCTCGTTATTGCTGCCGCCCAATCATTAGCATATGTCTTTGCAATCAGTTCCATCTCAGACAAGTAGCCACGAAAATTTGATCCATCAAATAAGTTGATGCCAGAAGGCGTATCGACGTCACATAGATCTTCGATTAGGGATCGTCTTACAAGAAAAGCATTGTTATGAATGAACCAAAAATACTTGGTCTTTTGTTGCTTGAGAAGAGAAGCTTCTCCCCACTTTCTTGAGCATGGCGAAAGTATGCCGACTTCTTTATGGGCAGATAAGACATTAATTAGAGGATTGACTGTTTTCGAATTAGGTAATTCTGTATCGTTAGTTAATAGAAAAAAAGCATCGTATTTATCAAATTTTCCCTCTAAAACAAGCTGATTTAAAGCGTAATTCATGCCTCTAGAATATCTTAATCCATTCTTTTTTTGCTCAGGAGTATTAGCGTGCCAAGTAACATACTTAGATAAATTGGATTCATCAGATCCCGCCTCAAGAACAAAAACATCCGTTTCACTTGAGTCGTACTTTTGAAGATGCTCCACTAATTTATCTGCAGCTTCTGGCAGATTCCTATTGAGTATGATTGTGGCAACTCTACAAGTCATCTTGCTAACCGAAAACTTTTCATATAACGATAAATTGATTTTTTAACTGCATTTTTCAAGAAATCATCCAATATAATATTTTTATTGATCAAGACTTTTTCAGCATGCCTTTTAATTTCAATAAAACGAGGATCAGCAAAAACATAATGGCCAGAAATAATGGCCCTGTCTTTGTCGGATAAAGAGGAGTCTTCAAGCATCCATTTTTCCCATTTTTTCGAAGAAAATGACAACGAATAGAAATCATCTACCAATTTTTTTAATGAACTTGCTTCTAATAAACTGGCAAAAGCTTTACTTTCTGCCACTCCAAATTCAGGCGCAACATTTGCTGCGTGAATACCCAACCTAGGATGCCACTTTAAAATTTCATCAGATAGGTAATCAGCGTTGTGCTCCTTGAGCAAAACTCCATGTGTGTTGCATATTTCAACCATTTTAGGGACTTGTATTTCTGCCGGCATCTCATCAAAAACCCTAAAGGGGCTATCTAATGAGCCAATATTTCTCATTTCCATGACCCTAGTGCCAGTTTGAACCACAACGAATACTGGACGGGGGAATTTATTTTTATCACAAAAAGAATTGATTTTTCCTAAGGTGTAATCAAGTTCTTCTTGAGAATTAGTGCTGCCACTTTGCTCCTCTGTACCTACTTCAAAGGCTATCTCTTTTCGCTTTGATTTTGCATATGACCAACAAAACTCATATAGCTCGAATACCCTATCTAAGGTTTCATCAACTGTAGGCCTGCCGTGAATATCAATACTGGGATCTATGTGCAAAATTTGAAATCCCGCATCAATATCAGCTGAAAATGAATCTTTAGCTGAGTCCATAGCCCGCCTCAAACTCAGACCTTTCTTGACTTCAATTTCGGACTGCCAGGGCCCCCCATGATCCCTAGCCAAGATAACTCTTCCTTTTTTATCATTATCCATCACATAACTAGCATAACGATCAGTTGACCACTGATTTACATATCCCCCCCCAAAGTCTTCAGAGTCAATCTGGCGACGACTAGCAATCATCATAAGAGGTGAATCAAATTCATTTGCTAACTCAATGGCTGCATCAACACAATTTACAGACATTGGGCCAACGCCCAATAGAGATTTGTGCTTAAGGTGGACTAATGTTTCTAATTTTTCTCGAATCATACCGCCCACTCACCTGATAATTTACCAACTGCATTAGGCGGATTTTCAGGTTTATAAGGATCGAAAAATCTTTCAAGTATGTGGATGGAAGCTTCCGCGACCGCTCTGTCGCCGCCCTTTCGCTCTGTAATGTAGTTTGCGGCACTCTTGGCATTTGAATCAGCGTTTGCTGGAGCTATGCTGTAACCAACCTCATTCATGACATAGTGGTCAAAAATTCCATCCCCCATGTAAATGACCTCTTCAGGCTTATAAAGCTCTTTAATCCAATCTATTCTTCTTATAGTACTTACAAGGTCTAGCTCAAGCCCCATGTCATCCACTATTCTCTTTTGGCTTATAGAAAAACCTTTTCTGTCCCCAGTGACAAATCTAATCTGCAAGTATGGTTTCAACAAGCTGAGGCCGTCGTTATCATCTGGACCAAAGATCTTCATCAACTTGCCTTTTTCAGAATAAAGGAAGTGTCCAGTAGTCATTACCCCATCGACATCAAGTATAAAAACTCTCATAGCATCTCTTAGACCAGTATTTTAGATATTATCTAATTAGAGCAATGAGCTTGCAATTTTAAATTGTTGCTACTATTGAGGCCATGATATAGCTGGCGAATCAATCTAAGAAGATGTAAAAAACTAAAATTATTAATCCGGTAGGCGACTTCGATTCACATTAGAAACCCAAATCAAGTATTTATGGAGAAATTCATCCCAATGATCAAACATTTAACTTGGAATCTGGCGGAGACGGAGGGATTCGAACCCTCGATACGCTATTAACGTATACACACTTTCCAGGCGTGCTCCTTCAACCACTCGGACACGTCTCCAATTACTTTTATTAATTGCCACTAATTAAGGGCTTCAACTTAATGGCTGAATGTTCTACACCCTGCTGAGTCCAATGATTTGAATCACGCCAATAAAGCGATGCACAATCACCATAAACACCCAAGTCATACTTCTCAGCATGAATAAAATTTAAAGGTTTGTTTCTACTTTCACTTTCGAGCTTATCATTTTTCATTTTCAAATCACCCAATTTAGCTGAACTAAACTTAAATTCAGCATCACAGCCTGATGATACAAATTCTTTAGCCTCAATAGCCGGCTCAAACCTAGGGCCAAGCCAGAAAACTTGAGCTGTTTTAGCTAAATCAGACAAAAAATTAAACGCTACATTAGATTTACTTAAGTCAAAATCACGCTGAACATAGATTACTTTTTTGAAATTTTTGGTAATTGACGAGGAATCCATTCGAAGTTGATTAAAAAAACAATCTGGTCTATCGCTGTACGCTTTACAACTCCCTTTGTTTACACCAATCAAGAAAGAGTTCTTTTGATCCTTCAAGCCAGCGAGGAGTGCTCGAAACACTCCGATTGCATGGCTATCACCAATTACTAAAACTCCCTCACCAAATTGCTTTTCACAGGCATCCAAGTCAACTTTTTTGAGGGAATCCAAGGTAGACACACTCTTTACGCATCTTGCCTCTTCTAAAGGCTTGGCATACTTTTGACCTAACATATAAAGCTCATACGCCTTAACGCTTTGTTCCGAAGAATGGGACTTCCAGAAATCAGGGAACCCTTTGGTTTTAAAACCGGTCAACCCAACCAGCAATAAACACGCAATTAGAACTGTAATCACTAAAGCCAATGGCCTTTTCGTTGCCTTAAAGCTTATTTTATTAGCCAAAAATGGCTGCTCTATGTATGTGAAAGTTAGATGAGAAAACACCAAGGTTGCCAAAAAGACAAATAAAAAGTCCTGTAACTGCGTTTGAGGATAAAAGGCACTTAATCCAACAATGAACAGGTTATGCCATAAGTAAAAACTGAAACTTATATTTCCTAAATAGACCGCAGGCTCTGAAGCAAGGACATCTTTAATCGTTCCTTTAAACTGACTGCCAAATATCAAGAGAGGCATCAGCCCCGTTATAAAAGGAAGCGTACTTATCGATGGATGCTGGTATGAGGAGTTAAAAAAAGCAAAATATAAACCCACTATGATTAGACCTATGTCAACATACCATCTTTTATACGAAAGTATCCGGGAACTCATTAATAGATAAGCAATAACACCCGCTAAAAATTCCCATGCCCGAGATGCAAGCAAATAATAAGCATCATTTACGGCATATAACGATCGATATTGCGCATATCCCAAGCTAATCAAAAAAAGCAAACTAACTGCAATAAGTCTTGCCTTAGGTACTTTAAAAATAAGAAATACAACTGGGATTAAAAAATAAAAATGCAGCTCAACCATTAAGCTCCAGAAATGCAGCAGAGGCTGGGCTTCGGCTAGCGGCGTAAAGTATCCGATTTTATTAGCCACCATGATATTCATGGTACCCGTCACAATCCCAACGAGCGATGCAGAGTAATCACGCATTTCAAAAGGCAATAAGATATAAAATGCCAATGGGATACTAAGCACAGCAACAAAAAAAGCTGCTGGAACGACGCGTTTTAAGCGTCTTTTATAAAAAGATCGAATATCTTTAACTGATTGGAATTCAGGTCGCGATAAAATCACCGCCATCAAAAAACCACTCAGCACAAAAAATGCGTCGACACCAAGATAACCGCCAGGCAGCCAATCGGCATTAAAGTGAAAAATGAGTACTGCTAGTACCGCAACCGCCCTTAAGCCTTGTAACTCGGGTCTTTTAGTTGAGGTACCGATCAAGGACGATCATCCACCACATTTTCTTTTTGGACTGGCATCAGATCTTCTTTACTCACACCCAACATCAATGCAGCAGTACTTGCAACATAGATAGATGAGTAGGTACCAACGAGGACACCAACCAATAACGCAAATGCAAAGCCGTGAATGATCTCACCACCCAAGAAGAACAACGCCAATAAAACCAAGATTGTGGTTAACGATGTCATCAAGGTGCGACTCAAGGTTTGAGTCAATGATGAGTTAATGATCGACTCAGATGTGCCTTTACGCATTTTGCGGAAGTTCTCACGTACGCGGTCAAACACAACGATCGTGTCGTTAAGCGAATAACCAATCACCGCAAGCACCGCTGCTAATACAGGCAAATCAAATTCAATTTGCAGTAACGAGAACAAACCGATGGTAATGGTCACGTCATGAATCAACGCTACGACTGAACCGACCGCAAAGCGCCATTCAAAACGTAAAGCAACATAGACAAGAATCGCCATCAGCGCGACGAGTACCGCCAAGAAACCATCTTCTGTGAGCTCATCACCCACTTGAGGTCCGACAAACTCAACACGACGCAGCTCAACTTGGCCATTCACGGCTTTTGAGAGCACCCCAAACACTTCGTTACTCAAGGTTGAACTCGGTTGGTCAGATTTAGCTAAGCGAATGAGTACATCTTTCGCGGTACCAAATTGCTGAACAGAGGCATCACCCTGCCCACCCGCAGCAAGCACCTCACGAATCGCGGGCAGGTTTGCATCTTGGGTGTAACCCACCTCAATCAAAGTGCCGCCAGTAAAGTCGATACCGAGATTAAACCCACGAGTAACAATGGACGCCACAGCGACAAGCAATAAAATCGCAGAAAAGATCATGGCGATATTTCGCTTGCCCATAAAATCGATGGCAGATGTAGTTTTAATTAATTGCATCAGTTGAGCCCTCCGATTGAGAGAGTCTTGAGTCGTTTACGACCATGCATGAGATTGACGATTGCACGCGTACCAACAATCGCTGTGAACATTGAGGTCACAATACCAATCGCCAAAGTCACCGCAAAACCACGTACTGGACCACTACCCACTGAGAACAACACAATCGCAGCAATCAAGGTTGTAATGTTTGCATCCATAATGGTTAAGAACGCTTTTTCATAACCCGCATGAATGGATGCTTGCGGCGTGCTGCCTACACGCATCTCTTCACGGATACGCTCAAAGATCAGCACGTTTGCATCTACCGCCATACCGACTGTCAAAACGATACCCGCTATACCCGGCAAGGTAAGCGTGGCTTGAATGATTGAAAGTACCGCAACAATGAGCACTAAATTGGCAGCCAGCGCCACATTAGCGACTAAGCCAAACTTGCGGTAATAGAACGCCATAAAGACAAGCACTAATGCAAAGCCCACCATAACCGAGGTGAAGCCTTGGTCAATATTATCCTGACCCAAACTAGGACCAATGGTGCGCTCTTCAACGATATCAATCGGCGCAGCCAAAGCACCGGCTTTTAGCAACAACGCTA
>Ga0255770_10003557_pt1 | contig 13382 bp, 26 predicted proteins | sample 071ome_22_FD_179968 | JGI IMG/M metagenome (GOLD analysis project Ga0255770, IMG submission 179968) | Coastal salt marsh microbial communities from the Groves Creek Marsh, Skidaway Island, Georgia - 071404AT metaG (version 2) | ecosystem: Environmental > Aquatic > Marine > Intertidal zone >... | reverse complement strand
TGCGCTTCCCGCCATCATCATAAGCCCGAATACTATTGCTATTACGCCGAATGTTGTGCTAATTTTCTTAAACATATTTCGCTCCTTGTTTTTCATTATGTGCATACTATAGCATCTTACAGGATAAAGTCAACCAAAAAGTTGTAGGCAATTAAGCCTACAACTATGGCACTCATTACAGCAATCCAAGCATTGATCATTAGTCTAACCTCGATCCTGCGTATGCTGTGAAGCCATATGCGTTCAGCACCTTGGCGAATTCTTCAGCACCCGCTTCCTTGATGTCGATTGACTGTCCTGGGTACCAATTACACCATTGTGAAAACACACGGCGATAGTTTTGGTCTACACCCGCCTGCTTGAGCATCTTGCCGATCTTGGTGTTGCCCTTGATTGGCTTGCCTTCATATTGGGTGATGTCTACCCACGCAAATCCACAAGCACCCACGTGGTCGGTGTTGCCCGCACGTTGGAATTCCTGCTGTGAACGAGCTTCTGCTCTCTGCTGGGCTTTTGATAGGATAATTTTGAGATCTTCTACACTACGCATTGTTCGCTCCTTTTGTTTAGTATATGCATATTATAGGGTCACTTTGGATAAAAGTCAACCCCTAAAAACACCTTGAAACTGACACCAATCTTCGTGCCGGTCCCGTGTAACGCGAAGCGGACACCCTTGCTAGGCTACAACCCTTGTCGAAGGCACTCGCCTCACTCAACGCCATTACGTCACCAATGTGACGACCATCGTAGAATACAGCATAACGATGAAACATATTATCCCCTTAGTTTGATCAATTGGTCTTCTGATAGGAACGCTTCAAGATGCCGGATGGGCACGTGGTAAAGCATTTCTTCTATCGCTGTGACATCTCCGTTCTCGATGTCCTCCTGAATTTGAATGAGCACACGATCTACAAGATCCTGATCACGCTCACTCATCAAGTCTGCTACCTTCGCCTGTTGCGCAGGGGTCGCTGTATGCTCACTCATAGCACTCTCCAAAGTCTGCCCACTCCTGTTCCCACGTGGGCTGTCCGTCATCCTCGTAGTCATCTTCCTCTACAGGAATAAGTTCGTTACACTCCGCCATGTCGCGGACTTCATCTTCGCTCATATACTTGAGAGCGCAGGTCAACGCATACACGGGGTCGATAATGCCGTTGTCGACATCTTCTAGGATTTGATTTGTGATTTCTCTTACTGACATATTTCGCTCCTTGTTTCTAACTATATGCATACTATACTAGAGGTTATCCAATTTGTCAACCCCTTTTTACAAAAAAAGCACGTTATAAAACGTGCTTGTGTGCTTGCGAATGCTGCAGATAGCTATTAAACATATTTTCAATGTTTTGTGCTTTTGCTTGTGCAGACATACGCGAGTCGTACTGTAAACGTATAATGTTGTTAAAAAGTTGTGTAAAGTTTGTTACGTTTTGCTTGTAGTATGCAGGTTTTGCTACTGCGCTGTTATATGCCATTTTGTTACGCTCCTTATTTAATTTGTATATACAGCATAGCACTGTTGCGCTATGCTGTCAAGTGTTTTTTTATGCTTTAAACATTTTTGTTACAGCATTAACATAACTGCTAAACGCAGGAAATGCACGTGCTTTTGCTTTTTGTAAGTATGTAGGCGGAAGTTGTTTAAATGCACTTAGTTGTGCGTTGCTTACATTACGCAGAATGCGTAGGCTGTTTGTGCTATACACATTTTTAGGTGCAATGTTTGCTTTGTGCACAAACAGCGTGTTACTTGCTGTGCAGTAAGTTACAGTTGTTTTTTTGTTTAGTGCTTTGCTTGTTAACATTTTACGCTCCGTTTTTGTTTATTATATGCACTATAACAGCATTTTGGAGATTTGTAAAGTGTTTTTTTTAAAAAAAAAGGGCCCGGGCCTTGGTGAAGATCATCCACCTTTTAGGTCCGAGCCCAGTAACTATCTATCCGGGAGCGAATCGGTGTTAGATAGTTTCTGCTGTAGCCTCAGCTGCAGCTTCCGTGACTTCTTGTTTTTCTTTTAGTGTCACGGAATTCTTTTTAGCGATATACTTGATTGCGTTAAGAATATCGCTATCTCCTTTCGCGAAGTCCAAGTCGATCAGATACTGTGCGATCTGTCCCTTGGTCATCGGTTCTGGTAAGTCTACCAGGTTGATGTTCTGGTGACCGTTCTTGTCTAGAACTTTGATCCTCATTACATCGTTACAAAACCTAATCTTGGTCTTGCCATTTAGTGTCGAACTACCTGCTACGGTATATGTTTTAGTTGTGGCCATTGTGGCCCTCCTTTCGTGTGTTTGTGTGTATATGCCAATCTCTCAGCATGTTATCATTATAGCAACTTTTTGGACTGTTGTCAACCATTTTCTTTACCCAAAAATGTCACTGTGCTACTGATGAATTCTTTGGCCTGTAGAGCCTCCGAAAAGGTTTCATCATATAGCAGATCCTGAAAGTGTAGACTCACAAGCTCTTCTACCCTCATCAGATCCGTATCCCCACCGGCACCCGTTTCTATGGCCAGTTTGAATTCGATAGTTTTGGAGGCCGACTTTTGGTCCTTTGCAGATGCAGCGGGGTCACTACTCATGCAGCCTCCTTATCCTTTTTTCGCTGTTCGGCTCCTTCACGCATCCAAGTAGACAGTTCTTCTTCGTTCTCCATCTCCTTCATCATTTCGCTAATGCCAAACATCTCGTCAATTGCTTCAGGAATCTCTTCCTCTACCCATTTACTGTCTCCAGTAATCTCATAGTATTCGTCAGCACCGTTGCTCCACGCACCACAATAGCTCATGCCGGGTTCGTAGTAGTATGCGCCACAGTCCATGTCTTCATCCTGGATCAGTTTTTCATATACACCGATCGGTGGTGACCACGCACTGTCGAAACTGAGTTCGAGCTTTGCTCTATCCGGAGCCTCGTCTGTGTATTCGCAGAATTCATCACTGCCGCCGACATCCCATTTAGTTCCCCAGTTGCTCACGCTCCAGTCATATTCCCATTCACCTTTCGGATTAGGATGTATGTGCTGGCAGAACTCTCCTGCTTCGAAGGCACTTTGGATTGCTTTTACCTTTGCTTTGGGGCCGTAGATTGTGACGTTGTTGTTGCACCAATTAGGCATATACACCCTCCATCAGTTCGTTTACAGCATCTACTGCTTCGTAGCTCATACCGCCAATATGCCAGTTGTATTCACCTGTTCTACTTGTAAACGGAGAGCTTTCCTTCCAGTCGTAAATTGTAGCAATAACATAGTCGCCATCGCTGTTTTCAAATTCAATAGCCCACTCTGTCCAAACTTTGTCAAAGCCGCCTGCGTCTTCACCCTTGTAAACGGGCTCGCCAAACACTTCAACCAGTTTGTCGTAGTTTGCTTTTATGTGCCCTTGTAAGTGCGTTCCACTTACTCTAGCATCTCTGTCAATTATTTTATACATTGTCGCTCCTTGTTGTTTCATTATATGCATACTATACACTCAGTTGTCCAAACTGTCAACCCCTAATGTAAAGTAATTTTCACTTCTTCCATAGCCAAAATGCGCCTAGCATCTTCGCCAAAAGCATCAAACTGCTCGCAAGCGTCCTTAAAGCTCTTAGCAATTACGTCGTATACCTTGCCACAGTCCATTATAAACTTAAAATGCTTCATGCGTATTCACTCCACTTCTCTTGCCACATTTCGTATTGTATGTCTTCAATTTCCATCATGTCATACAAGCCAATCATCAAGTCTGTGTGCTTGTTCATCTTGTCAGCAAATTCTTCAAAGTGTTCGCATTCGCCAATACACTTTTCAGCAATATCGTAATATTGCTCTTCCATGTCCATTAACCAGTTTTTTGTTTTGCTCATTTTCGCTCGCTTTCTTTTAGTTTATGTATGCATAGTAGCATACATAATCCAAACTGTCAACCGTTTTTTTACGCTACTTCCATTTTATCTGTTAGTATCTCAATGCTCTTATCTTCAATATCAACGCTCAAGTAGTCGTCGTCTTGCATTCCCTGTTCACTACCACCACAAGTTAAAATGCTGTTAGTGACTCTGCGTAGCACTTGTCCCACAGCGCGATCAAGTTCGCCCGTGTATGCCATACCTTTATTGTCATCTGCGTATGTTAAACTAACACGCCCTTCGCCGATGTAAAAGTCACCGTTGTTGTAGATATCGCCCGCTGAGAAAGTGATCTGTAGTTCGTCGTCTACGATCTCACAGTCGCCCCAGTAACCACCTTTGTACTTTCCCGCCCAGCCATTGCCTAGCGAAATAGTAATTTGCGACTCACACCACTTGTCGTCTATAGTAGTAGTTTCATCTACGATGTGATCGCAGTTTGCTTTTAGAACAGTTAAAAAGTTTTGAAGTTGTTGTTTTACTGACATTTGATTCGCTCTCTTATTGTTAATACATGCATAGTATACACAAAAAGTACGCACTTGTCAACCCAAAATGCGTACTTTTTTAAATTATTTTTGTGCTACAAGCCCCAGTTGTTGTCAACTAAGTCGTGCGTTTCTATACGTGCATTGTCGTCTAGTGTAAACACAAAGTCGTCTGCGTCTGTGTATTCTGCGTTAATTTCCGCTAGTCGCTCTATTGCGTCTTCGTAGTTTGCACACACAGCCGCATTTTCCCATGCGTATTCGTCGTCGCCTGTGCCCTGTAGTTGTAGTACGTGTACCTGCATTTCTCGCTCCTTTTTAAACAGTGTGTGCATAGTAGCACACACTATCCAAATTGTCAACCTATTTGTTTTCGTACATGTAACTTTCCAAGTCCCATGCGTAACTAGCCCATGTTTCTATGTCGTCAATGTTTAGTGCTTCTTCCATATCTGCAATAAACAAGTTATGCCACATGTGTGTACGCTTACCGTCTGTGTGCATGTTAATAATGCTATCACCCACAGTGTGTACAATTTCTGTTTCATAAAACACACTAGTCTCATCTACTATGCCATATTTGTTTTTTTTGTTTACTGTACTAGCAACAGTGTCTCGCAAATACTCACTTAGTATTTGCACGTCTTCTACTGCCCAAGCATCGCTTATAATGCCACTGTCACAGTATGCGTGTCCCACGCCCTGTATCATTGTTGCTTCGTAGTTGCCCTCAATAAATTTGTATTTGTCAACTACTTTAAACAAAGTCTCTTTTTGCTCGTTTGTTAAGTTGTAGCACTGTGCTTCGTCACCACCACAGTTGTGCTTTACGTTAAAGTCGTAGTTGCTTGCTTCAAAAGCAAGTAGTGTGCTGTTAGTACCTGTGTATTTCATATACGCTCCTTTTTTAAACTATAATGCACTATAACATATTTTTCCAAAATGTCAAGCACTAAATTAAAAAAAGTGTGTGCTAATTAAAGCACACACTTGTCTGCGTATGTTATGCTGCAACTTTAATGTTGTATGCGTTTAACATTTCCTCCGCTAAAGCAAATGCGTCGTAGCTTGCACGCCCTACGTCCTGCATGCCCCACTCGCTTGTACATACGTCTGCAACAGCCTCACTGCTAAATCCGTTTGCTAGTAGTATGCTGTCTAGTGTATCCGTAAATTCCCCGTCCCAGTAAAATGCAGACATTGTTTGCGTGTTAGTGTTGTTGTCGTGTATGTTACGCATTAACAATGTGCTGTTGCCGTCGTTGTAGTTGCTGTCGTCTACTGCTTTCCAATTTACAGCTAAGTCGCCTGCATACATTTCGCCGTCTACAGTAACGCCCAGTGTAATGCTTTCCACTAGTGCGCCGTTTACTGTGTAGTTTTTGTCTGCTACGTTTATGTACAGTGCTACGTCGCCTGCATCATTTGTAGTTACGTTTTTAATTAGTGTGTTGTTTGCTTGTTGCATGTATACGCTCCTTTGTTTAACTATACATGCAGTATATGCTCGCTTGCCCAAACTGTCAAGCACTAATTTAAAAAAAGACGTAATATTTTATTACTATTTTGTACTTGACAAGCTGTCCAAAATGTGCTATACTATTCCCTGATCTTTTCCAGGGCCTGATCTGTGAGTGAAGGTTCGGTGGCCTCCTTGATGTAGTTGGCGCCGCCGTTGATCCAAGATACCACAGTATCACCCCAGCTCTGTACCTGATCTGTATCTATCACGCCATAGCCGACCAGTGCGATCATAACCAACATACCGAATAAAAATTTTAACATCTTTGCCTTTCCGTTTGCCTAATTGTTACCTACAGTATACATTCAAACTCAAGTCCTGTCAACCACTTCGTATCGCCCTTCTCCGCATGTGCTGGCGATATACTTGAACAGCTCTTCCCGGTCCTTGTCCTGGCCCAAAAACTTTTCGTTCTCATCGTGTGCGTAGTAGATGTCGTTCATCTTGGTCAGCACAATTAGTTTTGGACCGTTCAGCATCTCTTGTGTGCGTTGCTGGAGGGTCAGTTGCTCATCGCGGGGCACTCCTAGGTCATCCAGGAGCTCCTTCATGTTGCGTTTGGTGTTATAGTTTGCCCACCATTTACCAGCTTCGAAGGCACTCCATACTAGGAGAGCCAATTCAAATAAACCTAATTCCATTATACCTTCTCCAACATAGTAGCCGGCACTCTGTATTGTCCTACGGGTGTGTCGCAGATCACATACTTGATGTTGACCTTCTTGACTGTACCACCTACAGGCACTCCGCCTCGACTAGTAAACTGTACCTTGTCGCCGATCCTAAAGCTCCTCACTGCCTGCTTAGACAGATACTGACGCTTGAGCTTGACCGCTTCAATGATCTGATTAAGTTCATCGTTGGTCTGAACAGAATGAATTGCTGTGATTGCTGTTTGTACGTTGTTCATGTTCGCTCCTTAAGTTTCATTATGTATATACTATACATTCATAACTAGAATGTGTCAACCAGAAAAATCCCCCTACACGTACAGCGGGGTCTTTACTTAATAGCAATAATCATATGCCTACTCCAGTTGCCCGTAGGGTATTTGAACTCTAACGAGCCTTCGTAGAGGCACTCCGAGACACCGAAACGCTCTAGTAGGTCTTTGGGACTAGAGCATGTCCATATATGATCGCTGTGTAGTTGATCGTTCGCCTGTAGCACCACGAGCGTACCTGAAGGGATGTTCTTGTACCATTGGTCGCCTGCTACATGCTCTACCGATGTGTTAATAACAATGTGTGGGGTACCTTCGTTGTAGGATAGTTTGTTTACGTCACAGGTCTGTGCTTTGAACTGCCACTCCTGCCATTCCCACAGTTTGTTTACACGATCAGCAATGGGTTGGCACTTAGGATCTATGTCTAGACTTCTTACATGCTCAACATCTATAACGGCTCTGGTGCGTAGGATGAAATTGGTAATGCCATACCAGCCTCCCAATATCCATATACGCCACCCCTGCGGGGGAGTGGTCATGCCCTCTAGGCACTCCTCCAACTTCTCTACCAACCACTGCTTCGATAATGTTTGACTCGAAGCAAACGCATCTAGGTTGACAGAGGCACTCCTCCCCCGCAGGACCTCATAAGAATCCTTAAGCCGCTTTAGAAAACTTCTCATCGTATACGACTGTCTCCCCGAACGGCGATTTGTTATTGGAACCTTTTACGATAAACAATGTGTCGCAATAGTCTTCGTCACCCCAACTGTCCCATGGGTAGCCATCTGTGAACATTATAAACTTCTTAGGCTCGATGCCTTCTTCTTTCATAAAGTTCCAGTTGCACATAAAGTCTGTGCCGCCACCGCCTTTAGGCTCATAAGTTGTAATGTCGTCATTGCCGTCTGCGGAAAACTCTGCGAAGTTGTAGACGTCTGTGTCGAAACTCCAAATCTTAATATTGTAGTCGACATACTGGTCCATGATGCCCTTAATCTCGCTAAGGAAAATCTTAGCATCTTCTAAGCCAATCGAGCCACTCATGTCAATAGCAACGGCAACATCAATTGTCTCATCGTTCTTCATGCCTGGAAGATATGCGCCACTGTGTTGGCTCTTACGATTAGGACGAGCAAATGAATAGTCATTCTTAATAATAGACTGGATGTTCATCTGTAATACTTCACGCCAGTCCATCTTAGGCTCTGTCAAATCTTTAATAAGTCTCTGGATAGCCGCAGGAGTCTTACCAGCACCAGCCGCCGCGGCACTCTGTATCATAGCCTCCTTAATCTCATCCTTAATCTTCTGACGCTCTTCTTTAGACATAACAGGCTTGCCTTCGCCGTCTTTACCATCTTTGCTAGGGCCACCTGAGTCTTCGTTAATGTGCTCGTCAAGGACGTCACCTAACTTGTCCATCAACTCGTCAAGTGTCATAGAATTTTGTTCTGCTTCGCTAAAGAGCTGATCGTAAATCTCTTCCCAAGCCAAGCCACGGTATTTGTTATCCTGGCAAATCTCTACCTCAGTAATCTTGTCGCCAATGCGTTCGTCAACAAGGATTTGGTTGATGGCATAATCCTGTGCGATGTTGCACAGTTGTCTATTACGAGAGCCTGCTCTTTCGAAGTGGTCGAAAACACAATGTCCAATTTCGTGTGCGAATAGGAACTCCAACTTCTTAATAGAAAGTTTCTCGACAAAGTCACGATTGTAATAAAAGTCACGGCCATTAGTTGCCGCTGTCGGGCACCAGTCACTCGCATCAATAATCTTCATTCGTGTAGCCATGTTGCCAAAGAATGGAGTCTTAAGTAGCAAGCCTACTCGTGCTGTCGTTAATTTTTCTAAAATTGGGTCCATATCGCTCTCCTAACTGTTATATATAGTATATGCTCAAATGCTCTGTTTGTCAACCCCTAAAGGGTGGGAGAATGCCGGGTCAAATCGGCACTCTCCCTGTTGTTGCAATGGATGAGGTCTAGTTAGGAATTTTCCATTGCGGTCACAACATATTTTCCGAAGCGATTGTGGAACTCGTCAAACGATTCCATTTTGTTCGCATCTAGCGGAAGATTGTAGTTTGTAAGGGCTGTCTTTGCTCCCATTACAACCAACTCTGTAGGGAAGTTATCCATCATATAACGGAAAAAACGATCCGCCATCTTATCCCAGTCTTTAGCCTTCTTCTCGGCACGGTCTTTCAACTCGTAGCAAAGAGAGACTGTTAAGGAATACATGGCACTCACTTCCTTAATATCGAGACCCTTTTCCTTGCCATCAAGGATGTCATCAGCCTTAGGAAGTTTACCTGCGATCTTACGATGCGCCATAAACTTAACTGCCAAGCCATCGCCGACAGCGCCACTGATGAGGTCCATCAATGTATCGCTATCCAAGTCGTCATCGTCGAGCAAGTCGCTCACGAAACTCCAAGAACGCGGTGTTGCGAAAGCATGGCTCGAACTCTTCGGGTCGAAGTCGAACAAGTCTTGCTTCGCGAAGCCCAAATAACCTACGACGTCTTCGTGGACCTTGTTAAGTGTAGCCCAGTCAAACCAGTCGTCGAAGTCCGGCTTCATCTCAAGGTGTAGGAATCTATTAGCCAACGGCTTAGGCATACGATAAGTCACGCCTCTGTCGCTGTCACGGTTACCTGCGGCGATAATGTCTACGCCTTTAGGTAATACATAGGTTCCAACCCTACGGTTAAGAACAAGTTGGTAAGCCGCGGCCTGCACTGCTGGAGGCGCCGCATTCAACTCGTCTAAGAAAATAATTGCTGTCGACTCTGGGTCGCTCGGAAGTTCTGCTGGGGGAGCCCATTCCATCTTCTTGCTCTCAGGCGAGAAGTAAGGCATACCCTTAATGTCTGTTGGCTCCCAAAGTGGAAGACGAATATCGATAACCTCACGGTTGGTGGTGTTGCCGATGAACTGTAAGATCTCGGACTTACCAATGCCCGGAGCACCCCACAGGAATAAAGGACGACGCTTTGAAATCGCCTTTGTGATTGCTTTGATGGCCGCTTTTGGACCTACTTGACGGATTGCTATATCGCTCATTTTTGACCTCCTAGTGTCTGTTTCCTAACTATATGCATAGTATATGTTCTGCTATGCTTTTTGTCAACCCCTAAATTAAACTTTTTTGACATAATTTAATTGGGTTGTTTTGTCTGCTCGCTGGGTTTTGATCTTACCCTTGATAGTGAATTTCTCCCCGGCCTGGCACTCGTGTGCGAACCAGAAGTCAACGAAACTGTCGCCTAGTTGCGCCGTGACCCGGAACTTTTCATAATTCTGTGAGTAGTGGCACTTCACTACTGTAATCTCAGCATGGACTCGGTCACCTACATTGCCGGCCAGTTGCGTAGAGCTAAAGATCTCACGCTGGATGCCCTGACGCTCTTTGTCCTTACGCATCGCCTGTGGAAGGCAAGATATGATCGCGAACTCTAGCATATCACGACCACCAAAGTGATCCTTGGCACTTACCTTCAATGCGGTACGCTCGAAGTCGTTGATCTTGCCAGAGAGCTCTTTCATAACTAGGCCCTTGAAGTAGTGTCGGCACTCCTGGCCTTCCTTGATGTCCTGCTGGGTGGGCGTAATAGACTCGTCACGCAACCACTGCTTCACCATGGTCTTATTGGCAGGCTTGTCTTCAACCCACTTGTCGGTTTCGTTATCCCAATGGCCAACAGGGTTCTTATTGTAGCCCCCGTTCATACGGTCAGCAATAACGGCCAAAGCCCATACATGATCTGCTGTGAAGTTCTGTGACATAAAACGCTCCTAATTCCTAACTGTTATATGCAGTATATGCTCTGCTATCCAATCTGTCAACCCCTTTTTTAAAAAAGATTCAGGGTGCCTCCTTCGCATGCGGAGTGCCGGCGATTCGGCCAAAAAAATAGGCAGGTCTCAATGCCTGCCTACCCAAAACCACTGTACCGGGAGCGAATCGGTTTACGGGTTTTGTAACTGGGGACTGTTAGATAGTTTCTACAGTCAAACCTTTTGCCTTAGCCGCATAGCCAAGTGCAACAACTTCTCTTGAAGGCATACCCATTGAGTATTCCCTTACAGTAACGCCGTTGCCAGCCTTACGTGTGTTGCCGTATACAGCATAACCGTTTGAACGGATTCTTGATGCTTCGGCAGCCAAGTTACCAACACCAAACTGCTTCTTAGCCTGTGCTGGAGTTAGAGTTGCGCCATCTTTCAGAGCCTTGAAAACTTTGAAAGTCTTTGTGTCTTTTGAAAATGTGTATTTCATATGATTCATCCTTTTCTATTGTTGAGTGTTTATTATAGCACCTGTAGACTATTTGTCAACCACGTGTTTGTCCAATTCGTGTCTGTAACCAGGCACTTAGTACAACCACAGCCAACCAATTCCAAAAGGTATAGTCCAAACCTGTTTGGAATAGTGTGTTCAGGGCCCATATAACAATGAAGGGCCCTATGACTACAAGGACTGCTATTAGCAGACCAAACAGCCATAATCCTTTAGTTCTTAGATTCATTATGCTCTCCTCATCACAGTGACTTCTGCCATAGAAGCCCAGTTGTTAGGGAAACTCTTGCGCAGATCAGCTACCTTCAACACTGTTCTAAGGCTAAGCTCACGCAACTTCTTCTTGTTGCTAACGATAAAGTCAATGATCTCTGACTGCTCGTTGCCTTGGAAGTTGTAGTGCTCAAGCATGCCATCTTCAGTGATCTGCTTGATACGTAGTACTTTCTCACGTTCTGTATCCATCTGTAGATCGATATAGTGACAACGTGATTCTAGTGCTTCAAGGTGATCCTTAAGCTTCTTGCTCTTGACGTTTTCGAACTTGATGTTGGTAATAAAGATAGCACCAGCATTGAATTCGAATTGATCTGGAATACCTTCGGCACGTAGTTTGCTGGAGTCCGTATTCCAAGCAATGCGTCTCTTCTTACTAGTATCCAGCGCACCCTTGAGGATGTTCAAACTTAGATCGTCTAGTAGTACTGAGTCACAGTCGTCAAACACCACAACGTTACCCTTGTCGGCGTACTGATACAGTTTACAGTACAAGCCCACGGCACTCATTGCGCCCTTGACTACTTCATATTTGGGAGGTCGTTGAGCCATCTGATCAAAGATGTCATTACGGCCTAGTACTTCTTCAACGCCAAACGATTTACCTACGCCTGGAGGGCCAGTAACGATCATTGCTCGTACGTTACCCTCTTTGACAGCGGCCGTCATATCGTGGAGTACATTGAAACGGCCTCGTAGTCGCTCAATGATCTCCTCATCGGTCTCTTCTGTCTTTTTGGTCTTACTAGTTGTTGGCACAGGCACTGCCGCCGCCTCCACGTCTTGTACACTGTAGTCGGCCTCGCTCTCGCATCTGATGCGTATTGGCCGATCTGGAATATTAGCATTGGGTGGGTAGATAGAGCCACCTGCTACAGTAACATAGCCTTGGCCATGCTTGTCTGTAGTGAACGGCTTCACAAGTTCAAAGCGATAGCCAGCCATGCTAGTATCGTTGCCTCTGATCTTGTATACACCGTTGATAATTTCTATTGACATATTTCGCTCCTTTTGTTTCATTGTATGCATAATATACAGTCAGCCTGCTCGTACGTCAACCCCTATTTTGCCTTGCTAAACAGGAAATTTGCCAATCTAGGATCCGGAATGCTAGGGCAACCCGAAACGTCTAGCAACTGTAGGTTGCTGTCTGCTAGGCGCTCAATAACATAGTTTTTGGAGACTCTGCCATAGCCTTCACTAAACAGGGCCAAACCAGCATAGGAGAACTCTACCTTAAAGTCTCTCTCTTTGTGGGTACCTCGCTCGAACACCTTAATCTTTTGGGTGTCGTATCGACCCATCTTCTTAACTTCGGCCTTCATGTGCTCAATCATCTTCTTAGCAAGTTTCTTGCCCACGGGCTTCTCGCTTTCCTTAAGCTCTTGCACACGCTTCTGTTCTGCTTCCCACTCTGCCTTACGGGTAGCCTCTCCCTCTTGGAATATAGCCTCCATATCGGCACTCTTCGCCGCTAGTAGCTCTACCTTAGCACCAGCATCTGCTAGGGCCAAGCCATAGTTTTTCATAGCCTCAGGCATATTGTCCGAGTTTACGGAGTAGCCAATATTGTCAATCTTGAATATCCAATGTGCAGGGCCATCACCGTTTGTGTTTCGCTTTACTTCGATCTCAATGCCGGCCTTGTCATTCCAGCTCTTAAGTCCGTTTACAAGATACTTGATTGACCCTTTGCCCTGCCATGCTAGATCTCTGATGGTAGGCTCTACTATTTCGAAATGTTCTGTAATCATGTTCGCTCCTTACTATTAAATTATATGCATACTATACGCTCATTTGGCGTATCTGTCAACCCCTACATGCACCAATAGCTCTCTCTGCTAGGGCTCATATAAGCGGGGGTGTTCACGGGCTCTGAAAACTCGGCACCCGTCATCATGTTACGCACCACACGCTGTTTCTCGATGTTCTTGCT
>Ga0255770_10003556_pt1 | contig 13387 bp, 10 predicted proteins | sample 071ome_22_FD_179968 | JGI IMG/M metagenome (GOLD analysis project Ga0255770, IMG submission 179968) | Coastal salt marsh microbial communities from the Groves Creek Marsh, Skidaway Island, Georgia - 071404AT metaG (version 2) | ecosystem: Environmental > Aquatic > Marine > Intertidal zone >... | reverse complement strand
GATCGGTGCCCGCCTGGCGCCAGTGGCCGACCTGGTGGACATGATCGCCGAGGCAGCCCGTCAGCAGGCCCACCTCACGGGCGTGCAGGCTGCTGCTGCGGTTGCTGGCACCCGGCAGGGTCTTGGCTACCTGGCTGCGTTGACGACGGCCAGCCATCCCGTACCGGCCATTGCGGTTCGCGCCCTGCCGCTCGCACTCGACCCGGTGGTGGCGCTGGTGGCCGACGTGGACACCGCACCCGCTGCGGCTGCCGCAGCAATCGCCACCGCGACCACCGTGAGCATTGTCCGCATCCTCGTCGATCGCCCCGAGGTCAGAGCACGCATCGGCCTTGCCGCTGTACCCACCGCGCGCTGGACATCGCTCGCTGCTGCCCTGAAGCGTGCCGATGCAGCAGAGGACATCGATCAATGCGATCGAGCACTCGCCGATGTAGACCGGGTGATCGACAATGACATCCACCTGTCGACCTATGTGGCCCGGGTGACGACAACGGCATCGCTCACGTGGGGCTGAGGTGGTTCAGCGTGGGCGGCGCGTACCGCCCAAGAAACCACGCTGCCCGCAGGTGTGGAGGTTCGGCCAACAGTTCCGCCGGCAGCCCCGTCAGGCCAATGGTGTGCCGCGACCGCCACATGATCTCTTGGAGGTACAACTCGACACGGAGATAGTCGGCATCAACGTGGTCACTCTCCACCCCGATGGCGAGATCGACCGTATGCCACTCCACTTCACGCCACCGCAGCAGCGGTGCCTGGCGTGCAGGCCGAGGCCCTGATGCGGTCATCACCGTGACGTCCCACGACGCACACGCAGCCCAGGCCGCTTCCAACCGGGCAGATGCCGCGGTGACGTCGTCGAGGAGTGCGTCGATCCCACGCGATGCCCCTGTAGCGATGTCGTGATTGCGTGCGGCGGCATCGCGATACTGCGGACGACCCTCGATCATCTCCACATGACTGTCGGCGTTCCGTGCGAGATGGGTGAGCACATGGCCCACCGTCCACCCCTGACAGCGACTCATCCGCGCCGGATTGAGCAACTGGGGTGATGCCTCCGCCGCGGCGTGCAGGCGCTGCATGAGGCGCGTGTGTGCTCCAGCAACACCATCAAGGTCGCGGCGTAGGTCGCGGTCGGCCATCACGAGTGCACCGTAGGCGATGGACACAACCGGGCACCGATGCCGACGGGACCCTATGCTCGGTGACGCATGTCCCCCGAGCAGTCCCCCGATGCCGAACCGTTGACCGACGATCCACGTCCCGACGGTTTGCGCTCCGCCACCTCGTTGTTGCTGGTCCACACCGGCGATGGAAAGGGAAAGAGCTCCTCGGCCTTCGGCGTGATGCTGCGAGCACTCGCTCTGGACTGGAAAGTTGCCGTGGTGCAGTTCATCAAGAGTGGCGACTGGAAAGTCGGCGAAGAACAGATGGGCGTGCAACTCGGCGTCGACTGGAACTCCTTTGGTGACGGCTTCACCTGGGACTCCAACAACCTCGAGCAGGACCGCGCACACGCCGCCGAAGGCTGGGGCCGGGCAAAGGCCCTCATCGAAGCCGGCGAGCATCGCTTGGTCATCCTCGACGAGCTCACCTACCTGTGCACATGGTCGTGGGTGGATATCGACGAAGTGGTCTCCACCTTGGCCAACCGGCCCGATCACGTCAACGTGGTGGTGACCGGTCGCGATGCTCCGCAGGCGCTGATCGATATCGCCGACACCGTGACCGAGATGCGCGAAGTGAAGCACGCCTACCAGCAGGGCATCCGAGCCAAGCGTGGCATCGACTACTGATCACGGTTCTGCCATGGTTCGCCCCGGTGCTGATGACATCGTCGACACCGCAGATCTGAGCACCGAGATCGCCCAGCGCACCGCCGCTGGTGATCACCTCGTGTGGATTCGGCCCGCCGATGACCCGGCCACGGCAATGATGACCAGCACCAGCGGGCGCCGCACGTTGTTGCGACGCACACCACTCCACGTAGCACGCGGCAACGACGCGCACGCCTGGCATGTGGGCCGCGCCCAGATGGGGTACCGCGACCTCATCCCCGACCGCTGGTATGGGCGGTTCATCGCCTCCCATATTCGCGTGCCGACCGCGGGCGAGGTGCCCGACAGCGTGCATCACCACGATGTGCGCTTTCAGTTTCTCGCGGTGCGGCGGGGTGCCGTGCACGTGGTCTACGAGGACCAAGGCGATCCCTTCTGGATGAGACCGGGTGACGTCGTTCTGCAACCGCCACACATTCGCCATCGTGTCCTTGCCACCGAGGGCGACTTCGAGATCGTGGAAGTCGGCGCACCCGCGGATCATCTCACCGAAATGGATCACCAGATGGCGCTGCCCAATGGCACCGGTGACCCGCAGCGACGGTGGAGCGGTCAACAATTCGTGTTCGACCGGCCCGGTGACAGAGCCACCGTTGGATGGGACTGTGCGGGGGTGGCAGCAGAGCCGACCGCGATCGCTGATGCCACCGACGGCCTCGTCCATGTTGAACGGCTGACAGCCGACGACACGGCCATCGCCGTCAACCGCACACCGCTTGAATTCCGCTTCATGTTCGTGATGGACGGGACAGCCATCGTCCATATCGCGACCTCTGACGAGCCGCTGCACCTCAACACCACCGACGCGGTGACGCTGCCACCCGCCGCGGCCATCACCGACATGGAAATCGACAACGGCTGGATTCTCGACGTCCGGGTACCCGCCACCTGATACGAGTAGCCTCGCGGCGTGCCTCTGCGTGATGCCCCCTCCCAGTTCGCGCGCGGTTTCGCGATGGGTTCGGCCGACATCGTGCCTGGGGTGTCAGGTGGCACCGTCGCGTTGGTTCTCGGTATCTATGAGCGGCTGCTCACGAACATCGGTGCCGCCGCTCATACGGTGCGTGACCTCGTTCGTGGACGGGCCAGCGCGGCCCGGCAGCGTTTTAGCGAGATCGAATGGCTCTGGCTGGGTTCGCTGCTCGCCGGCGTGCTCTGCGCGATCGCTGCGTTGTCCGCTGTGCTCGAGGGCCTGCTCCACGACCATCCAGTACCAACTGCTGGCGTGTTCTTCGGCCTGGTCGCCGCATCGACCACGGTCGCTTGGCGAGAGGTGCACAGCGTCGCGCGAGATCGCATCGCCATGGCCGCCATCGTCGCCATCGCCACATTCGCGCTACTCGGCCTCCGATCCGCAACCGAGGCCACCGGCGACGAGATCGTGACCCGACCGTGGTGGGTGTTCACCCTGGCCGGTGCCGTCGCCATCTGCGCGATGATTCTTCCCGGGGTCTCAGGATCGTTCCTGTTGGTGATGATCGGGATGTACACCGAGGTTCTCGGTGCAGTCAACGACCGAGATGTGGTGGCTCTGGCCGCGACCGCGGCTGGCTGTGCGGTCGGTCTCGGCGTGTTCTCCACCGTGTTGAACAAGCTGTTGGCCGACCACCACGACATGGTGCTGGCCGCGATGGTGGGCCTGATGATCGGTTCGCTCCGCGTGTTGTGGCCGTGGCCAGGTGGCACGGCCACCACCGACCTCGGCACACCCGATCACCAGGTGTTGCTCACCGTGCTGTTGGGCGTGGGTGCGGCTCTCGCGGTGCTGGGGATCGACCGCGTGGTGCGCCGACCCACCACCTGAGGTCAGCTGACCAGGTCGGCGATTCGCCCCAGCCCGGTCGCGATGTCGTCGTCGCCGAGCGCAAACGAGAACCGGGCATACCCCGGTGCGCCGAAGGCCTCCCCGGGGACGAATGCAACCTTCGCCTCGGTGAGGATCAGATCGGCGAGCTCAAGCCCGTTCGCTGCGCGACGACCGCCCAGATCCACACCGAGAAGTCCACTGATATTCGGGAAGCAGTAGAAGGCCCCCTCGGGAGCGCCACAGGTGATCCCAGGGATGTCGTTCAGCATCGCGTGCATGGCCGTTCCGCGCCGTTCGAATGCCGTGCGCATTGCAAACACCTCATCGAGGGGACCAGCCACCGCGGCGAGAGCGGCGCGCTGGGCCACATTCGACACGTTCGAGGTGGCATGGCTCTGGAAGTTTGCTGCTGCCGAGATGACATCGTTCGGGCCGACCATCCAACCAACCCGCCACCCGGTCATCGCATAGGTCTTGGCCACACCATTCACGATGATGCACTGCCCGGCGAGATCGGGAACGAGCGCTGGCATCGAGGCGAACACTGCGTCGCCGTAGACGAGGTGTTCGTAGATCTCGTCGGTGATCACCCAGATGTCGTGCTCGAGTGCCCAGTTGCCGATCGCGGTGATCTCCGCCGGTGAGTACACCGCCCCTGAGGGGTTATCGGGACTCACAAACAACAGCACCTTGGTGCGATCGGTGCGCACGGCCTCCAACTGTTCGACGCTGACCTTGAAGTTGGTGCTGTCGTCGGTGTCGACAACCACCGGGACACCACCGGCAAGGGTGATCGCCTCGGGGTAGGTCGTCCAATACGGCGCCGGGCAGATCACCTCGTCACCGGGGTCGCACAGTGCAGCGAACGCGGTGTACACGGCGTGCTTTCCGCCGTTGGTGACGAGTACCTGGGAGGCCTCGACCTCCACCCCGGAGTCGCGAAGGGTCTTGTCGGCAATGGCAGAGCGCAACTCAGGCAAACCCGGTGCGGGTGTGTAGCGGTGGTTCTTCGGGTCGCGGCAGGCAGCGACTGCCGCCTCGACGATGTGATCCGGTGTTGGGAAATCGGGTTCACCCGCCCCGAAACCGATGACGTCGGCTCCCTCGGCGCGCAGCGCCTTCGCCTTGGCGTCGACGGCGAGAGTCGCAGATGGAGCGATGGATGCGAGGCGTTGCGAGGTGCGGTTCACCCCCACATGTTGCCACCAAGTTGGTGCGGTCACTCCCCCGACACGGCATCCTGTGGGGGTGAACCCCACCGACATTGTGATCCCGAGCGAGTTACTGCCCTCAGACGGGAGATTCGGTTGTGGACCATCGCTGGTGCGATCGGAACAGATCGACGCCATTGTGCAACGCCAGCGTGACGTCATGGGCACCTCGCACCGGCAGCCCCCGGTGAAATCGGTGGTGGCCTCGGTACGTGCCGGCCTGAGCGAACTGTTCGGGCTGCCCGATGGGTGGGAGGTCATGCTCGGCAATGGCGGCTCCACCGTGTTCTGGGATGCCGCCACTTTCGGGCTCATCGACAACACAAGCCAGCACCTGAGCTTTGGCGAGTTCTCATCGAAGTTCGCCCAAGCGGTTGACGCCGCACCTCATCTCGGCACGCCCGAGGTGATCACGGCCGACCCCGGCGACCATCCCGAAGCTGTCAGCCGTCCGGGCGTTGACGCCTATGCGCTGACCCACAACGAAACCTCCACCGGCGTGGCCATGCAGTTGCGACGGCCGTTCGGCGCCGACAGCGACGCGCTGGTGTTGGTCGATGCCACCTCCGCTGCCGGTGGTCTGGCCTGGGACCCTGCCGAGGTCGACGTCTACTACTTCGCGCCACAGAAGTCGTTCGGCTCCGACGGTGGGCTGTGGTTGGCTGCGTGCTCGCCTGCCGCCGTCGAACGGATCGAACGCATCGGCGCAAGCGACCGCTGGCGCCCCGCATCGATCGATCTGTCTATCGCGCTGACCAATAGCCGCCAGGACCAGACCTACAACACCCCGGCGTTGGCCACATTGATCATGTTGGACGAGCAGGTGCGCTGGATGCTCTCCAACGGTGGAGCAGCATGGGTGTCCGAACGCGTCAGAGCATCATCGTCAACGGTGTACGGCTGGGCCGCCGAGCGCGAGTGGGCCACGCCCTTCGTGGTCGATCCTGCGAAGCGTTCCCAGGTGGTTGCCACGATCGATCTCGACGATGCCGTGACGGCCACCGATGTCGCTGCTGTGCTGCGCGCCAATGGTGTTGTCGACACCGACAGCTATCGCAAGCTCGGACGCAATCAGTTGCGCATCGGCATGTTCCCTGCAATCGACCCGGCCGATCTAGCTGCGTTGTGCGCCTGCATCGATCACGTCGTGGAGCAACTCGGCTGAGATGACGCGTCCCATCTCCGTCGACGAGGTCCTCGACCTGCACACCGCCGATCTCGGTGAGCTTGAACGCCCGGTGCTGGTTCTGGTGCTCGAGGGGTGGTTCGACATGGCGGGCGCTGCCACCCGCGCTGTCGATGAACTGTTCGATCGTTCCCACCGCTTGACGATCGGCGAGATCGACCCCGACCCGTTCTACGACTTCACCGTGGAGCGCCCTCGCGTGGAGATGACCGATGGCGAGTTGCGCCGGATCATCTGGCCGGAGAACCGCATCGACTTGTGGCGAGCCCCTGCAGGAGGGCGCCATGTGGTGGTGCTCACCGGTGTGGAACCCCATCTGTACTGGGACACGTTCGCACGCGCGGTCATCGAGGTCGCCGAGCGCCTCGGCTGCCAACTGGTCGTCACCCTGGGCGCCGGCGCTGAGGCCATTCCCCACAGCCGACGCCCATTCGTGACCGGCAGCTCGACCACGGTGGATCTCGCCCGACGGTTGGGCTTGTCGTCACCGTCGTATCAGGGTGTGACCGGTTTGGTGGGTGTGTTGCAGACGCTCCTCGACAACATTGGACGACCATCGGTGTCGCTCAGGGTCGGCATTCCGCACTACCTGTCGAACACCGGCCATCCGATGTCGAGCGCCGCGCTCGTGGATCACCTCTCGCATGTGCTCGGTCTGGGAGTGGATGCCGACCTCTCCGACGACATCGCTGCGGCGCGCGCAATGCACGATGAGGTCGTTGCCGCAGACCCACAATTGGCCATGTACGTGGCGATGCTCGAGCGCGAGCACGACCGTCGTACCGAGGCACAGATCCCCTCCGCGGAGGATCTCGGTGCCGAACTCGAAGAGTTCCTGCGCGGCCTCGACGGCGACTCTGACGACTGAGGTCCACACGTCCGCGCCCGCGGCACACGCGCCAGATGCGTACTGTTGGCCCATGTCCACCACAGACGCACTGCGTCCTGACGACTCTCGGGTGATCACAGACGCACGCGGCCAGGTGGCTGATCGCTCACTGATCGAGCATTCACAACGCCTGGAACCAACTCTTCATCACGTCGCTGAGGGGGTGTGGTGTCTCGTCGGCAACGGTCTGTCGAATCAAACCTTCGTCGAGGGACCAGAGGGCATCATCGCCATCGATACCGGTGAATCGATCGAGGAGATGAGTGAAGCGGTCGCAACGTTACGCACAGTGACCGCCACACCGATCGTCGCGGTGATCTACACACACTTCCACTACGTATCCGGCACCGCTGCCCTCATCGGCTCGGAGCCGGTAGACGAGATCTGGGGACATGCTCGGATTTCCGACAACCTCCGACGGTCCGCCACCGAGATCGCACCGGCCTATGGACGCGGTCTCGTGCAACAGTTCGGCATCCAACTCCCCGACGACGGACCCGACGGCGTCGTGAATGTGGGCCTCGGCCTGGCCTACCGCATGCCACGCCATGCCCCGTTCACGCCTGGACATGTGCCGGCAACGCAGACCTTCGATCAGGCAACAACCATCCACGTCGCGGGTCTTGAAATCGAGGTGACTCCGGCCCCGTCAGATGCCGATGACTCTGTCACCCTCTGGATCCCCCACTACGGACTTGCCGTGCACAACCTGATGTGGCCGGCACTGTTCAATGTCTTCGCCATTCGGGGTGAGGAGTACCGAGACCCACAGATTCTCCTCACCGGCCTCGACCACCTTCACAGCCTCAATGCCGAACATCTTGTTGCCACTCACGGCCCGCCCCTGTCGGGTGCCGACCAGGTCACCACACGTCTGCGGCGCTATCGCGACGCGATCCAATATCTCTGGGACCAGACCGTGCGGTGGACGAATCGCGGCGCCACTTCAGCCGAACTAGCCCACCGCGTGCGTCTTCCCGACATCTACGACGATGATTGGCTCACCCAGCAGCACTACGGCATCGCGGAACACCACACACGCCAGATCCGCAGCGGCCTCTTTGGGTTCTTCGACGGCGACCCGGCACATCTGCTCCCACATGACCGTTCCGACCATGCCCTGCGAACGATCGAGGCGATGGGGGGACGCGACAGCGTGCGCCAACGATGCACCGAGGCGATTGACAACGATCTGCGATGGGCGTTGCACCTCGCCGCACATCTGGCTGCTCACCCCGACGCCGATGAGACCGATCAGGGCCTGCTTGCCACCGTTCTGCGCACCGTGGCCCGCCGCACACCCAGCGCGAACATCCGGAACTGGTGTCTCACAACCGCTCGTGAGATCGATGGCACCATCAATATGGCGCGTCACCGCTCGCATCGGCTGAGTCGCCGACAGCTCACTGGTTGGGACCTCGTCACAACGGTCCGTGTGCTCAGGGTCATGGTCGACCCAGATCGCCTCACCGGCATCGATTGCCATATCGCCCTTCAGGTCGATGGCGACCAATGCGGGCTGCACTTTCGTAACCACATCATGTGTCCGACCGACGGAGCATCTGCCGACCACACCCTGCGCTGCACCCGCGACGTCTGGGATTCCCTTCTCGCCGGCGATGGCACACTCACGGCAGCGATTGCTGGCGGCACGGTGGTCATCGACGGGAACGCCACCGCGGTCCTCGTGGCATGCGCATCGCTGGACCACCCAGCCTTTCGGGGGGTCGATGATGACTGACCTCCCCCGCCCCAGTCCCCCGTTTGGCGGTCGAATCGAACGCCTCATCGACGACTCCACACCTGCACCGTTTCCATCTCAGTACCGGACACGCGGGGCGCCCAACGTGCTGCTCATCATGCTCGACGATGTCGGTTTCGGATCGATGTCGACCTTCGGCGGACCGGTCCCCACACCCGGACTTGATCTGGTCGCCGCGGACGGGGTGGTGTACAACCAGTTTCACACCACCGCCTTGTGCTCACCGACCCGCGCTGCGTTGTTGACCGGCCGACATCACCACCGCGTCCATATGGGCGGCATCACCGAAATCGCCAACTCGTACCCCGGTTACGACTCAGCGATTCCAAGCGAGGCTGCCACCGTCGCTCAGGTGTTGAGGATGTCGGGGTACTCAACGTCATGTTTTGGCAAGTGGCACCTGACTCCCTCGTGGGAACAGAGCCCGGCAGGACCGTTCGACAGGTGGCCAACCGGTCTCGGATTCGACCGCTTCTACGGCATCATCGGTGCGGAGGCGTCGCAGTGGGAACCCGCGGTCTATGACCAAACGACACCGATCTCTCCTCATGTCGGGCGCCCTGGCTATCACCTCACCGAAGACCTTGCCGACCACGCCATCGAATGGATGCAGCGCCAACGCGCATCAGCACCCGACACCCCATGGTTCTGTTACTTCTCAACCCCCGCCGTGCACGCACCACACCACGCGCCAGCCGAGTGGATCGACCGATTCGCGGGCGCATTCGACGGTGGCTGGGATGACCTGCGCGACACCATCTATCGACGCCAACTCGAACTGGGGGTGATCCCAGCAGGAACTGCGAACACCAGCCGGCCTGAACAGATCCCGGCGTGGGAGGACTACCCAGAGAGGTACCGCCCGGTGGCCACCCGCCTGATGGAGTGTTTTGCCGGGTTTCTTGCCCATACCGACCACCACATCGGCCGGGTCATCGACGCCAGTCGCCAATTGGACACGCGCGACGGCACCGACACGTTGGTCATCTATCTCACCGGTGACAACGGTGCCTCTGCCGAGGGCACCGTGCACGGTGCATGGAGTGCTCCATCGTTTCAAAATGGTGTGCACGAAGATCCGGAATGGCTCCTCGAACACATCGACGACTTCGGTACTGCCCGATGCGAGAACCACTTCAATGTGGGCTGGGCATGGGCTCTCGACGCACCTTTCCAGTGGATGAAACAGGTGGCATCACACTTTGGCGGTACGCGCAACGGATTAGCTATGTCCTGGCCAGGTCGTATCCCGGCCGGAGGTGGGCTGCGATCGCAGTTCCACCATGTGGTGGATATCGCACCGACGATCTACGCCGCCGCGGGTATCGAACCTCCTGTGCGGGTCAACGGGATCGAGCAGATGGATCTTGACGGCGTCGCAATGAACTACAGCTTCGACGCAGACGGCACCAGCCACCGACACACCCAGTACTTCGAAATCCTCGGCAATCGCGCGATCTACCACGACGGCTGGATCGCCTCGTGTTTCCACGGCCGTGTCCCCTGGATTCGAATGCAGGCCTATGAATTCGACGGGCCAGATGAGAGCTGGGAGTTGTACGACGTGACGAATGATTTCTCACAGTCTGTGAACCTCGCCGATGACCACCCGGATCGCCTCGCACAGCTCACGGCCCTGTTCGACGAAGAAGCTCGACGCAACGGGGTCTACCCCCTGCGTGACGCCGGCTCGCGCCGCGACGGCGACCGCGCAGTGCCGCATTCGCTCGGAGGTCGCCGCATGATGACCTACACCACGGCTCATGTCCGAATGCCCGAAGCGTCGGTCGTCAGCCTCAAGAACTGCTCATGGCAGATCACTGCACGAATCCGCTCCAACGGCGACGACGACGGGGTCATCGTCTGCCAAGGCGGAAATATGGCCGGCTGGGCATTGTGGCTGGATCACGGCATTCCGCGCTTCATCTACAACTGTTTCGGACATGACCTCACCATGATCGACGGACCTGCGTTGACGCCCGGCGACCACGCACTGCGCGTGGACTTTGTGTACGACGGTGGTTTTGGTCGCGGTGGTGACTTGATGATCAGCGTGGATGGCGCCGGCGCAGGTGCAGCACGACTTGAGCGCACGGTCCCGCTGGTCTTCTCGATGAGCGGCGAGACCTTCGATATCGGGACCGATACAGGCGCACCAGTGGGCCCGTACCCTCACGACTACCGCTGTACAGCTGAGATCATCGACGTCACCCTCGAACGACTCGATGAACCATCTCCAGACGTCGTCCGCCAGGTAGCCGAAGGGATGTGGCGCGCCGGTCTCAGCACGCAGTGACCGCGTAGTCAGCCGGCGGCGGCAAAACCTGCTTCGAGGTCGGCGATGATGTCGGCGATGGCCTCAAGCCCCACCGACAGTCGGATCAGGCCCGGGGTGACATCGCTGGCTGCCTGCTCCTCGGGTGTCAACTGGCTGTGGGTGGTGCTTGCCGGGTGGATCACCAGCGATCGCACATCGCCGATGTTCGCCACATGGCTGTGCAGGCTGAGACCTTCCACAAATCGCTTGCCGGCCTCGAGACCACCCTCGATCTCGAAGGCCAACACCGAGCCGTAGCCGCGGCCGCCACCGAGTCGTGTCGCACGCTCATGCCATGGGCTCGAGGCGAGACCCGCATAGTTCACTGAGCGCACTTGGGCGTGCCCATCGAGGAATTCAGCGACAGCCTGGGCATTTGACCAATGTCGTTCCATGCGCAGGCTGAGGGTCTCGATGCCCTGCAGGATCATGAAGGCGTTGAATGGCGACACCGCCATGCCGAGGTCGCGCAACAACTGCACTCGAGCCTTCAGAATCATCGACCCGTGACCGAGGGCCGGCCAGTAGGCCAAGCCGTGGTAGCTGGGATCGGGCTCAGTGAAGTTCGGGAAACGACCCGACGCGCCATAGTCGAAGGTGCCACCATCGACGATGCCGCCCGCCACCGAGGTGCCGTGGCCGCCCATGAACTTGGTGAGGCTGTGGACGACGATGTCGGCACCCCACTCGAGGGGGCGCACCAGATACGGCGTGCCAACCGTGTTGTCGACCATCAACGGGATGCCTTCGGCATGAGCCACCGACGACACGCCCTCGATATCGAACATGTCGTTCTTCGGATTCGGCAGAACCTCACCGTAGAACAGGCGCGTCTCGTCGCGTACCGCGGCGCGCCACTGCTCGAGATCGTGTGGATCGTCGACGAAGGTCACCTCGATACCCATCTTGGGCAGGGTGTAGTGCAAGAGGTTGTACGACCCGCCGTACAGCGACGGTGAGGCCACAATGTGGCTGCCGGCTTCGCACAGGGTGAGGATGGCCAATGTCTCGGCGGCTTGGCCCGATGAGGTCACCAGCGATCCCGGCAGTCCGATCGCGGTGGTGCAGCCACCCTCGAGCGAGTTCAACCGGGCTTCGAGCGCACCCTGCGTGGGGTTCATGATGCGGGTGTAGATGTTGCCTACCTCGGCCAGGGCGAAGAGGTCGGCGGCATGCTGGGCGTCGCGGAACTCATAGGACGTGGTCTGGTAGATGGGCACGGCCCGTGATCCAGTCGTCGGATCCGGATCGCCACCGACGTGGATCTGACGTGTTGCGAAATCCCAGTTTTCAGTCATGGGCGCGCATGATATGGCGCCAATTCCTGACTTGCAAGGTCATATTTCGAGACGACGCCGTCGATGCGCTCGCCAGACCACCACCCAGGTGGGCACAGCAAGGACCGCAGCGATACCCGACACCAGCGCCACACCATCACCAATCGCTGCAACTGTGTCGGCATCCACCACCGCGGCATCGCCCGCGAGCAGCGAACGCACCGACTCGACAGCACCTGTGCGCGCTTCCACCGTGCCGAGCAGAACAGCCCCGCCCAATGCCACCGCTGCCGTGATCGCCACCGTGCGCACGAACTGATGGGCTGCATTCACGCGACCCATCTCCGACTCGACGGCATCGCGCTGCATCCACGTGATCCCCGATGTCGACACCAACCCGATCGATATACCCATTGCGGAGAACCCAACGAAGAGCACCCATAGCGGGCCGTCGACAGCGAAGACCACGGTGACGAGCACCAGGGCCGGCAACATCGTTGAGGCACCAGCCACCGTCGCCCGCGACTCGGGCCACGTCCGCGGCAGCCGCGAGAACACCACAGCGCCGAGGGTCCACCCAACGGTGAGGAACACCAAGGTGAATGCCGCCGCCTGCTCACTCGTGCCGCGCACCGTCTGGACGTACAGCGGGAGGTAGTTATCGGCAGCCAATCCCACGATCAGCACCGCCGCGGTCGATAGGTGCACAGCACCGAGGGGGAACCGCACCAGATGCTCACGTCGCATGACCGGATCAGTTGTCCGACCCGCATGCGACCAGTACGTGCGCCCGACCATGGTTGCCACCGCTGCAGCCGCTGCGACCACCCACCAGCGCACACCCAGTTGGGCAACAGCGGCCAATGTGGCCACGACGAACACCGTCAACAACGCCACGCCGCGCCAGTCGGTGTCGACGCGACCCGCGCGGTCGCGGGTGGCCGGCAGCGACCGCCAGCCCGCAGCGAGCGCTCCCAGCGTGATCGGAATCTGCGCAGCGAACACCAAGCGCCAGTCACCGAACGCCAACAGGCCAGCGGCCACCGCCGGGCCGCCAAAGCCCATCAGACCCCACACCAGGGAATTCGCTGCAAACGCCC
>Ga0255770_10003555_pt1 | contig 13390 bp, 8 predicted proteins | sample 071ome_22_FD_179968 | JGI IMG/M metagenome (GOLD analysis project Ga0255770, IMG submission 179968) | Coastal salt marsh microbial communities from the Groves Creek Marsh, Skidaway Island, Georgia - 071404AT metaG (version 2) | ecosystem: Environmental > Aquatic > Marine > Intertidal zone > Salt... | reverse complement strand
CGGGTCGTTCCCAACCACTCGTTCGCTTCGCTTTACGCGTCGTCGGCGTCACCGCCGCGCGCGCGCGTCGTCCGTCGCCGACGCGCGCCGACGAACGGGTCGTCGACGCAAAAGTCGCGTTTGCGCGCATCGTTCGCATCGTAGCTCGCGGACGCTTCGCGCGTCGTCGTCGTCGTCGTCGTCGTGTGGCGCCGGTGATTGTCCAATCGCGACTAATCGCCGTCTGCCAACCTGGAAAAAGGCAACCAGGTTCAAAGAAAATCGATAGGATAAAAAAACGCTTCGTACTCACGATGAACAGCGTGAAAACAAGGTTCGATTTTCATTTGATCGATGGGACGTTTTCATGCGTTACGACCCGAAAAGGCGTTTCTGCGCAACCGCAGAGTGCGCGTCGGGCGTCGCGCGCGACCATGGGACGACCGCGCTCGCCCGATGACGAGGCGAAAACCATCGGGAGCGAGTCTTTCGTGAAAACGGCGGGCGCGTCCGGATTCGGGTTCGGGTTCGGGGACGCGGCGAGCGTGGAACTCGCGACGGATGAGCGCACAGCTGGAGAACTTTGGAGGCGCGAAAAGTTTAAGGATTTTCGATGGCGAGCGCGGTGCGCGGGGGTGGATAAGGATCCCGCGGTGGCGGCGGAGCTGGAGAAGATGGTTAGATTGACGATGTCGCTGAATGAGATGAGCACCGAGCAGAGGGAGAGGCCGGAGAGCGTACCGTGGTGGAGGGATGGGGAATACGACGAGACGCGCGCCGAGGACGCAAACGATAGAGGAATGGAGGCGATGCGCGGTCAGGCGTACGAGGAGGCGTTCGATGCGTTCACAGAGGCGATTCGATTAGAACCGAGAAAAGCTGTGTACCACGCGAATCGTGCGGCGGCGGGGATTAAGCTGGAACGCTTCCGAGCTGCCGCCGAGGACGCCGAGTGCGCCATCGAGAGAGACGCCAAATACGTCAAAGCGCTTCTTCGCGCGGGAACAGCCAATTTGAAGTTGAGGCTACCGGACAAGGCACTCGAGATGTTTGATTCGGTTCTCACGATTGATCCGGATAATGAAAAGGCTATCAAGGGTAGGCAAGAAGCGGAGCACGCCGCCGCCGCTGCGAGCGCCGAAGTAAAACGTCAAGAGCAAGCAGCCTTACACGGAGCCAGGCCCGCGCTGCCGAGGCGAGATATTGACGAAGAAATCGCAGCTGAGTCGTTACTGAGCGCAGAGGGCCTCTTACGCGCCAATCCAAACTTTGAAGGCGCGAAAGCCAACGTGGCCGAGGCGTTGGTACAATGTCAACGATACGAGATGGCTCTCGAGCGATGTAAAACCTTGATGGAAGACTCTCTCGATCGCAAGTACATCGTTGCAGAGACTCGTTTGCGCATGGGTGACGTCGACGGAGCTCTGGCTGAAATCTCAAGCGCTTCGTTCAGAGATTCGTATGATTGTTTCGCGTGTAAGAAGTGCGTCGAATTGGGCGGACGAATACTTCATCTGCAGGATTTGATTCAGCGAGCCGAGCGCGATTGCGAAGACGGTCAGTACAGCAACGCAATTCGATTGTTAGATCAAATCTTACGCATACCCGAGGGATCGATGAAGACGTGGTTACGAGGTCGCATTCTACGCAAGCGTGCCGAATGTGTGTTCAAGCTGCACGAATACGACTCCGTCAACGACGAGACGGCGAACACGCGCTTCGCCAAAGCTTCCAAAGACTTGACCGAGTGCATCGCTTTAAATGGTCGAGATTACGAAACCTTCATTCTCCGGGCATCCATGTGCGCCGCTCGAGGCGATCATCACAATGCGTTTACCGATTTGAGATTTGCCCAGACGCTCGCGCCAACGTACCCAGGAATCGACAACATGGTCCGCACCGCAGCCTCAAAGGCGCTTCGCACGAATTCTCCACACGATATTAAGAGACCCACCGGCACCGGGCACAAGATTCCGAACGGGGGCAAATTCTACGACATTTTGGGCATCAAGCCAGACGCCGACGCCAAGGCTGTGAAATCGGCCTATCGCAAACTCGCGGCGGTGTGGCACCCTGACAAATGGGTCAAAGCGTCGGAAGAGGAGGCAGCCAAGGCGGAGAAAACTTTCAAATCTTTACAGCGCGCGTACACGACGCTCAGCGATCCGAAACAGCGCAAGATGTACGATTTAGATCCGCATCGTTTCGACGAAGTCGACCGGTGATTTTGTATTTTGTACCTTTTGTTTCCTTCAACTCCATAGCATAGCGCCACACAGCGCCGCATCGGTCCAATGGACATGCGCGCGCTCTCCCTCACGCGCGTTGTCGCGTCATCACCGTCCTTCTCCGGGCGCCGCGTCGTCGACAAGGCTGTTGTGGGGCGTTTTATCGCGCACAAAGCGTCCTCGTTGAGGCGCAGTCGTTTCCAACCACCGCGAGCGTCTGCCGCTGATTCAGACTCCGATCGTGCCTCGGACGCGACCGCGCCGGCTCGCGCGCGCCGGCGGCGCGTCGTGCGTCGCCCGCTCGACGCCGAGGCGGCGTCGAAATCGACGTCGTCGCGCAAGAGAGGCGAAGCGCTGAGCGCGGAGGAAAAGCGCGCACGCGCCGAAGCGCTCAGGCTCCGCGATATTGAGCTTCGCGCCGAGCCCCTCGTCCGCAGTCTGCTCCGAGCGTGCGAGAACAACGAAACGCGCGCGGCGCAAGAACGCAAAAAAGAGCTCTGGGACCTCGTCGGGGAGGAAAATCTCCGCGCGGTGCCGGCTCGAGCGCACGACGCGCTCGTCTCGATGTACTCGCGCGCCAGGCTCCCCGCGCTCGCCGAGCGCGCGTTCGCCGACGCCCTTCGTGCCGGCGCACCACCCACCGACACCACCGTCTGGCAACTCGTCGAGTGTTTCGAATCCACCGACTGCGCCTCCAAAGCCGAGGAAGCGCTCGCGTATTTAGAGGCGCGCGGCGCCGCCCGAGCCGAAGACTCAGCCGAACGAGACGCAAACTAGCACAAAGACGACCGCCGACGCTTCGTCCACGCTCACCCCACTGTAACACCACTAGATACCAAAGAGAGACAAAAAAAGTAAACACTTACAGCCACGACCCGCGTCGTCGCGTCGTCGCGAATCGTTCATCCGAACGCGCGCGAGTCGTCCTCTATCCACTCGCCCAAATGTCCGAATCTCAACGGTATAATATAAAAGATACCCATAAAGCTATGTAGGTATCAAATGTATAGGTCACAACCCTGACGACATAAATCTTTTGGTCTCAATCGGACCGGCGGCGCCTCACTCCCCGGTGCTCACGTCGACACCCCCTTCCACCCGACGACGACGGTACGTACGCACGAAGCGAACGCGCGCGACGGTCCGCCGACGCGCGCGACGAGCATCGACGCAGACGGTGACGATCGATCCTCCGCGCGCGTAAACCCGCGATAAAAGCCGCGACGGACGACGGAGGGACGTTCGAAGAAGGAATTTCGTACACGAGGCATTCATTCATTCTTGAAGAATCTGAGTGAATCGTCCGCGCATCGCCGGGTTGCGACGGGTGAAACGGTGGAAACGACGCGGAAACGATGCGCGAGGAAGGGATTCTTCGATGTACACCGAGGGTTGGGGTTTTACGCGACGACGGGGCGGGTATAGGGTGGCGAATGCGTCTCGGTCTTTGAGGGTTCTTCTGAAGCTTTCATTTCGGGATCTGCATTTTAATTTCCAATCAACTGTTCGTCGAGCGTGACGCGAGGACGCCGTCGGCCGGGATTTTGCGGTTTGAACGACGCGTGAGAACGTGGTTGACTGACTTTTCGGTGATTTGTGCGAATCAATGCGCACAGGAGAAACGAACGAAGACGCGTTTGAACCGACGCGAGATCTTATTTCCAGAGACCTTGACAAAGCCGGACGAGAAGACTTTCGTCCGTGGGAAAATATGTCTGCGGAAGTCGTAGCTGTTGAGAATGGTGGAGCCGCTGATGCGGAAAAGGTGACCACCGAACCGGTGGTGCCGGAGGACGCGACGATGGCTGACGCGCCGGCGACGCCTGGAACGGATGGCGCGGGGGCGGCGGATGTTCCGCAAGAAGCGGCGCAGGGGAAGTGGCTCGCAAACGCCGTCAAGGCGGAACGAGGGGAGATTTTGCTCACGATTAACCAATCGATCAAGGCGCCAAAGGGTTACGCGTACATGCCAGCTGGTGATTACGCGCCGTTCGAGGCAAACTGGATGGAGAGTAAGAAGCGCGTTCGTAAGCCGTCCGCGAAGGCAGATGGTGGCGAGGGCGACTTTTCCGACGGCGTATTTGCGGCACCGACTGCTGGCGACGATTCCGCAAAGATCCCCGAGAAGCCGGACGAGGAACTCACCGAAGAAGAACGCGAGTTGCGACGCATTCAGCGCAAGGAGCAAAAACGTCGACAAAAGGAGGAGCTCTTGGCGCGTCTGAAAGCCATCGAGGAAGCCAAGACCAAGGTGCAGAAGATTGAGGAGGAAAAGAAGTCTCGCTTTGCCTCTCTTCCGCCACCGCGCCCAACGTCGACGCGACCCGTCAAGTCGATGCCCACTTACAGCAACTACAGCTCTGGCGGGTCAAAGGGTGGCAAAAAGTCTGCAGCCGCGATGGCGAGTGCGGGTTACAAGAAGATGCGTGACGGTAGATTCATCACCAACGCGCGACTTCAGCGCGAGCACGAAATTGACCAAGAACGACAGCTCCGTCATAAGGATATGATCAGACGTTGCCGCGAAGTTCTCAACTTGACCAAAAAACACAAGTTTCACAGAATCTTCCTGTACCCAGTCGATGCGGTGCGCCTCGGTATCCCCGATTACTACGACATCATCAAGCAGCCGATGGATTTGGGAGCGATCAAGAAGAAGCTTGATGATCGGAAGTACGAGAACCCGGAACAGTTCCGCGATGACATGCGGTTGATATGGCAAAACTGTGCGACGTACAACTCCCCTGACTCTGACGCCGGCCACATGGGTGCGGTGATGAAGAATGAGTTTGAGAACGCGTGGTTGAACAGCCAACTCGAAGAATACACGGCGCACGATCAAGCCATCCGGGCTCAAGAAGAGATTGATATTCGTAACACTCCCGCGACGCCCATCAGTCAGGAAGCCGTCGCCGTTCAAGAAGCTCGCGAGCAACTCGAAAAGATGCGCCGCGAGATTGAAGAGCTCAGACGCGCCAAGCAAGAGGCCATGTACAAGGATGACGACTTCCTCGACGACGACGAACCCATTCCGCGTCCAAAGTCCAGATCCCGTGGTGGCGCCCAGAAGCGCAAGGCTGATCCGGAAGAGGATCCAGACTTTGACTTTGACGACGCGCGCATGGATGAAGACGTGTACAAGGAATTCAGAGAGGAGAAGCGCGCGCGCAGCGAAATCAAGCGCGCGGCTCGTGCTGAGACAGCGCTGCCCAAGCGCGAAATGTCCTTTGAAGAGAAGCACGATCTCACCATGCTTTTGCAAGAGCTTCCGGAAGAAAAGCAAGGTCGCGTTGTTCAAATTGTCAGTGAGCGCAAGAAGGGTATGGACCAAGCCGATGACGACGAGATTGAAATCAACATTGAAGAGCTCGACTCTGAAACTTTGTGGAAGCTCGACAAGTACGTTCGCGGCGTCTTGCGTCCGAAGAAGCGCAAACTCAACGCTGCAGAACAGCTTCTCGAAGCCAAGATGCGCGAAGCCCAAGCCGCAAGAGAGCTCGCCGCTGTCGAAGATACGTTGAAGCACGTGCAAGAGACGGGTGGTAGCTACAAGGAAGTCGTCGACGCGCAGACTGGCAAGAAACCACAAGCGCCGCCAGCCGCCGGAGCCGCCGCCGCATCCGACAGCGATGACTCCGACTCCGACTCTGATACGTCGAGCTATGACAGCGCCGAAGGTGCTGGTAGCAACCCTGAAAAGCGTGGAGCTGCCGCCGTGACGTCTAGACCAGGCGCTATCCCAGTTGATCAGTCGACCAACGTCTTTGCCAACGAGGCGCCGGGCATCAAGCAAAACGTCTCCAAGGCTGCGGTAAACATCCAGAATCCGTCTGGCTGGGAAACCCTCGCTTCGTCGGACACTCCGTCCGCCCCGGTGGCGCCAGCCGCAGCGGCCACTCAAGATGCCATCCCTGATGACCTGTGGAGCGAATTCGAAGCTGCCGCTCAACAAAAGCAACAGCTCGACAAGTCGCGCCAAGAGGACGCCGCTCAAGCCGAAGCCGAACGTGCCAGACTCGAAGCTGAAAAGAAGGCTGAAGAGGAAGCGAAGAAGCGCGCCGTCGAAGAAGCCAAAGAAGCTGAAATTCGCGCGCGCGAAGAAGCGCGCGCCAAGGCTCGCGAAGAGCTCGAGAACACCACTCAGACGGTTGATCTCGAAGAGCAACGACTCGCCATGAAGGAATTTGGCGGCGACGGCATGGGTGGAATGATGGGAGCCATCGATACCAAGCAACTCAAGGGTGACGGACAATAAAACAACGTCCACAACACCTAACATATCATCAGTCGAGAAAGTCGTCTCACTGCGTCATGGGACGAGCGAAGACGTAAAAGAAGAACAAAAACACGACACAAACCGATTCCGCCAACAAAGGATACCCGATAAGACGCAACTTTTTTCCAACGAAAAAAACAACACCTGTACAGAAAACAAACAAAATACCTAGCAACAATCAAACTGAGAAAAGGAAGGAGAAGGCGACGAGCGACTTTTGTGATATTACCCTAAAAACATTTAGCCAACAACGTTTGGCTTGCCCCCGAGTCGAGTCAACGCTCCTCCAGTCGATGCAATTTTCATCGTCCTCGAGTCAACGCATCGAGATGAATCATGTGCGCGCGAATAGGAAATTTACACGAGAAGAAGCTGCGTTAACGCAAGCTAGGCGCTTCGTTGTGAATTACATGCGATCGATCGCTCTCTACGTTTTCACCATGCTAAAGACGAACGCCACCGCTGCACGCGACGGCTTTCGACGACTCTGCGAGCACCGCTTAGAGCGCAGAGGTGAGGTAGATCGCGAGCGCGCCAGAGCCGATGACACCGGCAACAGTCGCCGCCCAGTAGAGCAAGTTACCCTCGTACTTGTCACCGTCAGACTTGAACTCTTGCGGGGACCAGATCGGGGAGTATTCGTCGACGTTGGCCTTGCCGTTGCGGATGCCGAGCTTGTACACGTAGCCAGCCTTACCGCTGCGCCTGAAATTTACAAGAGAAAACGAAACGAGCGAGCCAAATCAACCGTCAGTCTCGAGTTTAACAAAGAAATCATCGAGTGTTTCCCTCTCGCATCCGCCGCGCGTTTCACCGCGCGACGCCGCCAACACCAGCCAAACCAACAATACGGACTGTTTACCCATATCGATACAGGTCACGACGAGTCGAGAAAAGATAACGCAAAGAGATAGATACGCACGTCTTCGGGGCCGAGCCAGCTTCGGTGGAGCCCTTGTAGCCGACGTTGCGCTGCGCCGGGGCAGCCTTGACGCCCTGCGTGTGCATCGAAAACCAATCGCATCCATTCGTCAGTCACCGCACTCTCTCTCATCGTCGTCTCTCATCGTCGTCGCCTCCGCCCGTCGGTCGCTCCCTCGCGGATCGGATCGCGGATCGTCCGATCGCGATACCCCTCGACCCAACCCGAGACGCGCGATCGACCTCTCACGCGTTCCGCGACGCCCCCGACGCCGCTCCCGCGCGGCGGTATCGCCACGAAAACATTTCCCCGCATTCATCCCCGACGTCCGTCGGCGTCGACGTCGCCGCGCCGTCCACCGCGTCCGCGTTTCCGTCGAGTTGCCCTCCGACCCGCGAACGCGAAACCGTCCTTCTCACGACGAGTCACGATTCAATAAATCACCGAGGGACTCGGGTTTGGAGCCCCGCGTCCGTCCGCGCATCCGCGTCGCGTCTCGTTCGCTCTCGCGCGTCGTTCGCGACGCACCCGCTTCGGTCCGGAGGACGAGTTCATGACGACGAGTCCGCGCTTCTTCGCGGCGACCCGAACCGTGGTCGCCGAGACGAGGTTGGTGGACGTGAGAGCTTGCATCATCATCTTTCGAAAGTTTCGCGTGCGCGTGTATGCCGTTGCGACGGACGCGACCGAACGACACCCTCGGGATGGGCCGGGCCGGGCGCCGGTCACCCGATCCCGAGATTCGCGGTTCGTGACCCGTCGATTTTATCCAGAAGCGCGCGACCGACCGATCGATCGACCGACCGATCGCGAATCTCGGGATCGGGACTATCGCGATCTGCGTGTGTGTAAACAGTACGCGCGGTAGTACGTACGTCTCGTCGCATCCGAGATCTCCACCCGGGGGCCGAACCTCCCAACCTGGAACCTGGACCTGGGGGGCGATCGATGGAAATCACGCGTGGGCGCGCGCGCGATGTCGGCGTTTTCGCTCGATCGATTTCGATCGATCGATCGATGGATGGATGGATGGATGAGCGCGCGTCAATCCGAACCGAATCCTTCGGTGCGTCAGTCGACGACGGACGGACGGACGGACGGACGGCGGCGTCGGAGTGAGGCGGTCGTCACGAGTTTGGGGTCACCGGGTGTGTGTGCGCGTAGAGAGACGGGCCGACGAGGAAGACGGACGGACGGACGCGCGTTTCGTTTCGTTTCGTTTCGTTTCGTTTCGTGCATCGAAAGTAAGATGACGCGAACGAGGATTCCAGCGGTGTCGGCGTCGTCAACGATCATGGCGGCGCGAACGATGCGAATGACGATCGTGACGGTGGTTGTGTTGGTTTCGGCGTTCGCGGTGGCGACGGTGTCGGCGTCTTCGGTGGTTCCGTTGACGCTGGAGACGCTGGAGCGGGACGTGCTTCGCTCGCGCGAGCCGTGGATGGTTTCTCTCACGGCGGACGCTGACAAGTGCCCGGCGTGCGAGATGATCGAAAAGGAGTTCGCCAAGGCGAGCGTGTCGGCAGGGGAAAAACTCGGGGTGAAGTTTGGGTCCCTCAACGTGTTGTCGGAGGATTTGGACATGGAAAAGTTTGAGAGTTTGGTGCGGTTGCAACAGTTGCCGGCGATTTTAGCCTATCCGACGCACGCGACGCTCAATCCGTACGATGAACGGAGGAGTGTCAAGCTTCCGGAGACGTTTCCGCTCGCGGACTCGACGGGGCGAATGATGGACGTGAGCGCGAGAACGATTGCGGCGTTTGCGGATAAGTCGTTGCCGTCGTACCTCGTGGAACGCGTAGACGCGGGTGCCGACGGCGTCTCAAAGGAAAGCATCGCGACGTCAACGGATGGTGAGCTCCCCAAGGCGGTGTTACTGACGAACAAAAAAACGACTTCGTCGTTGCTCAAGGCGATTTCCCACGCTCTCGAGGGCCGAATGCGATTCGTGGAGGTGTATTACGAGGGCTCGGAGGCGCCGCAATTGCCAGGCGTAGAACAATCGGAGACGACGACGGGCGGCGCTCGTCTGGTGGTTTACCCCGCCGACGCCTCCGCGGCACCGATACCTCTCGAGAGCGATTCAATGAAAAGAGAGGTTGTGCTCGCGTTTTTAACCGAGCACGCCGGTCCGGAGGTTGAGCTAAAGATGGAGATTCGCGGAGCGGGCGGAGACGCGGGCGACGACGCCAAGCAAAAGAAGGATCAGTACGCATCCATGTCCATCTTGACCCCGCTCAAGGCGAGCGACTTCACCGATAACGTCTTGAAGAAGGATAAGATGCAGTTTGTCGTCTTCAGCAAGGCGGAAGAGCGATGTGCGTCCGTGGTTGAAGCGATTCCGCGTAGGCTTCGATCGTTCGAGGGCGTCTTGCCGATGCACGAAGTCATCGTTCCCGAAAACGAGTCGGACGACGCGTCTAAGTCTTTGATTGACAAGTTTGGCATCTTTGCTAAATCACCGGACGCGTGCGTGGAACTTTTGTTGTTCCCGAGATCGGACGAAGAGGAAGATCGAGAAGTGCTCACGTACTCGCCCGCTTCGTACGACATCGAAGGCTACGCCGAGGAAAAGATTGCCAGTTTCTTTGACGAATCCAGTCCAGACCTGACGATACCAGTCACGGCTAAAAACATGGATCAGTCTTTCTTTGGCTTGGCGTCCACCGCACCTCGAGTCTTACTCTTTGCCGAGGAGAACGATGCCACTTCTCGCGCCCTGTTGCGAGTGATGGCGGCGGTGAACGCAGACTTCATCTTTGGCGTCACATCTGACATGAGCGAAGAATTGAAGAGTCAGTTCCAAGTCAAGCAGTTCCCCTCGTTAGTTTGCGTCTATCGCGAGTCGTCTGGGGTCGACGAGGACGGCCAGATGCGCATGGCTGTGCAGAGATATCCACACCCGTCGCTCATGCAACCAGTGGTGAACATGTGGATCTCTCAGTTGCGCGCGCACATCATGGGCGCGGATGCGGACGTGGAGATTGCGATGCCGAAGACGGTCGATACTTCCGAAGCGCTCGACGAAGAGTGCGCTTCCAAGGGAGGTTTGTGTGTCGTGGCGCTCATCAAGGGTGGCGATTCCGCGCAAGAGAAGATTTTCCACGCAGTCGCCAAGGCGCTGTACGGCAAGCCGTTCCACTTCGCCGTGGTAGATCCCACCACGCAGCGATCCTTCGCGAGCGTGTTCGATGTCAACAACCCAGTCGATTACCCGACTGTCACCGTGTTTACCTCGAGGCAATTGCGATACGCCACTCACAAGGGGGCGTTTGAAATTGACGATGTCAAGGAGTTCTGCGAACACGTTCTCAGCGGCAAGGTGAAAACTTGGAGATTCCAAGAGATGCCCAAACTGATTGAGGGCGGGGAGAAGGTGGAAGAAATCATCGAAGAAGAAATTGAAGAAGAATTCGACCTGAGCGATATCATGGGCGAAGAGATTGAAGGCGACGCTGCGTTGTCTCGCGAGGAGCTCGCGCAGCGAGCAGAAGAGGAAGCTCGCAAAGCGGCGGAAGAAGAGGAAGCTCGCAAGGCGGCGGAGGCGGCCGCCGCGCCGAAGAAGAAAAAGAAGAAGAGCAAGAAGAAAAAGAAGGCGGCAAAGACTGAGCTCTAGACTCAATTAGACACGATTATTAAAACGAAAGAGACAGATTTTTTTACATTGATTTGTGCTAGCGGCGCCCACATCGTCTCAGAGCATTAGCCACAAGCAAAGTCCCCAGTAAGGAATGTACGCGAGAGCTCCCGAGTCCTTATCGATCTTCTTCATGAAGTATGCTTGCCAGATGCACACGAGCGCGATGTCGACGACAAAGGCGACGCTAACGCGATCGGTGTGCATCAGATTATTGAAAAAGGCGAGGCGCTCGGAGAGATTACCGGCGCTTGGATCCTCGAAAAGAGTCCAGTAGACTGACAATAGACCGACCCCCAAACCAGTCGCGCCGAAAATCTTGCTCATCAAGCCTTTGGATCCGAGTTTGCTTTCGCTCCATCCCTCGGCGTCGGTGCTGTTTTCCGGATTCCATCCCTCGACGGGCGTGTTGGCGCGAATTGCCATGTACGGCAAGAGCACCGCGTTGGTCAAAAACATGCCAATCGACCACATCTTCGTCGTTGGCAAGTCTCTACCGCGCTTATCCATCATTAATAGCGGGAGAAGCATGAAAATGTACGCTTCAGCAAAGTTGAAGACGCCGAGAGACACGGGATGCACCTCGGGCGCCTGTCCAAGGAGATCGACGCCGAACTTGTTCAAAATCGGCAACACGAAAAAGAAATCCGTCGAAGACGCGATAACCTCTTGTAAAGTCTCCGGTTTGATAGCGTACGCCGGGTCACCCGGAATCGGATTATCCGACGGCGACAGCAGCAAGACGTACCAGTACGCGGCGCCCGCGAGCCAAAAAAATGCGCTCGTCAACGCGTTCGCCGGTTCATCCTTCACGCCAATCGGACGCTCAATCCCAACACTTTTCGTCTGCACATCGTTCGCACCACCGCCACTTTTTGCCTTCTTCGCCGCAATCTGTTTCTTCACCAGCGGCGCGACAACGCGTATGATTGAAAAACTCGCCTCTCCCAACTTGGCCGGGCTCTCCACCACGTCTCTCGCGTACGCCAATTTCCCCGTCTTCTCACTCACCCGATAAAATGAGCACCCCCGCGCGTTCGGAAACGCTTCTCCATCCATCTCCACGTGCCAAGTCATCCCCACGCTCGCTCCATCCGCCGACGAGCCCGTGCACTCGTCGACGATAAAGTCCAATCCATCCGGTATGCCGTCGCACGACTCCTCAAACAGCCTTCGCACCGCCTCCTTCCCGACGAACGGCTGTTGAAAGTTAAAGTCTTCGTACACGACGTCGTCATCGACGCATTCGAGCGCACCGGCGACGTCTCGCGCGTTGATTCGCCTGTACATCTCGCGCACCGTGCTCTCGGCGTCGAGGTTCGTGGCGGTCGCTCGAAGCGACGTCATCTTTTTTCTCGCGTCATTCGCGCGTCGTTTGCCGACGATACCGCGACCGGTCGCCGAGGTACCGACTCGCGATCGCACGCGCGCGACGCGCGTCGTCATCGTCGTCATCGTCGCGGTCGAGGCTGTCGTCATTCGCGAAACGCGTCGCCGGGGTGTGAGGAAGGAGGGTGGACGCGCGACTTGAAGAAACTTTTTAGTCTTGACTCTGTGCGCTACACAACTTGGAAGAGACGCCTCGGATGGCCGAAACGCCCCGCTCGGTTTGATTAGAAATCGCCGTTGGGCTCGAAAACGGACCACCAACCGGCGGCGTACTTGGCGTACGGCGCGGTCCAGTTGGCGGGCTTGGCGAAAGAGTCCGGATCGATCGGAGCGTTGCTCTTGAGAATGTCGCACGTCGCGCCCTCGACGCCGCCCTTGTACACTCTATCCATGCGAAGCTTGACGAAATCGTTCCAAACCTTATCCGTCGTCACAACCGCGACGCACGGTTGACGAACCTTAGCCTTGACGTCCGGCATCGCGTCCAAGAACGCCGGGTTCGGCACCATCCAGAAATCCTGCGGCTTGGCCTTCTCCTTGTAAAATCGACGACGCTCGCGCAAAATCTCTGGAAAGTGCTCGTTGTTTTCGTCGTTGAGCATAAAGTCGGCGTTCGCGACGCAAAAGTAAAACTGCTTCACCTGCAGACGGAGAAATAAAAAACAAGTCAGTGTGACGCCACCGGGATCGAAACGAACGAACGAACGAACGCGCGCGCTCTTCGGCGGCGCGACCCCCGACGCCCGCTTTCGCTCCTTCGTCCAAACTGGATAAGAACACAAAACCAACCCTCCGAACCTCGCCCGTGCGTTCGTCGGTCCATCATGTACCGCGCGACCCCATCCGCGGACGCACGCGAGAGACACAACACCGATCTCGTCGTCGTCGTTCACGACGAAAACCCCGACCGCGCGCGCGCGTTCGTCGGCGCATCCGTCGCCATCGTAATCCAATCAGAT
>Ga0255770_10003533_pt1 | contig 13429 bp, 8 predicted proteins | sample 071ome_22_FD_179968 | JGI IMG/M metagenome (GOLD analysis project Ga0255770, IMG submission 179968) | Coastal salt marsh microbial communities from the Groves Creek Marsh, Skidaway Island, Georgia - 071404AT metaG (version 2) | ecosystem: Environmental > Aquatic > Marine > Intertidal zone > Salt... | reverse complement strand
TCACCGATTTTCATGACGGCTTTTTGCAAGTCAGCGATTTTTTCTTTCAACGCTTCGCTGTCGTCGCCTTCCATGGCCGTTCTCAACGCCATTTGCGCGTTTTGGATCTCGTCTTTGATTTCTTGCGGCAAGTTGGCGCCGTGTTCTTGGATGTTTTTATCCGCGGAATAAATTAAAGTGTCCGCCTCGTTCTTCGCGTCAATCATTTCTTTTCGTTTTTTATCGTCTTCGGCGTGGGATTCGGCGTCGCGAACCATTTGTTCGACTTGAGCATCGGAGAGACCACCGGAGCTGGTGATGGCGACCGAGTTTTCTTTACCCGTGGCTTTGTCCTTCGCCGAAACGTTGACGATGCCGTTCGCGTCGATATCGAACGTGACTTCGATTTGCGGCACACCGCGCGGGGCCGGTGGGATACCCATCAAGTCAAAGTTGCCTAAGATTTTGTTATCCGCGGCCATTTCTCTTTCACCTTGCAAGACCTTGATGCCGACTTGGGTTTGGGAATCCGCGGCGGTGGAAAAGACTTGGGACTTTTTGGTCGGAATCGTCGTGTTTCTGTTGATCAATCGAGTGAAGACGCCACCCAAGGTTTCGATGCCTAAGGAAAGCGGAGTCACGTCCAACAAGAGAATATCTTTCACGTCGCCTCTCAAGACGCCACCTTGAATAGCCGCGCCCATGGCGACGACTTCGTCTGGGTTCACACCTTTACTCGGGTCTCTCTTGAACAAATCTTTCACAATGGAGTGCACTTTCGGCATTCTGGTCATACCACCAACTAACAAGACTTCGCTCAACTCGCTCGGGGAGATGCCGGCGTCTTTCAACGCGTTCGTGCACGGCGTCTTCGTTCTTTCCAAGAGAGAACCGACCAACTCTTCCAATTTCGCTCTTGTCAAAGTCATCGCCAAGTGTTTCGGTCCAGTCGCGTCCGCGGTGATAAACGGCAAGTTGATCTCCGTAGAAGTCGTGCTGGACAACTCAATCTTTGCTTTTTCTGCGGCTTCTCTCAAACGTTGCACGGCTAACTTGTCGCCTTTGAGATCGATCCCAGACTCTTTTTTAAACACGTTTTGTAATTCGTTCATCACCACGGTGTCAAAATCTTCGCCGCCTAAAAATGTATCCCCGTTCGTCGCTTTCACTTCAAAAACGCCTCCAGAGATTTCCAAAATGGACACATCAAACGTCCCGCCACCTAAATCGTACACCGCTACGATACCCTCCTTCTTATCCACGCCATAACTCAACGCCGCCGCGGTCGGTTCGTTGATAATTCTCAAAACGTCCAAACCGGCAATCTTCCCCGCATCCTTAGTCGCCTGTCTCTGCGCGTCGTTAAAATACGCAGGCACCGTGACCACGGCTTGCGACACCCCTCTTCCTAAGTACGATTCCGCGGTTTCTTTCATCTTTTGCAAAACGAACGCGCCGACTTGCGACGGCGAGTATTCTTTCCCGCCCGCTTTCACCCACGCGTCGCCGTTGCTCGCCTTCACAATCTCATACGGCACGAGCTCTTGCTCCTTCTTCGTGTGCGGATCGTCGAATCGTCTACCAATCAAACGTTTGCACGCGTACAACGTGTTCGAAGGGTTCGTCACGGCCTGTCTCTTTGCCGGTTGCCCGATTAACCGTTCGCCTTTCTCCGTGAACGCCACCATCGACGGCGTCGTCCTCGACCCTTCCGCGTTTTCGATGACTTTCGCGTTCTTCCCGTCCATGACCGCCACGCACGAGTTCGTCGTTCCTAAATCGATACCAATGACATCCTTCGAGTACGAGCGGATTTTCGCCGAGAGTCCTTGCGCGATCGATGGAAGCACCTGTTGCGATGAGAGAATCGATGACGACGACGACGCCGTCGCCGCCCGATTGGAGATCTGTATTTTTAAGAAGAAGAAGAAGAAGAAAGAAGACGAGAAAGTCAGCGCCATCATCCTTCGCGCGACGACGACGACGAAAACAGAAACGCGCGACGAGAGACCGGTTTTGCGTGTTCGAACGACCCTCCCAAAAACGGGAAAAAAAAGGAACCACAAAACCAAGCGCGCTTGGGCGCCGTCGATTGGAAATTTTCTCTTCCAATTTCCTTCGATCCCATCGGCCCAACATCAAAAACGCGTTTTTCGAGACGGACTAAAAAAACAAAATCACGCACCAGAGAGGAGGAGGTGTTGTTCGCGAACTTGCGCGCGACGCGAAGCATTTTGGATTTCTTTGTTTAACGCAAACGAACGAACGCGTTTGTGTATCTCAGTCGCGCGTGTTTCTTTACAATAGTGACGTGCCCAAAAATCGAAGCAAGCTTCTTTCTTGAGAAAAAAAAAAGGCCAACAAACGATGAAAGGCACCCATCCACGTTTTCTTCGTCCCCGAATTTTGTAATTTTGGATGATGATCGTTTTTCTTTTTTCGACAGGCAGGGGGCTGACTCTCTCGTTCGTTCGTTCGTCCGTCCGGGGTTCTCTCATCTTCTCTCGTCTCTCTCTCGAACACTCTCGCGAAAGAGGTCCTCTCTCCACACTTAAAATATTTTTTTTCTACACTCTCTCTTCTCTCTCTCTTTCCCGGGGAAAAAAAGAAAGCGCTCCTGCGCGTACAGTATTCGGTTTTTGCGCACGTTAAAGCGCATTGAAACGAAAAGAAGCGCACACAGTGAGAATGGGAGGATCGGATCCGATTAAAACGACGTCGGTGCCGGCGTCGATATTGCAAGCGTTTTGGGACTTGGCGTCGACCGACGCGGAGACGAGATGTTCCACCGCCGCCGCCCTGTCGGAAGAACTGTCTCTGATACAAGAACAAAACGGAGGAGGCACGAATGGTATTAATAATGACATCAGCGGTACGAGTGGACTGCGCGCGAAACCAGACGCGGTGGTTGAGTATTCCATGAAACGTTTGACGCGAGGTCTCGGGTCGGGCAGAGCCGGCGCGAGGCAAGGCTTCGCGGTGGCGTTTACTTCCGCGCTGACGCATCTGGATGCGATTTCCGTGGAGGATGGATTTCGATACCTGAAGGAAGGATTGGAACCGATCACGAAGAGCACGAAAGGTTCGGAAGCGAGAGACATTTTAATCGGGCAGTTGTTCGGGAACGCGGCGTTGGCGCGAGCGTTGGTGCAGAAGGAGGTATCTCTTGAAGCGAAGAAGAAGAAGAAGAAGGAGATGTTGAGTCAGAGCAACAAGAGGCAGAAAAAGTGGACGACGCCGGAGGAAGAGCGAGAACGAATCGTCGATTTGAGCTCCAAATTGTTCGCGGAGATTTGTAGAATTAGCAACACGAAAGCGTACTTGAGTGAAAGCGCGGCGAAAGTAATGATTGAACTCGCTCTGAGTTTGAGTAAGCAAGAAGAAGGGATGCACGAGAAGGATCCGTTTCGATTGGCGAGGGAGGCGATGGAGAAGTGTCCGCAAGCGCAGGCTTGGATGAGTAGAGACGTGTTAGACGTAGGAGAGCAGAGCGGGAAAACGACGATTGAAACCGTGTGGTTGGTGTATAGTTTGTACGAGTGTTTGCCGGAGAGGTGTAAGGAAGCGCAGAGCGTCGTGCCTAAATTTTCTTCCTCCTCTTCTACGAAAGAGGATGCGTTTTTCGCGTACGAGAATTTGAAGAAAGTGAGTCACGCTTTGGCGGAGTGTCCGCACGCGCACCCGAGAGTACATCCTATTTGGGAGATTTTGTGCGAAGCGTGTAGAAGTAGCGAAGACGATAAAAAAGGAGGAAACACAAAAACGGGAGAAGCCGAGACGAAAATGTCCGCGGGGAGCAACTTGACTCGCTTGGAAGCGTTGTGGGAGACGTGTTGCGAGAACGGGTTGTTCAAAGCGCCGTCTCATCAGCGAAAGTACCTTGGTTTTCGCATATTTTCTATACTGTTGCGAAACGCGACGGCGTCGGAGACCGCAAAGTTGTTCACGTCGCCAAACTTTATTAAATGTTTAGTTTCGAACTGCGCCAAGCCGGAGAATTATTTGCACGCCTGTAGCTCGGATTGTTTAAAAGCCATCGCAAGGTGTGCGAAACATCCAGAAACAAGCGCAAAAAAACGCGTCGCGATTGTTGGGGCTTTGAGGCAGGTTGGTGTTCAAAGGTTCGAGAAAAAGTTGGCAAAATCGAGTGGGATTTCTACTGTAATGGCTGGCTTGACCAGAGAGGAAGCAAAGGCGTATTGCGAAGAGTTGAGAGAAACTATCTTGACAAAATCGGACGTAGTCACACAAGATGAGAATGAAGACGCTGACGCTGACGACGATAAAGACGATGAGAAGAAGAAGAAAAACAGTCGCGATTTCAAACGTTTGTGGGCGCTCGAACAAACGTGTTCGATTACGTCAGCCTTATCGCCGAGCGACCGCTCGGACTTTTTGCGATTTTGCTTGTTCCACGCGTTCTATTCCACGTCAAAGAAACAAATGCCAAAATCGGTCGTTGGTAAAAACATCGAGGAGTGTCCGGATACGCTCAGAAGGGCGTTTTCGACGCGTTTACTCGCTATGTTATTGACGAACATTCGATCGCGCGGACGCACGCAACAGCAGCAAAAACAACAAAGTGCGAATACTAAGAACGGAAAGAAACGCACAGATGAAGGAGACGAAGAAAACGAGGACGAAGAGGAAGAAAAGTTCGACGCGCTCTCAGAAGCGTGCAGTGCGGTGTTAAAATTCGACGCCGACGCTTCGGTGACGGATGTTATTCCGAATAGCGCTCGAGCGAAAGATGCGCGCAAAAATCTTGCGAATGCGTTGAAACTTTGCGAAAAGAAACTAAAAGACGACGAAAGTGGCGTCGCGGCGTCGATTATTCCGCTGATTAGAACTTTAATCGTTTTGCACGCGTCTGATCCGAAACAGTTCACGTCAATAGTCGAAGACATTCCTCGATGCGTCGAAGAACTTCTACAGCCGCCGAAGAAGAAAAAGACAACCACAAAAGCGTCAGGAAAGAAAGCACAAAAGGAGGAAGAAGAGGAAGAGCAAGATTTGGAACCGATGGACGTTCTCAACGATTTATTGATTGCATTTCTCGCGCAACCGTCCGCGTTATTGCGAGACGTCACCGAGCGCACTTTTAAGGGAGTCTCTGGAAAAATCACCGATCGAGGCATTGAAGATATTCTCAACGTCGTGGAGAACATGGGCGCAGGGAAGCGCGGCGAGGACGACGAGGACGAGGACGACGACGAGGATGACTCCGACGATGAAGATATGCTCGAAGAAGAAGATGACTCCGATGACGACGACGACGACGACGATTCTTCGAGTAGCGATGATTCAGATGACGAGGATGAGGAAGATTCGGACGACGGTATGGACACGGAAGCGAACGAAGGCGCGATTGAAGCCATTCGCAAAGCCGCGATGAAAATGCAAGAAGAAGACGACAATTCCGACGATTCCGACTCCGACGAGTTTACGGACGAACAAATGTTTGCGACCGATAAACTTCTCGCCGAGGCATTCAGAGCGAAGAGACAGGAGCTTTCGCGCAAAAAAGCTTTGAAAGTCGCCGCTGCGGATTTCAAGTTTCGCGCTTTATCGCTTCTCGAACTCTTTGCAAAGTCGCAACCGAGCTCAAAGTTTCTTCCTGAAATCATCGTCCCACGGTTGCTCAACGCCTCTAGAAACGCTCGAATACGATTCAAGAGTAACCCGATGGAAAAATCGTTCTTAGAACTCGCGCAAAGAATCGACAGTGTCTTGACAAAGCACGCGTGCAAGCACGCCGGGATGGTTACCGGCGCCGGAGAGAACATTCACGAAGTCTTGACGCAGTTGATTGATATCGCCGATAACAGCGCTGGTGCTGGACGCGATAGCGACGCAGCAAAAGGTTTTGCAAAGACTGCCGCCGTTGCCTGCGCGTATATAGCCAAAGTCATGGAGAGTAACGGCGACGGAGAAGCTGCCGCTGAAATTTACAAAACGGCAATCACGGAAAAGTTTGAAAAGAAAACCAGTCGATTGCGCGCTCCATTTTTTGGCGAGCTGATCAAGCTCTCTCCCAACGTGCTGGCGTCGTCTTCTAAAGAACTCTCCGCGTTGTGTGATTTAGGCGATAGTGCTCGTGCGCAGTTCTTGCGGCAAGAGTCTTTACAACTGCTCTTTCAAGTGTTTTCGTGTAAGCAAAGAGACCCGTCGATTCCTTCCGCTGAAGAAGTCAACGCGATGTGTGAGAAACCGCTCGCGAACGCCATCAAAGCAGAGGTTGAAAACCAAAGTAGGCGCGCGGACATTGCAAAAATGTGTGCAAACGTTTTCGAAGCGATTGGACGACACGCTGAAGGTTTTTGCTTTTCGCAAAAAGCTAAAGCGGCGGTTCAAAACGCCATCGAATCGCAAAAAGAAAGAGCGCCTAAACCGAGTCAAAAAACCATTCAAGCGCTAGAACGCATCGCGAAAGCGCTCGACGGAACTAAAAAGAAGGCGACCAGCATCAGCGGCGACGCTAAGAAGAAGAAACGAAAAAAATCGAACGACGATGACGACGCTGGAAAAAAGGACAAGAAGAAAAAGAAGGCGTCCGCGAAGAAGTAAGAGCGCTCTACGTTAAATCAACAAATTATATAAATGAAATGAAAGTAAAATTGTACCATCAATATTTACGAATCATCACATAATTACAACGGCACAAATTTATGTTCTATGCATAATCGCAAACAGCTTGCTTATTCTTCAGCCGGGGCCGGCGCGTCGCCGCCGAGGCTCGGCAAAGACGGCAAAGAGATGGACGGCAAAGAGATGGACGGCAAGGAGAAGCCGCCAGAGGACTCCTTCTTCGCCGGCTTCGGCGCTTCCTCTCTGACCGGTCTCACAAACTTCGGCTTCGGCGCCGCCTTCTTTCTAGCGATCTCAACGTCGACCGCTCTTCTTTGCGGCGACTCGACGCCAAATTTTCGGTTTTGCGCGTACGCGGCGGCGTAGACGTCTTCGATGTCGTCCGCCAACGCCGCGCCGGAGGAGGAGATGGTCGCGATGGTCGCCGCCAACAACGCCGCGTTCTTCGCGGTGTTGTTCTTGGAAACAACCTTCGTGGATCTCTTCGTGGTCTGTAATAATAATAATCGGATCAAAAGAAATCACATATCGTCAGTGCTTCGTTCGTTTTTTTTTCTTCTTCTTCTTCTTCTTCGAAGGAAGGAAGGAGGTGTCTTCCAAATGAGCCAGAGAGGGGATAAGGGACCAAAAATTTTCCCAATCCAATCCAATCCAATCCAATCGGATATTTCTTTCTCTCTCCTGCGCGCTCGATTTTCTCCGCGCAAAGAAGAAACAGAATCTCGCACTTCTCTCTCTCTCTGCGTGTCTTTCGCGGCGAATTCAACGAATGCAGCGCCATCAAGAAGGCGGGTATGATTTTGAGACGTGGAAAAGGACGGATACGTTCGACGAGAACGGAGGAACGAGAGAGACATTTGATCCAAAAATTGCCACCTGTGACTTCATCGCGGGGAAAATTCTCTTCCCTAAACACGAGATCGCTCTCGGTCGAGAAAAGCGCGCGCGCTCTGGGGCAAAACAGAGCGAAGAGCGTCGTTAAAAAAAAAAGTTCATTGAGACGACGACGACGAGATGCAAGAACTAAAAACGCACCTTGTTGGCGGAGCAGACGACCGTGTTCGCGGTGGCAGAGATGGAAAACATTCTTTTTTTTATGTGTTTTGTGAGTGCTTTGTTTGGGGTAAAAGTGAGGATTCTTATCTGCTTTTGCTCTTTTTTCCGCGAGCTTTCGATGGATGTAACATATATATAATATATATATAATACGGCACTAAATACTCGTTAATACAACACGCACAATGAAAATATCAGACTATAGATGATAATATTTCGTCATTTCCGACTTCGAGAGGTTTTCGAAAGACGCGAAATGTTCTCTCTCTCGCTTACTTCTCGAGTCGAGTCGAGTCGAGAGTTTTCTCTCGTCGTCAGTTCAGCTTCTCGCCGTTTGATCCTCCTCGCGGCGTGGCACCGCCTCCGTATCCGCTACCGCTACCCGTAGTGCTACCGGTGCCGGTGCCGCCACTCGTGACTGGTAAAACGCCTTTCTCTTTGGGTAAGTCCGGAGGCATGAAATATAAAACTAACGAGCAACACGCGATGGTGATGCCCAAAAAGAGTTGCAAGCTCGGCTCTAATCCGAAGAAGGAAACGCTCAACAGTGCGGTCAACAACATCGCAGAACTGGTCGCGTAGACTTTAACGATCGTATCCGCGAATTTCTGCAACCACGAGACGAATAAACCGCTAAAAGAAAAGTTAATCACGATTAACCACGTGATGAAGGTAAATCCGTTGGTGCAATCGAGCAACCAGTTCCCTCCGCTGTTTTCGCCGAAGAAATCGTCCCAGGTTAATCTCAAACCGTTAAACACCACCCCAAACGCGTATAATTGCACGTTCTGCCAATACAAGTTGTCGTTATTCTTCTTCAACAAAAACTCGGTGTACACCCCAGCCGTAGCGCTCAAACACGCGCTCAAAATCCCCAACAAGTATCCCGCGATTGGCGCCGACAGCGTCTCGCCGCCGCATCCGGATATTTGACTCACCGTCGCCCCAACCGTTAACAACAACAAAGCGATCCACTGCGTCCGCGTCATCAACCTCCCCAACGCAAACCGAAACAGAATTCCCGTCGTCACGATTTTCAAATTGCCTAAAATCTGGTACGTCGCCGCGTCCACGTACGCCATCGTGTAAAACTGCACGTTGTTATGCATCACGTAGATGATCGACGGTATAGGAAACAACATTATCGACTTCATATCCGTCGTCATGATCGTCCCGTTCGGATCTCTCTGCTTCGCGCGTCTCAGCAACATCACCGATAGGATTAATTTCACCAGTTCCGAGAGTAACGGAACCACCGCCGAGTTGTACGGATATTTGCCGTCGACTTTCGACGCTTCCATGAGTAAGCCTTGGGAGCACGTGAAAATGGTCAGAGTGCACGCGACGGCGAGCTTTCTCATGCCGGTTATTTTCGCCATGACGATGAGTATTGACTTTTTGGTTTTGGCGGCTCTCTCTCTCGCTCTTCTTCTTCCTCCTTAAGGCTCGTTCTTATTCCTCTCTCTCTTTCTCTCTCTCTCCGGCTCTTTCTTCTCTGTCGCGCTTCGCGTTCCCCGTGAAGAAATCTCTTTTGAACACGTTTAGGGTTTGAGTCCTCCTAGAACCGCTCCTCTAAGCGCGCGCTGCCACTCTCCACAAAACAAAATGAGTCTTCGTTTCACCGCGCTCTCCCGCGACGACGGAAAAGGACTCGCTTCTTCTTCTTCTTCCGCCTCTTTACCCACTACTCGTTCCACTCGTTTCGCGGTACTCTTCGTCTGGTTTCTCTCGCTCTCCGCGTGGACCAGGCGAGAGATTTCCAAGTGGAACAAAAGCAACATCGACATCAACGGTTGCGCGAAGAATAACGACGACGACGACGACGACGTTTCTTCGCTTGGGTGCGACGAGAACAAAAATAAGCGAGACGGCGCGGTCATCAGCCACGAGCGATGCGTCGATGGGTTTGGATCGTTTTTAGACCATGATTTTAGGAGTAGTAATAATGATAATAATAATAATCAGTGCACCTGCGAGAGAGGCTACGGAGGTGCCAGGTGTCGAGACGCGGTGTGCGAGGACAAGACGTGCGCGCCGCACGGCGTGTGCCAATACGGGTACTGCCTGTGCGAAGACGGGTGGAAAGGCGCGGAGTGTGACGTACCCGTGTGCAACGAAGAGCACGCGAAGTGCAACGCGGAGCACGGGAAGTGCGCGAATCCAGACTTTTGCGCGTGCGACGAAGGATATTACGGACAGACGTGCGATAAACGATGCGAGCGAGGCGAGTTTAAATTTTTGGAGCAAAAGTGCGAGTGCGAGAGCGAAAAGTGGGTCGGGGAAGCGTGCGAATGGGCGACGTGCGAGAGCGAGTGTTCGTTTCACGGCGAGTGCGTGAAGCCGGACGTGTGCGAGTGTAAGTTTGGGTTTAGCGGGAGGAAGTGCGAGCGGGACGATTTGATAGAGGGAGGAGGAATGGACGGCGACGGCAACGACGACGACGCTGTGTTGTTTGATAGTAAAGATAGAGATGATTTGATGAATGCCGGGGAAACCGTGTCAGCTTTGACGTTATCAAAAGACGTCGTGGAAGATGAGAAAGGGTGGAGAAACGTGCAAAAGTGGACCTCTCACGTGAAGGATGAAAAAGGCGAACAGCCTTTGATTAAACGCTCGTTCATCTCAAAACTACCGTTACCGGAGGTGGACGAACTTGGAATGGATCGGAACGCAAACGGGGAGATGATGTTTAAAACGTGTGCGATTGTTGGATCTTCCGGGAGTATGCAAAGAACGAAACCAGGTGAGGTGCTCGACGCGCACATCGACCAAATATTCCGCATAGACTTGGCGCCGACTGGAGTAAAATATAAAGACGTCGCGGGTTTGCGCACGACGTTTCGCCTGCTCGACCGCGACGCCGTGGAGACTTTAATCGAAAGAAAGGACTTAGTCGACCCGAAAAATCCACGCTTGAGAAAGTTTAAGGATACGAAACTGTTGCTCTGGCGCGCGGAAAGTTACGAACTATTTCCGTTATTGAAGACCAAGTTCCCCGAAGACGATTGGGACATCGTGAGTCCCGATATCATCGCGCCGTTTATAGAAAAGTATAACGAGGTGAAGAAGAAGTTGCTATCGTCTCCTTACTCCTCGACTGCGGAAGAGCACCACTTACAGCGTCATCAAGCGCCGCCGTCCGCGTTGCTCGCGTTAGCGTTCGCCAAACGAACGTGTAAATACGTCCAAGTCTGGGGATTCGATTTCACGAGTTACAGTTATCGAGCGCAAACCGGAGAAAGTTTCAGCTACTTTTCGTCGCCAGCCTTCGAACCCGACGCGTACGAAAACGGCAAGAGAGACTTCGAGTACGCGCTTCTGAGAAATGTGGCGTTGTACGCGGAAGATGCGAGCGTCGAGTGGTGCGACGTTGAAAACGCGGAAAAATGTATCGCAAAGGCGAAAACATTTGAGCGAGAAGAAGAAGTGTCGTCCTCGACGACTGAAGCAGAAGGAGACGACGGCGATATGTAAAATATACTAGTTAATATACGTAGCCTAAAATTTAATAGTACATAGAGTTATATAGCAGCGCGATAGAAATCCTAACTCGTTCCTAACATCGTCTTCAACAACTCCCTTCCGCGTCGCTTCGCTACGTTCTTCTTATGCTTCTTCGAATTCAAATGATCGTTTCTTTGGTGGTCGGATTGCATAGTTTTCCCTTCACACACGTCGCACGTCCACGGAAACGTTATCGATGACGTCACCGCGTCCGTCTCCTCTTTCTCTTCCTCTTCTTTCTCTTTAGCTTCTGACTCGGTTTGCTCCGTTCGCCTTCTTTTATTCTTGTTCTCGTTCTCATTTTCACTCTCATCGTCTTCTTCGTCGTCGTCGCCGCCGCTTCTCCGCTTCGCCGTTTCGTCGCCTTTCGTTCCTCTTCTTTCCTCTTCTCGTTCCTTTTCTTTTCCCTTTTCCTTTTCTTCTTCTTCTTCTTCTCGCTTCCGTTTCCGCGCTAAAAACTTCGCCCGTAACTTCCGCCGGCTCAGTTGGTCTCTCGCGCTGTTCGAGATTCCAGTTCTCACGCTCGTCGCGCCATCGAGAGTACCGCCGCCGTACTTAAAACCGTTAGACTTAGCGCTCGTGCCTCGAGTGAGCTGTAAATCTCGCGAAGCTTTACTCGCGTGGCCGTCTTTGGGGCCAGGGGCAGGCATTTTTGAAGGCTCTCGTCTCTCGAAAGCGCGGGAAAAGTTTAGAAGGCGTGCGCGCGTGTCTTTGTTTTTGGCGTCTCTGAAGAAGAAGAAGAGTTCGTTACGCGCGCGCGTCGTTAGAGACTCACTCGGATGCGACTGACTCGGGTTCTTCTCGACGCGGTTTAGACTATACACAAACTAATCATCTTTTATGCGATTGACAACAACGAATCAATCGTCTTTACTCTTCGTCTTCTCCGCTGCGTTTGAAATACCCAGAACGCGTTCGGCGAGCGTCGGCGCTTTAGCGGGTAACATGTTTAAAACCTCGGTGAGTTTCGATATCACGTCGTCTCTCAAATCCACGTCTAACGCGACTTGACTGCCGTTCTTTTTATAGTACCTCGCCAATTCTCTCAAAACTTCCCCCGTGATCGCGCTCGTCTCTAAATCTCTCGTCTCTGCTCGTCCTTGCCACGTTTGAATGTAATCTTTCACCGCTTGCTTCGCCGGGTCCGCCGCGGCGAAGCGTTCCGAGACGGACGCCGACGGGTGGTCGCGTTCAAACTCAACCGACTTCAAAAGAAGTTCGCACGCTAACCGAAGCTTCTCCGTGTAGTCCTTCGGTAAAGTCGTCGCCAAATCCGAAGACGACGCCGCGAACGCCTTCTTCGCCGTCGTCGCGCCGCTCAAAGAAACCGTCGTCAGAGACGCCAACACCGCCAACGTGCTCGTCGATCGAAGAAAGAACGACCGTCTGTTAAACGAGGAGACTGAAACGCGAGAAGAAGAAGAAGACGAAGAACACGCATTTCTCTCCCGTCGCGTCGCGAATTCATCGTCGTCTCCCTCGTCCGCGTTATCCTCGACTTTCACGCGGCGTTCCATCGTCGTCGTCGACTTCTTCACCAAACCGCTTCTTCGTCGTCTCTGCGCATCATCTTTCATCCGCTTCTGGTTCGCCGCGAAGACCACCCACGCGGCAGCGGCGCGCTTTGAGGAAGAGAAGACATCGCCGCGAGAAAAATGTCTTCTTCTGGACGCGAAAGACTCGCTCGTGCTCGTCGTTCGTGCGATGGAAAAGGTCATCTTAAAGTCAAGATGTGTGTTTCACGCGACGCGTGTTTTACGAGAGCGTATCTCTCTCTTCGAAGACGACGAAACGAAAACCCTAAACATTAAACCCTAAACTTGATATTTTGAACTCAGATAACGCGAGAATAAATCAATCAACACGCGCTACAAAATCATCATCACCATGCAGACGCTCGCGAGTCATCAATTTTCCGCCGCGAACGTTGTCGCTGCTGCTACTACCGCGTCGACCGCACGTGAGCGAGCGCAGCGGCGAGAGCGCGGAAGAGGCGTCGCCGCGAGATCATTTTCGTCGTCGTCGTCGTCGCGCAGAGCGGGAGAAGAAGAAGAGGAAGCGGCGGGGAAAAAAGTAGTTGTCAAAAGTAGGAGTGATTCGAGAAGAGCGTTCATCGCGATGACGGTCGCCTCGACGACGCTTCTCTCGAGAACGTCGCCGTCACACGCGATTCAGTCTGAAATCGAGCTCACGGATTTGTCCTACGCGCCGACGGAGTGCCCGCCGAATCAGTATTTACCGAGCAAGAAAAGCGCGATGTGTGTTGAGTTTACAGCCACGGCAAAGGCAAAGAAGAAAGTCT
>Ga0255770_10003530_pt1 | contig 13434 bp, 16 predicted proteins | sample 071ome_22_FD_179968 | JGI IMG/M metagenome (GOLD analysis project Ga0255770, IMG submission 179968) | Coastal salt marsh microbial communities from the Groves Creek Marsh, Skidaway Island, Georgia - 071404AT metaG (version 2) | ecosystem: Environmental > Aquatic > Marine > Intertidal zone >... | reverse complement strand
GGGTTTAGCTTTAGGCGAGCAGCCGACATCGCGAGGATATCCCCCTTCTGTAATATCATTATTACCAAGTTTGATTGAACGGACCGGTACAAGTTCCGGGTCAGCTGGTTCGATCACGTCGATATATACAGTCTTGGCAGATGGAGATGACATTAACTCAGATCCAATTGTCGATTCTGCGCGCGCTATACTGGATGGCCACATTGTACTGACCAGAGAACTTGCACAGCAGGGCGTTTATCCAGCAATTGATGTTGTTAAGTCAATCAGCCGACTTATGAATGATATTGTCACTGAGGGACATTTGAAAAACGCTCAAAAACTGAGAGCACTCATATCTAAGTATCAGGAAAACCGAGATTTGATTATGATGGGGGGATACGCTCAAGGACAAGATCCAGAACTTGATACTGCAATATCAATTTGGCCAGATATCTTGGCCTTTTTAAGGCAGGATTATAAAGAGACTGTAAATGTTGAAGATACTCAAACTTCGTTGAACGCAATAGTTGGTAGCCTTTGATGAAAAAACTAAGAGTTTTAGATTTGATGGGTAAAAAACAACTTTTATCGCGGCAACGTGCTTCAGAAGTCGTAAGCAAATTAGATAGTGAACTGACAAATTGTAAAAAAATTACAAATGACCTTGAAGAACTAGCCAATGAGAAATCTAAGTCGCTCGGTCCTGTAAACAGTTATTCCTTTCAAGCTGAAAGGCAACTTGTAATGAAATTGATGGCGCAAAAGCAAATACTTCTGAATCGGCAAGATTTTTTAGTCGATGAAATAAGCTCTGCATCCAAGGGTGTTAGTGCCATTCAAGCAAAAATAGATTTTTTGGAAGATGCGAAGTCGAATGAATTAAGAAAAGCTCACGCCAATCGATCTAACCTTGAAGAGGAAGAGCTTCAAATTACCAAGAAACGTTAATTGGCATAATAATTGCTCGAAACAAATGCTCGGATCTACCAAGGAAATGTTATGAGTAATTTAATTTCGAACAATGCAATGAATAAAATTACGAATATTGCTGGGGGCGATAATTCTAATGGTGCGGCACCGAGGACAGATGCTTTCGCGAGCTTATTTCAGATCTTGAGTAATTTACAAATCGCAAATGTTGGCGATCTAGATTCTACTGAAGTTGATAAATTAGTGACTATGAACAGTGAGGCTATAAACGCACTCGATGATATGCCATCAATTGCACACCTACTTCCAACAGCATTAAATGACATCAAGTTGAAGGCTGAACAGTCTGTGGAAGCTGATAGTGCTACAGCCGACATATTAAGTGCCAAGCTCTCTATCGAAGGATTTGATAATGTTCAAGTCACAGAGGTAAATGGGTCTGATGAAGCGTCTATTCTACTAAATGAACTTCACAGTATTGCGAGTGAGTTGCTCCAAGCAGTTTCTATTATAAATAAATCGGACCGACTAACTATGCTAAAGGATCAAGAAATTGCTTCCTCCGATATGATCGGCGAGCTCGAAGTCCTAGAGCAGAAACGGGTTAGTGAACAGGTCGGCTTTGATATGACAACAGCCATAAAGCAAAAAGATGGTCAGCTCAAAGACGAAGTGGCGAGTTTCAAATTAGATATTGTAAATGATACATCGCCTGACTTCCTAGAAATTCAAAAACAAATCAAAATTTTTGCTGGACAAGAAAAGACCGATCTTATCGGCGTTTTGAAAGTCGATGCTAGCGAGATTGATTCTCCTGAGGCAACTCTTTATATCGACGAAGATCAATTTAGCTTTCCAGTGAAGCAGATGGTTTCAGCAAATTTTGCACAAACTGACAATGAAAATGTGATAAGTGTTGAAATACCAAAAAATGTACCAAATCTACTAATTGTTGCGATAGAGCCGACCCAACTTGACGCAGGCAAAGTGAGTGAAAAACCGATCAACGTAAAGATTGAAAACATTGGTCAAAGTATTTCCATGGATGACATGGTAATGGCCGAAATAACAAACGTCTCAATGAAAGAAGTTAATCCTGACTTGAAGACGATTGAGGGTGTCTATCGAGAAGTGCGAACTGATAAAGAGCCAACCTCAAAGCTTGCCCCAATTACTTCAGATATTGAAATGGCGGATCTCGTTGGTTTCAAAGACACATTGCAGAATCTCCTGAATAAGCAAAATATCCTTCAAAATAAGGAACGAGGACTTAAAAACTTAATTGATGAAATTCGAAAATCTTCTCAGAATCTGCGTGTTGGAGAATTGGTCAAGCAATCTGTCAGAGATATAATTAAAGGTAGCTTGCGGAACCCTGGTGAGAACAGCACTAAGGCGTCGCTGTTTGTTTCAACCGCTTATGCTCTGGCAAATCGTGATTTTGGACAAAGTCAGAATTTTAGTTTCAATGAAGTACTTCTATCTGATATTCCGAACAGTGAAGACCTTAGCGTGTTCAAAGAAAGCCAGTTCAAGCAAAACTCTGACGTAAATACCCAGGCTCTGAGGAATAATGGGACTTCGTTCCCACGTGAGCTTTCTCCCTCATTAAATTCGGATGGGTTTACTTCTTCGAATGACCCAAAAACCTTAATGCCGCAGTCTTTGTCAACAGGTATCAGTACAGCAAATCAACTCTCTTTATTAGATGCTCAATTTGCATCGCGTCTTGCCGCAATTTCAATTGAACAAGCACTCAAAGGTGGTGAGGTTATAGAGCTAAATCTTGAGCCAAAATCATTTGGTAAATTGCAAGTAAATGCAACACTAGAAGCTGCGGGTCTAGACGTGAAATTGGTGGCAGAAAACTCAGCAACAATTTCAATTTTACGTGGTTCAGAACTTTTGTTGAATAACATCACTGAACAATATGGACTTAAACTGTCGCAGTACAGCGTTGATATTGGAAATGGTGGGAATGGAAATCATCAATCCAACAACAATGAGGAGCATGGCTCTAACGCCAGTACACACATCAACCCAGAAGTCGATGAGATTGATACAGATAATGCGAAGCATGTATCAGAAAATCACTTACTTAATTTGATTGCTTAGGAAGACACATGGCTGAAGAAGAAGAAGCAAAACGCAAATTTAATTTCAAAAAGATTGCATTATTTGGTTTGGGTCCAATTGTATTGGTTGGTGTCGGACTAGGTATTGGTGCATTTCTTTTTATGCCAACCCAAACTCCAGTCGAACAGGTCGAAGAGTTGATTGAGAAGAAACTGCAGCAGGCAGGTCAATTACCAAGCACTGAGGGTGAAGGTGAAGAAATGGCTGAGCCTCAAAAAGTTGCGAAAGAAACACCAGCTACGGAGACTTTTGTAACGAGCTATTACACCTTTCCTGATGATTTTACGACTAACTTAAAAGGCTCCAGCGCGTTCCTAAAAGTTAGTGTGGGCGTTTCGACACAATATGACGCCACCGTTGTAGAAAATGTTGAAATGCACCAATTGGCTTTAAGATCGGAAGTATTGGGTGTGGTGAGCGAGCATACTGTGGAGGATGTTCAGGGTAAAGAGGGACGTGACGGTCTTGCGGAAAATATCAGGCTGGCTATTAATAAAAAACTAGAAGATCTAGAAGGCTTCGGCGGAGTTGAGGGTGTGTTCTTCACATCTTTTGTACTTCAATAATTAGGCATAGTTATGGTTGGCTCAAGAAAACTGTCAAATGAAGAAGTTGAGGCACTTCTTGGAGGCTTAGAGGCTGATAAGAGGAAATCAACTGTTGCTACATTTGATCCAAACGAAGTGCGTGAGTTTAAGTTTGGTTCTGAGGATCTCTCGCTTCTTGGCGATTACTATGCCTTACGGTTGATTAATGAAAAGATCGCGAGGTCTGTTCGCTCAGTATTTTTGCCCATGTTAAGGGTTTTGCCTCGTATTTCCTCTTTCCCACCAGAAGTTAAATCTTTCGATGAGTATACTGAGAGCTGTGACACATTTGCGAGTGTCACTAATAGCCGAATAGAAGAGCTAAGAGGAAACTGTTTGGTTGTTGTGCAAGCGCCATTCATTTCGCACCTCACAAATTCATATTATGGTGGCTCAAAAGTACAATCTTTGTTTGAAAATCAAGGTGAGTTTACAGCAACCGAAAACAGAATAATTGAGATCATATCTGATGGTATGCTTTCATCGATGGAATACGCGTGGAAGGATCTGGTAGAGACAAAATTTGACGTACAAACTAGAGAAGAGAATATTCAGTTAATTTCGTTTGTTGATGGTGATGATACCGTAATCGTTTGTTCTTTTATGGTGCAGATGCCGGCTCATGATCCCGTGAGTTTTGACATTGTTTATCCTCTTCAAACTTTAAAGCCGATATCGTCTCAGCTTAGATCTCGCGTACAAAACGAGTATGCCGTTGATGATAGGACGTGGAAAGAGCGATTACAAAATGCAGTATTGTCAATTCCTCTTACGCTCTCAGCGGAGCTTGGTCGGCCCAAAACCACATTAGGAAAGTTGTGGAAAAGTAAAGTTGGCGATACCTTTACGATGGCGATACCAGAAAGTGTGTTGGTAAAAATTGCAGGTCAAAGTGTGTTTCGAGCAGATGTGGGAAAGATTGGCCCGAATGCTGCTATTTCAATGAAAAACCGAGTTAAAGATAATAGGAAAAAAGATGGCTGAAGAAGAAAACAATGAACAGTCTGTAGATGATGTCGCAGAAAATCTCAAAATTTTAGAAAATATCGATGTGGTGTTAACTGTTGAGGTTGGTCGGACTGAGATCACGATACGTGATTTATTGCGATTAAACGAAGGGTCTGTTGTAGAGCTCGATAGACTAGCTGGAGATCCTCTAGATATCCTTGTCAATAATACTAAAATCGCGAAGGGTGAGGTAGTCATGGTTGGAGAGCGATTTGGTGTTCGCTTTGGTGAAATCGTTGATCCCGAAAAACGTGTAGAAAGTTTATAAATTTTGATTTTCAAAAATTTGAAAAATTAAAAGATACTAAATAACTATCAGATAACAAACAATATTATATATTTGGCACAACTTCTGCTCTAGAAACGCAGGAGTTAGACATGGCAATTTCGTTCGAAAAGATTTTTATCGTAGCAGGCTTTCTGCTAATTTTACTTGCAGTACAATTGTTTTTTAAACTCCGTGCTAATGGAGAAGATTTTAGACGAAAAAAATCTTCACAAATAAGCCTAAAATCTCGTCTTAACTTATCGAGCAAAGAGCGTGTAGATTTACTAGAAGTAGATGGTAAATCGATTTTAATTGTTTTTGCCAGAAATGCTCAGCCAAGCATTTTAGAATTTAGTGATGATGTCATTGCTCCAGAGGGTAGGCATCTCTCATGAAATACATTTTCCACATATTACTTGGCACCACTATCTTTTTATTTGCAGGCTCAAACTTTGCGTCAGCTCAATCGCTAACAGCACTTGGCCTGCCTGCACTCACGGCTTCTGATATTGATGGTGGCGGTACAACTTATTCTTTGTCGCTTCAAATACTTTTGCTTATGACAATCATGACGGTTCTGCCGTCACTCGTTTTGGGGATGACAGCCTTTACACGTATTATTATCGTACTATCGATTTTGCGTCAGGCCCTCGGCACACAGCAGACCCCTCCAAACCAAGTGCTGATTGCAGTTGCCTTGTTCTTGAGCTTTTTCATCATGGGTCCGGTTTTTGAAGTCGTCTATCGGGATGCGATTGCACCATTTCTTGATGGTCAATTAGATATCGAGCCGGCTTTGGTTGAAGGTTTGGGTCGCCTCAAAGAGTTTATGGTCGCCAATACGCGCTCGGATACTTTAAATCTATTTGTGGATTTATCCAAATCTGGCCCGTTTCAAGATGAACAGGCAATCCCATTAAATATTATTTTACCAGCTTTTATCACATCAGAATTGAAGACTGCGTTTGAAATTGGATTTTTAATTTTTCTACCTTTTCTCGTAATAGATATGGTCATTGCCTCGATTTTGATGTCGCTTGGTATGATGATGTTATCCCCCATGCTGATATCATTGCCTTTTAAACTGCTACTGTTTGTGCTCGTTGATGGCTGGGCGATGACGATCGGATCTTTATCTGCAACTTTTATGGTTTGAAACGATGGCATACGATCAAAATGTTCAATATTTGAGTTATGCTTTTTGGCAGATTGTTATGACTGCAGGGCCAATTCTAGCTATCGCTTTGGGAATTGGTTTATTGATTGGCTTGATACAAGCGGCAACATCAATTCAGGAAATGACGCTAAGCTTCGTTCCAAAATTATTTGTGGTTTTGGGAGCAATGGCCCTTTTGGCGCCGTATACACTTAATACTTTAACAGAGTACTTCACTTTTATTTTTGAAGAAATAGCGATGAAAGGGCTCTGAATGTTGCAATCAGACGTTTTCCCTGGATTAGAATTCCAAAGCATTGTTGTTTTTCTGCTCTGCTTATTTCTTGCCTCTTTGAGAGTTGGTGCATTCTTGGTGGCTTCGCCATTTTTTGGATCACGAATGGTACCGCTGCCAGTTCGGATCGTATTTTCTTTCGCGCTCGGCCTTGGCGCCATGAATTATGTCAATTTTCCAAGCTATGAAGTGCTAACGTCCGCTGCAATTTTACCAATTATTTTTCAAGAGATAATCCTTGGGCTGGTATGTGGTATGCTTTTAACAATATGCTTTTCAACGGTTATTCTGGCAGGTGAGAAAATAGCGTCGACCTCTGGTCTTGCTTTTGCATCACAGATTGATCCGGCAAATGGTGCACAATCGCCAGTTATAAGTCAGATTTTTTCTCTGTTCTTACTTATCTTATTTTTCTCATTAAATGGTCACTTGGTAGCATTTGAACTGATTTTCAAAAGCTATGATGCGATCCCACTTGGTGTAGTGAGCAGTTATACTGCGATGATGGAATTGGGCTTAGAAGCGTCAAATACAGTTTACGAGCAAGCAGTTCTAATCGTCTTACCCATCGTGAGCCTTTTGTTTCTGATGAACTTAGGCATCGGCTTTATTACAAAATCAGCCCCGCAGCTGAACTTGTTTTCGTTTGGTTTCCCAATGACAATTTTGGGAACATTCTTTGCACTCTATTTCTCTGTAGATGCAATTCAATTCGTATTTAGTGAGTTAATTGATCTCTCATTAAATTTTGTCCGGTTAGTACTTTCTGGAGGCTATAATGGCGGAGAATGAACAATCCCAAGAAAAGACCGAAGAGCCAACCCAGCGGAGGCTTGAGAAAGCGCGTGAAGATGGTGAGGTTTTATCTTCCAAAGAGATGATGGTTTTTGCATCAGCAGCAACGGCATTATTGATTATTGCTGCACTTGGCTTTTTCTCAAAGAATATATTGGATGCTTGGGGATCGCTGTTCATTTTTGGTCATCCAGATGAATTGTTTTCAGCAAAAACTGCAAATTCTTGGCGCGGCTTTACGATTATACTTACTGGCTCAGCTATTTTTGGTGTTCCAACCATTATCTTTTTAATACTTACACAATCGATAATTGGAAATGGACTCAGCCTTAATCCTAAGAGTTTTAGTTTTAAACCTGAAAAGCTAAATTTGATTAAAGGACTCGCTAGAATATTTTCTGTCAAAGGTTTGGCAGAACTGATCAAGGCAGTTGCAAAAGTTGTATTGCTCACAGGTGTAGTGATTGCATTTCTTTGGTATTCTTTATCTCGTATCTTGTATCTGAATGTGGGTAGTTTGGATGATGGTATTAATACTCTTTATCAGATCCTTATACTGTTCATATTATCGATTTTAATTATTCTCTGCCTCATAGCGATTGGAGACTATATTTGGAGCCGTCACACGTGGCTGCAGAAACTTCGTATGTCACGGCAGGATTTAAAAGAAGAATTCAAAGAAACTGAAGGCTCTCCGGAAGTAAAGTCTCGCATGAGAAGACTGCAAATGGAGGCTAGCCAGCGCGCTATGCAGCAAGCCCAAGCCGTTGAAAATGTTAAAGATGCAACAGTTGTTATTACGAACCCAACCCACTTTGCTGTTGCGATCAAATATGACCCCGATGAAGATACGGTGCCTATGATTATCGCAATGGGTAAAGACATCTTAGCAAAGCGTATCATGGAACAAGCGGAACTTCATTCTAAGTCAATTGTTCGCTCACCAGTTTTAGCGCGTGCTCTCTATTTTACTGGAGAAATTGGCGCTGTGATATCAGAAAAACTATACGCCGCAGTTGCCTCAATCCTCGCATATGTTTACCAGCTGGAGCAGGGTGTTGATGCCTCTCTACAAGACATAGATGTCCCTGAAGAGTTGGTATTCGATGAGATGGGTCAGCAAGTGAAGTGATGGAACTATGTCGCAGAAAAAACGTTCTACAGGTGAATTGATTTCCAGTGTGGTCTTTTTCCTTTTCGGCCTATGGCTGATACAGGAGGGAATAAACCGTTACAATTTAGGGGATCATGTTACTGGCTTAGTTGGGATTATCGGTGGATCTCTATCAGCATTAGCTGCATTCCGCTTCAAGATCCAAAATATGTGGGAAAATTGGCGAAAGTGATATGCAGATTGCTTGTGGAAAGTGTGAATATTATTACGTTACTCACGATCGTTCGCGACCTTGGGGTTGTCGAAAATTTGGGTTCAAATCTTCACGATTACCATCACAGGAAGTGAGAAGTACAACTGGCATGAATTGTGCTTATTTCACTGAGAAAAATTTTAATCAAACTTCTGAAAGAGATCGTCATGGCGGCTAGTTCATCGAAACCAACAGTTGAAGACAGTATCCAGGTGGCACTTGATGCCGCGGACACAGCCGCAGGCGTCACAGAGGAATTCAACACCATCAAAGAACAATTTGAAGTTCAAAATATCCAAGCCAAACGGATTTATCAGTCAATTACAATAATTTTCGCAAGTTCAATCGCTGCGGCCCTTATTTCATTAACTGTTGGGTTTTTCATGTACTACAAGGCACTTAGCACACTGCAGACCAATTCAAATATGGCAATTGAGTCTATCGCAATTTTCTCTGAAAACGTCGGCGAGCTTGCAAAAGCTGTCAAAACAGTTGAGAGCAACACTGAAAATCAAGAAACAATTAAAGCTACTTTGAGCGCGTTGGAAGGTGCTGCTTTAAAAGCAAGTGAAGATGTATCAGGGGCAGATGCTCGATACAATAATGCCATAAAAATTGGAATTACTGAGACAGAGCGCGTTATTCAGGATTTTGCCTCAACAACATTAGAGGAATTGAAAGATCAATCCTTTGATACGCAGATGAAATTATCAGAACAAATTGCAGAAATTAAAAGTATTTTTGAACCATCAACCCTAGAAGAAGGGGAAGATCAGATGGAGCAGGAAGTTGATAATCTAGTTAAGTCTTCACAAATCGAAGCACTAGAGGCCAAGATAGATGAATTAATGCTTTTGCAAAAAGATATAGCTGCTAAGCTTCTTGAGGAGCAGCGTAAGGCAGAAGTTCAAGCAAAGGCTAAAAAACGTGCGCCAAAGCCAGCACCGAAGCCAGCGTCAAATCCGTTGAAATTTCCGTAATTGAAAAATTACGAACTGAACAATAAAATTAATCAACTGACTGGGTAATGGTATGTCCGAAGAAGACACATTAGAGGCTATTGAGGGCGATGAGGCTGTTGAGAATGAACTGCCGCCGGTTGAAGATTTTGATCAAAACGGTTTGCTGCTAAAAATTGCCACAAATGGTCTATCCATTCCCGATTACGTTAAAAAACTTAAGGAAGCAGACATTTTAGTCGCAATAGATGGAAAGTTATATGAAGATGGACCTGCTAAATTACGCGAGGTGTTTTTAAGTAAACAAGGCGAAGAAGCTAAATGGCTCATCACTCTATGGCGTGACGGTCAGGTTTTCGATATTTTGATTACGATGCCAATTGAAAGTAAATTTGGCTTGGCTACTGAAGAAGAAACGAGCTGGGCGAAAGAAGAATTCCAGAAGCATGTTTATGGTGATTTTAAATCGTATCAAAACTATGAGATTTACATGGACAGCCATAATATCTGCGATATTTTAAGTTTGGAAAAAGATCCAATGGCAGGGTTCTTCCCGGCTCTTTGGTTATTGAAGTATCGACTATTCCCCCCATTGGGCGTGGTATTGGTCAGCTATGGTCTTACATTTTTTATAAATGTGTATCTGTTCTTGATAACCTACATCATACTTTCAAGATTTATTCATGTTTCACAGGAAAACATACTCAGGTCGTTTACCTTATTCTCAGGCAAGAAACACTACATGACAATTGCTGGAACAAACGAAAAAGATGTGGGCGTTATCGTTAAGAATATAGACCCTGTGAATAAAATCCGCTACGAGCCCAATGCGATTAAAAAGCGCCGCAATGTTATTCACAAAGTCATTGTGAAAGACAGCTGATTAATGATTTAATTTGCAACGCTAAGTTTAAAGTTAGCCGATTTTGATCAGTGGGCCGAACCAGCTAAAACATTGCGTCTTTTACGAGCAAATGAAGATGGAATATTTTCTATTTTTCGATATTTTGCGACGGTGCGTCTTGCGACTTTAACTCCATCTTTTAACAGCGTGTCTACAATTGCGTCATCACTTATCGGCGCGTTTGGATTCTCTTGCTCAATTAGTTTCTTTATTCGGTATCTGACAGAGGCCGCAGATGTTGTATCTGAATCCACACCTTGTTTAATACCAACGCTGAAAAAGGCCTTTAATTCCAGTGTACCTCTGGGTGTTTGGATAAGAGAACCTGTGGTGACCCTGCTTATTGTACTTTCATGCATTCCAACGGCTTCAGCAATATCGTTAAGGATCATAGGCTGAATATATTGCGCACCTTTTTCTAAAAACTCGGTTTGGCGTTTGATAATTTCTGAGCCAACCTTCAACATTGTTTCATTGCGTTTGTTGATTGCATTTTGAAGCCATTTAGCCTCTGTGATTTTTTCACGGATGAACTCACGCTCCGCTTTCTCATTCACTTTCTTAGTCAGTTCTTTTGCAAAGTCTTTTGAGATTTTTACATCGGGAAGTGTTGAGTTATTTAGCTCAACTGCCCATCCATCCTGTGTTTCTCTAACGCGCAAATCAGGCTCACGAATTGGTGCTGATGAAGCATCAAATTGCAGTCCAGGCTTGGGATCGAGCGATTTAATCTTTTGGAAAAATTTTGCAATTTCGGCATCGGAGCATCCGCTACGCCTTTTAAGAAGATCAAATTTTCCTGACCCTATAAGGTGTAGATTATCCAAGATGGCTTGCATCGTGTCACAATAAATTTCGCGATCAATCGCTTGTAGTGTGAGACACTCTTTCAGGGTTCTTGCGAACAATCCTGCTGGCTCAATATCTTGCAGTCTCAAGAGGACCTCAGAGACCAGTGTATCTTCTACATTCAGTTCTTCAGCAATTGCCTTTAATTCAGTTGAAATCCAACCTGTAGGCTCAAGCTCTTCAATAAGTTTTTGCGCTACAAGGTTTTCGCTTGGTGACAGCTGTAGGCTATCACAGAATTCTAAACAGTGAGCGTAAAGTGATTTCTTACCTGCCGCGACCAAGTTAATTGCATCAAAGTCTGATGCTTCTTTGGCAACCGTAGACCGTGGGGTGTAAGCTTCACCGGTCTCAAACTGATTGTCTTGGCTAACTTTGCTCTGCTCAGTTGAGGTTTTATATGGGTTTTCCTCTAAAGACTTATCCAACTCTTTACTTGTTTTATTGGCAGGATCATCCAATTTGTTTCTCTCAGTAAAGCTTGTTTCTTCAACAAATGGATTGTCTTGAAATTGTTCCTCAACAAATTCGCAAAGTTCCATATTTGTCATTTGCAATAGCTTAATCGCCTGTTGCACCTGTGCAGTCAGGGCAAGACCCTGTTTTTGATTTATCTGTAAGTTAAAGTCCAATTTCATGGTTTTTCTCCACTCTGCCTGTGGAAAATTTAGTCAATTTTATGCCAATCTCCAAAAACATTAATTGACACCTATCAACTGTCAAAATGTTGACACTGAAATTTGGTTAATTTTTTTTGACTAAACAATTCCAGATATTGTCGTTTTGTTTCCTTGAGAAGCACATGCTTCATAATCGAAAGGAATTATAAATGGCAAATATAGGTGCAACTACAGCCTTCTATAAGGTTGAAACATCACTGACCCGCGCCAACAATGAAGTTGGAAAAAGCATGGAGCGTCTTGCTACTGGCAGAGCTAACGCGAACGCTGGAGATCGCTCATCTTATGTTGCAATGGCTGATACATTTCGTTTGGACTATGTAGGTACCAAAGCTGGCATCAAAGGTGCAACAGTTGTAATGGGCTACTTAGAGACTGGGATGCGTGTGCTCGACTCAGCATCAAGTTTACTCTCGCGTTTGCAAGAGCTGGCGATATTGGGCGCGAACGATACTAATACAACTGCCGATGGTGATGCGATCGATTTGGAAGCTGGCAAGCTAGCAATCGAATTTGAACGCCTCATGACTGAATCAGAATATAAAGGTAAAAACGTGTTTGTTACCACTGTGAACCTAGATGTGGTTGCAACTGGTGGTCGAGGAGCTGAGATGAATTTTGGCATTGCCGCGCTCACGCTTGATGCTCTGGTTGGTACAGCAGGTACACTTACATCAGATCCTTCCGACGGTCAGGGCTCAAATAGTGCTGTCTTAACCGCAAAAATTGAAGCTATGCAGGAAAAAATTAACACTGCTCGCGTTCAAGCTGGATCGCAATATGCTGCCATTGAAAGTGTGGTTGCCTACACAACAGACTTAACCGCGCAGTACGAACTCGCTTACAATGTTGTTAATGATGTGAACTTCTCGATGGAGACTGCTCACTTGGCGAAAAATCAGATCATACAGCAAGCAGCTACGGCAATGTTGGCCCAGGCGAACAGGGGTCAACAAGGACTATTGCAACTCCTGCAAAACTAGGGAAGTTGTATTAAAAGCATTAATAGAATGGGCGGTAGACTTACCGCCTGTTTTTATATGCAGTTTTTGAATTTTTTTTGCGATATCGTGTTAAATACGCATTATTGTAGGGCGGAATGGACTTTAACAATAGATCCTGCATGAATAGGTATTGAGTCGTAGAACTTTGGAATAGTGAAGCAAAAATGGCGGATGAAGTAATTCCTGATAATCCTGAAGACATCAGCAAAATAGCACATGAATCCCAAGATGTTCAAAGTGGTGAGGAGATTGAGCATAAGCAAGATGCATCTGAATTTGCTTTTAAACTTGTCAACTCTGTTAAGTCCATGAACACAGGGGAAATTTCTTATCATGAATTGGCAATGTCATTCACAATTGCTGATGAATTGAAATGTCTGTTTTTGTTCATAAAGTCTTTACCATTTGATCCAATCACGCCAATCTACCCTGAAACCCCTTTTCTATTCTTCAAAGGTGTACCCCTTCCACGCGCATTCGATATTTCAGAAGAAACAGCGCGAGACATGCAAAA
>Ga0255770_10003525_pt1 | contig 13440 bp, 43 predicted proteins | sample 071ome_22_FD_179968 | JGI IMG/M metagenome (GOLD analysis project Ga0255770, IMG submission 179968) | Coastal salt marsh microbial communities from the Groves Creek Marsh, Skidaway Island, Georgia - 071404AT metaG (version 2) | ecosystem: Environmental > Aquatic > Marine > Intertidal zone >... | reverse complement strand
TCATGCAAAAGAGTTTTTATATACGTTTCCCTGTCCATGTGGGTGTCCAGTTCTATCAGAAAGTGACGGGGGCGATAGGTTTCACCAACAACGTCACAATATCCCTGAACCTGCTCACGTTTCAGACCACGATGTACAATCTCCACCGTAATCTTATGACGCGGAAAGAATGTATTCAGAAACCAAGAGGTAACATCCTCACAGACGATTTTAGGATAACCGTATCCACTAATGTAGAGAATAGACATGTGCCCCAATGTAGAAACCAAATGAAACTTGAAACAAAGATGAGTTTATGAGTCGCAGTCATGCTTCATCCCCATCAATTTACCGTAGATTTTTGCATAAAACATTTGAATCGGTTTCTCATTGTCATCAGTAACTTGTTTTCTCACAAGTTCCATCAGTGCCTCAACTTCCTTTACAGTCAGGTCAGCATCAATGTTATGCTCGGTTACTTTCATCCCCATGTCACAACATACTCAAGAATGTCGTCGGCAGAAGCTTCCTCAACCAGTTCATCATAAGTCATATCCTTTAGCATGGTGAGATAATCTTCTGGCACAATATCAACCCCAGGTTCGAAGTCATCATGACACAGAAAAACATACTCATTGAATAGTGCCTCAATCAGTTGTTCTTTAGTAAGGATCATTGTCTTTGTTGAGATGATTAAACCAGGGGGAAAAGAGTGCCAGTGCTGCCCACACAACACTAGCACTTATGATGAGAGCATATATCATGCTACATCATCAATAATCAAAGAATCATCGGGTAGAGTATTGGCACGGACTTTCATTCGGTTCAGTTTAGAGATTTCCCACCCATTTGCCTCTGCATCGTGCACAACACCATCAAGTTGACGGCGTTCGCTTTCGGTGTGATAGTGACGTTGGTCATTCATAACTTTGTCCTCAAATGAACATGAACATTATAGCACATCAACGTGCATAGAGATAACCACCAGCCCAGTCTGCATTTTCCAGCAACCACTCACGCTGCTCAATGATTCGCAGGTCATAACGAACACCTTTGGCAGGAGACTTCCAGGAAGCAGACTTATACATTTCGCCAGTCTTCTTGTCTACGAAAGCATGAACACTGCGGGAACCGTGAGCATCCATGATAATTTTGTGATACTTACGTCCTTCCTCAATGTAGAACTTGTAGGTAGGAGCATCATAACCACCAACCTTACCATGGTTGCGGGACTTAAAGTTGTCCACGAGAGCATCACACAGCATCAGAGTCCACTTGCGGACATTCAGTTGGATGGTGTTCCTAGCGTCTTGCTGGGCGGCGAAGTCAGCGAAGGTAGCAGTCATGGGGTTGCTTGCGTATGAAAGTATTATAGGGCATTCTAGGTGCCTCTCAAGGCACCGTGTGCCACTTGTTCAACTGGACTCATAGCGTTTAATTTCTTCATCCAACTGGCGTTTTACGCCTTCCAGGGTGTATGCTCCTGTAGCATTTTTACGTCGATCCATTTCTTCCTTAATCTTACTGACAATAGAAGCATGGCGACGAATCTCTCCACCCATCATCATCTTGTCTCCCATTGTACTCATACAATAAGAAAGTTGGAACAGTTCCATATCATCAAATTCAAGCATAATTCTCCTCAATAAACAAGTTCGGGGTCAGGCAACCAGTAGTCATCATCTGCTAGATAACCACGCCAGTCTTGTGGATCAGTTTCATAGATTTCGCTCTCACGGAACTCTTCGATAAACTCTGACAGATTCATGAAATGATCCTCAAATCGTTTGGTAATTATAGCACAAATCAGAAGATTTCAGTCCATCGTTCGTGCTGAATTTTGGTGATGCGACCTTCCTTCAGCATGTTATCGCAAACGTTACAGAATACCTCAAACTTCTGGAGACGGGTGAGTTCAATATCCTTGGAGGTCTCACCGATGACCTTGAGAAGGTTCCCTTTGAGCATTGGTCTCTTGCGTTGATGAAGTTATTATAGGGCATAAAAAAGACCCCAAAGGGGTCGGTGTACCACTTGTCAAACTGGTTCAGTCGTCGTAGACTCTACACTCGGATGCATCAGGATGAGTATCACAATACAACTCAAGTGGCGTAGGATCGTGTGACTCACCAGGGTGATTTTCTTTATATGCTTTCAGTGCTTCTAGCTCTTCTTCAGTATGACGACGGGACTGTGGAGAGATAGTAGGATCATTCAGAAGTTCCTCATCTTTCTGAATGTGCTTGTCGATGTTTTCCATAGTTTTGTAACGGGATAATACTTATTTATTTTTTATTGGGGAGTATTAGACTCTTTACCCTCAAGACTTCGCACCATCAATTCGGCAAACTTTTCCATTTTATGAGCAGAAACTGTATGAGGAGCATAAGTAATTGCCTCTTTCAGAGCAATAAGTTCTTTCATTTCTTCATCTGTAAGGATTCCAGGACCAGTTTTGGCGAGAGTCATGAGGTCTTTGCAATGTTTCCCAATGTTAGCAGATGCTAACATAATATCTATGATACTTAATTATTTTTTTAGGATTGAGTTACATTACTTCACTCATCGGTGAAAGGATCAAACTTTCCCCTACTTCCAGGTTCTCTATTATCAAGCATGTCCATAATACCATCGAAGGACTGAATGCTCTCAATATCTCTGATCATGTTGGCGATTTGAGTACAAACAACTGGACGCTCACCTCTAGCAGCAAAGGCTAGAGCATTACGCAAAGATGCTTCTGCTTCCTTTAGACTACTCTCAACAGATTTAGATAGAGCCATTACGATCCTCACATTTACGATAGAAAGTTCCGTTCACATAACAGGACTTTCCAGGTTGATAGTATTTTACTACATTTGCTGGTTTGTTGTCAAGAACACAGTAGTCTCCCTGACCTATAGTCATTCCTTCAAGACACATTCCCATAATAAATGGAGTAAGAAGTTTGAGAGTATACATTATGCTGACACCGACGCAATTCCCTTGCCAGTTTCCTTGATCCAGAATCCATCATCGGTCATTTGCCATCCTTCGGCAATCATTTGATCATGAGACTTGTTCCGTCCAGTATCATAATAGTATTGAGAGTGTTTAGCATCGAGTTCGGCACGTTTGTTATAATACTCTGCCTCACGCAGGTTATACTCACGCTGTTTTTCTTTTTCTGCAGCAGCATTGCACATTGCGTTTAGTTCTTCTTCAGTATAATGCTGAGAGATTTCTTGTGTATCTTTGATTTCTTCTGGGTAGTAGCACTCTTCCCAAAAGTCTGCCCAATCTGCATTAGTTACTTCAAGGTTTACAGAACGATTACCCTTCAACAAAGAAAGAAGTTCTACACTCTTAGTCAGTTGTTTTTTATGATACTCTACACTATCATCCACACACTTTATGATGGTGTCATAGATGTCTTGTGGTGTAAGATCTTCACAGTTTAGAGCATCATGCACCCAGTTATCAAGTTGTTCGAGAGAATACTTCTTGTAGGAAAAGTCAGAACTCAGGGGATTTGAGGTCATCGAGGTAGTCTTGTATTGCTTGCCTCATAATAACCTGAATCTCCTTCTGTGTCAACCCATTCATCCAAGACCATCTTGAGTCTTGTTTGTCCCATTCCATTGTGAAGGAACCGTCTTCATTTTGTGAGATTTTCAGACTATCATCAGCAATCATTACAGTGCTCCTCCTTATGCTTCTTACGAATCTTTTTCAGTTCTTTAAGTTCCAGTTTGATATTCTGATAGGCAGTCTCAGCATCGATCTTTCCACCCATTTCCATGGCGCAGATCATATCAACACGAGTCCCAAAGTGACTCAGGGCTTTCTCAAAGCAATCAAGATCCTCGTACATCGGTTTTATTCTCCGCTAGAATATCTATACGAGCGTCTAATGAGTTCCAACACTCATAGAGTGCATTAGATTGCCCAACCATCTCTTGCTCGATGAGTTTGATGCGTTCTTCTAGTTGTTCTACCTTTTCGGTAAGAGTTTCGAGTGGAGATGGTTCTTGTATCCCCCACTTTCTAAAAAACCAATAAGGATCTTGTTTCATAATACACCCACTTCTTTCAGATAATTTCTGTATGCGGCATACCTTTGCCACTTTGGTTGGTTTGGAACATTTAACTGGTGGCATATTTCACAATACATTAACCACTCATACCAGGGAGTAGTAGGATCTAACTCGTGATAAGGATAATCAGAGTTTTCCACCAACTACTCCATCATTAACAACACGACTGGTTTTCTCATCCCATCCTTCTTGTCTCCCTTTGAGATAGAACCTAGTCATACGGATACAAATATCTTCAGTTAGACCAGAAACCAAACCATTGTCGTCTTTATCATAACTGTGCCAGAGGAATCGTGCTTTTACAACATAAAAGCAATCATCAATCAGTTTCTTTTCAGCACTCATCGGGTCCGACTGTTTCATTGTGTTTGTTAAATCCAAAAGGTCCTTCTTTTTCTTCCAGTGCTATCTTTAGTGCAACACCACCGACTGCTTCCATTACTTTCAGAATGTCTTCTGGTTTAGCATCTTCACCCAGTTCTTTGGCGACATACCAATACTTTGGCCAAAAGGTTTCACCTGCCTTTTGATAGTCTTCAAGTGTTAATAGTTTCATTTTTTAAGATCGGGATGGGGAGCATACAGTGGACCTTGGTAATCGTGGGGACGATTGACTCGGTTATTAACAGAAGTATTATGCAGTTGTTTGAGTGCTGCTACAACTTCGGGTGTTTCTTCCCAAGTCCATACATCTCCAGTTTTTCCAGTGAATGTGCGTTGAGTCATTTTTTTAAGTGCTCCAATACTTTGGCGAAGTGCATATCGCCGTGGATGTAACCTCCAACGATTATAGCAGCAACGCAGAGCATTAGCAAGCCCAGCGTCAGCACAATCATCACATTATCAGGTAGTTTTTTTATGATCATACTCAATCACAATACGCTTGTGCTCACTCCTACCATCTGTTACAATCTGATGATGCCACTTACCACCAAGTTCTTTGGCAAGTTGATCAACACGATATCGGGAATACTTACGATCTTCACTCATTACAAACTTTCTCCATTTCTACAAGAGTTTCATATGGAATCCAGGCAGGATTCTCATTACCAAACTGAACAAGAACTTCGGTCAATACAGTCTCATACTGTTTGCTATAAGTCTGTCGTGTGTTTTTCACATAAGAAATAGGATTGTTAATCATACTTGTATCCCATAAAGATAATGTCTTTCTTGTTTAGATTATAGCGCACAATGTGCTTTTTGCGGTGCTCTTCACACTGAAAGTAGCAAGTTCTCTTCTCATTTCTTTCTTTATGAACTAATTTCCAGGGAAACATGTCATAAGGAAACTCAACTTCCTTATCAACAACCACAACTGGTGCGGGTGCTGGTTTAGTCTTGGGTTTGGGAGTTGTTTTAGTCTTTGCTCTTGGTTTAGGTGCTGGTTTTGTTGTAGTTTTTGCCTTTGGATTGGTAGTACGCTTCGGTGCTACTGGTTTCTTCTTTACAGTTTGTTTGGGCATTTGGTAATCACACTAGAAACAGCAAGGGATTTAATTTCAAGAGGACTTGCGTCATTAATGATCTTGATTACATTCTCAGGACCATATTGTTTGTTTGCCATACTATAGGCAATCAATGTTGCTTTGACAACATCCTTTTCTGTCTCCATCAAAGCACAGAAGTCTGCTGACATTGTATTCAGCAATGATGCTAAAGTTAGTTCTAACATTATTCTTGGTATTTTGTAAAGTATTTGGGTTTTTCTGTGTCAAACTCGGTCCAGTTGGCAATGTTAAGACACATTAGCACAGTTTCATGTTCTCTATTATACAAGTCCCAGTCTCCTTTACACATAGCAAAGTATCTACGTTGATAGGCACACTGCCAGACATACTTGTAGATTTTATCCTTTTCGGTTATGCTCATTTGTTGAATAATAAATCCTTCGCAACTTCTTGGTGCTTCATGTGCAGTTTAATGTAGCATCGCAGCATATTTTTAAGCACATCAATGTCGTTGCAGTCATCAATTTCCCTTGACAACTTTTCATACTCAAACATCTTTGCAGTGCTTTCTAGTTCTATGCTGGATGGGTCCATTAGTTTTTAGCAAGGGATAATGTATTTACACATCCTTATTCATCTGTCAGGTGGTCAGCACAAGCAAGTGTATCACATGGAGGACATTCTTTTTTAATATGATAATTATCAATAGCAGCTTCGAGTGCTTCTGTTACATTCTCCTTGAAAGAACGATAGGGGATGAACATTTCATCATCCGCAGTCTTATAATCCTGATGTGTCTCTTTGAACTTACGATCTACATCATACAGGAGATTTGTTACGATGTCGTTGATAACTTCCATTGTTTGTGGTTGAAGTTGATCCCAGTTGTAACCAGGGAACATATCATCCTTGACACGATTCAGCAGTGCTCGCTTACAATGCCATTGAGCATCAAAGATACTGGTAAATGCTTCCCAGTCGTGGTTGCTTTTGAAATGGGGGATACTCATTTGTTATTCTCACAATAAAGGAAATACTTGTACTCTGCGACTTGGTGTGGTGCGTATCTTACTATATCACATCCTTTGTAGGTGTCAACCACTTCAAATGATGCAGAGTTGATTGGTTTATCACCTGAAGCAATTTTTGCTAGTACAAGCATAATAATGATGAAGACAGCAGAGGCACCAAGAAATACACCAACACCACGGAGCAACTCTTTAAGAGCATACTTATCTTCTTCAGTCATTGTTCCCATGCATAAGATTTAAGAAGTTCGTTGTCTTTCTCTAATTGCTCTATTCTATCACATAATTCTGTGATAATGTGAATCAAAGAACGATAGTCAATGGATTCAATGTCATCTCCACCTTCCATATCATTATAATATGTGTATAGAAGTTCTTTGGTAAAGTTTCGTTCAGTCATTGAAACTCTCCTGAAATGCTTTCCATCCTTCATCAAGTTGTTTTTCTGCCCATCCCCATTGTCCGTGCTCAAATCCATCAATCTGGGCACATTCAATCTCATCTTTAATGAGACGACGGAGCATTTTAATTTGTTCGTCAGTCATAAGTCGTAAAGAGAAATACTTTGAGTGTTTGTCCGTCATCCTGAAGTGATACTTGAACATTAGAGCATTCGTATCTCACAAACTCTCTTCCTTCGCTAGTAATCACTTCTACACGGGTGACATCGGGATAGTTCTTTAGAAAATCTCCATTTGGTTGTTGAATGTCTTCAGTCATGTTACTCCGTTTGCACTATCTTCAAAGTTGTTTTTATAATGGGCATTCATCTTAGCCCATTGAGCATCACGATCTTTCCACTCCTGGTATTTTTTATCCAGGTCCTCATTCATCGTTAGATCATACTCGTCACAGAGTTTACGTTGTTCGTCTTCACTGACACAATCATTGAATACCAATGACATAGCACCACTGCGAATAGATTTAGGGTCCATACCTACACAGAGCATGAACTTCTCAAACAGTTTGAAATACTGTTTGGCATTAAGATCAGCAGCAGGAGCAGTGATCAGGTAATGCTCTTCAGGGATAAAGTCATCATCAGTCCAGGATGATGTACCATATTTGGGAGTGAACGTAGCATCAAATTTGAATTCAACAGTTGCTTCGTAAGTCATTGTGGGTTGCAAATAATGATTGGGTATGCGTTACCATAAGTGTCCCTACCTTGCTCACAAAAGTATTGTGGTGGAGGTTCTGGTATCTTGGAAAGAGTTACCAGGGCAATGATAACTTGGAAGAATGGAAGGACAAAGACTATCTTGTCTCTCACTGTAATGCTCGCTCAAGTTCGTTGATACGCATAAACTCAGCATATGCTTTATCAGACCGCTCAGATAGAATGCTCAGCAAGTCTTCACGGATAGTATCAGTATCCACATAATCATCAAAATACTTATCCAGTGCTTCCTTCAGGTAGCGTCTTCGGTGCCACTCTGGGGAGTAGGGTTTGTAGTCCATAACGATGCTGTATATGCTTGGTATTATAGTGCCTCTAAACTTCATTGTCAAGCTCTTTCAGATAATCAGTCCACCACTGGGGGTCTTTCTCCATTCTCCATTTAGGCACAGGAAGTCCTTTCTCAGAATAATACTCCCAGAGAGCATCATCTATAATCTGTTTTACTTCCATATTCCTCGTCCTCTTCGTCAACGTCTGCATATACGTTTGCCATATATGTGTGTGGTTTTCTGGATTCTTCTCTGACATGTTTCCTTTCCTCACTTATAGCAGCAAACCACAATGCCAGTTTCATTACCAACCAGATAACTGCCAGTGGTAAAAAACAGAGTGTTAAGATTAGTGCTTGTTTCATTCATCGACTTCCCAACATTTCTCAAAACGGTCTCTCAATTCGTTTATCTTGATTTGTTTCTGAAACTCCATGATATGATCTTTCACTTCCTTTTCTTCATCAGTGAAATCCATACGATATTTGAGTTTAATATCAACAAGACGCACCATATCCATATAGAAGTCAGTGCCCTTGTGAATAAACTCTTCGTATTTCATCAGATAATTCCTTCAGTACACAAAAAGTGTAGTGTCTCCTTCATACTACCAATGTGCTTTGATCCGTAGGCAACTTGTGGGTAGGTTGCTTCTGGTCCAAACTCTGCACGAAATGCTTTCTGATCAAAGTCTTTACCAAGAATATACTCATGGTATTCTCCACCCAATGCTTTGAGTAGCATACCAATACGCTCACATTCTTGGCTTCCGTTAGAATAAATTACTGCTGTTTCAGTCACGTTGCCTCCAATCCTCAGGTCTATCTTCATTAAACCAATCTACAATCTCATCAGCACTACCAAAACCAGTCTTATAATCACTGGGATCAGGATTTCCAAGTCCTAGATTGTTTAGGAAGTCGTCCATACTACCCTCCACCATATCAGGGTTAGCAGCGCGAAAGCGTGCCTTCTTTAACATTTCTCTGGCGGAAGTATTTGCTTTGGATAATTTTTGCGCCCAGACCATCTCCGAAAGCTCTACGGTCTCACCTGTTGCTATTTTATCACAGATTGACTGTAATCTCAACCTGTAAGCAGTGCTTAACATAAATGTTTCACTCCGTTTTAGTTATTTATTTTTGTAGCATACCTGCCTCAAATCCTGGCGGGCACTCATAACAAAACTTATTAACTTTACCATTATTATACCACTTACGACCCATATTTGATAGAGCAGTTGCTGGGGACTTAAACTTCATTCCCTTAGTCCCCTTATGGTTTCTTTTCATCTTTACCCTAGTTTCCTCCGTAACCTCCCTTTTTCGGTTACTATTTGCTACATGAGGTTTAGGTTTTCCAGTATGACTAGCAGACATTCTTGCTCTTGTTTCATCACTCATCTTTATTCTTCCTTTCCACCAACCATCGGGGATTTCTTCTGCGATTATTCTTGCCTCAGTCCCATTTGTAATCCAAAACTTACCTTTACAGGGAGGGTCTATACCGACTTCTTTATACCATTGACTGAAATCGGTTATTATTTCACTAGGATCTGGGTCATCGCATACAAAGTTGCGAAGGTCTATCAACCATTGTTCTTCCATCTGCTTTTTGTTTGTGGTAATACTATTTATACAAGAAAAGGAGCATTTCTGCTCCCACTCTTTGCTTCTGAATAACCACAAACAAAAGCATTAATATTTAGTCAATATCATCAAAGTCCCCTTCATCATCACTTACACCAGCAGCATCTAGCTTTGCTCTTACTCTCTTCCTACGATTATTTTGAGCATCTACCGCATTTCTTCTTTCGTATTCTTCTTTTCCTTTTTGTAAAGATGCCTTAAACTTATCAACGGCGTCTCTCTGTTTATCACGGAGTTGCTGTGCTCTCTCAGCATTTTCTGTGAAGGTGGAGAAGTTAATCATTGTTACAAGGAATAAGCACTATTATTTATCCTTTTCATCAAAATATTTCTGTAACTCTTGTGCGAGTTTCATAGAACGACGATGTATCATATATTTTACCACAGGATTACGGGGATTATGTGTAAACCACCACAATTGTCTCTGAATATATGCTTTTGCTAACCTTGTGACATAATAAAATGCAGCGGCAACGCTCTCATCAGTTACGATGAAGTACATTGCCACTGCAAACAGTGTGAATAATATGTAATGGGAGTCCATCAGTGGAACTCCTGGTTTCTCCTTTCATCCAAATAACGGATGATTTCGTCTCTCCATTCCATCAACTCATTAAAACACTTTTGGTTGTGAGCACAGTTCCGCAATTCAGGGTCTGGTTTTAAGACGCTCTCATAAAACAAACCTAGTGCATCTCTACGCTTTTCGTGTTTTTCTGTCATGAATTGTTCCCTGTTTGTATTATTTACACTACTTCTTTTTGGATTTTTTGATTTCCTTAAGAATGTAGTTCTTTGCCGAAGAATAGTTCCGTGACTCATGGACAAAGGAACCATTGTTAATGATGGCAAATGCTTTGCAACCTATTATAGGCACTGCTGCCCACATGCCATCATTTGTTACATAACCTTGCGGATCTCCGGCAGTATCATCTAAGACACCAGGACGGTCAATAAAGGGTTTCTGAAAACTCATTGTTGGATTTGCTCCACAGTGGTAGTATCAGAATTCCATTCTTGCTGCAATTTATCACCCTGATAGTAACCAAATCCACCAGCAAGAAGAGAGAGAATGATTGCCAGACTTACCTTACCAGTTTTATTACCAGCCCAGGCACCAAACCAACCACCAAGTCCCATCAAAACCCAGGGAAGAAAAGTCATCAGTGCCCAGATTGCTCCGATAATGAGAGCAAGACCAAACATTCCTTCACCAGAACCAGAAGAACTGCTGGAGGAATTGGAGTTGGAGTTAGAACTAGAACTAATACTAACTGGATTGCAATTACTTACAGACTTGGCACCGTACATGGACTTTACCTGTGCAATTGCTGCATCACGGCTGATACCAGGAGTATCAAACTCAACATATTCCAACCGATTATCAACGGTTGTAATGTAGGCACCCCAACGATGAGACATGGTGGTTTTTTTGATTACCTAGTAATTATAGCAGAATGGGGGTGGTGTGGGGGGCAGAGTGTGCCAGTTTATTGATTGGTAGAGAGATTCCACAATGACTCCCGACGACTATTGGGAATATCAGTTTGTGAGGGATTGACCATGTGTGCTGGAACATTTTCTATTTTTGCAAAAAAAGACACAAGATTAATCACAGAATTAGGGTGATCTTGCCAATCTTCCCAAATTTCAGTAGGATCAGTTTGTATTTGTTCTCCTGTTGCTACACCAAATCCAAGGTCATAGTTACCATCTTTACGTTTATCTGCAACAATGACACGTTGATTTTTATCATATTTTCGTCCAGTAGTTCCTTGACAAACTGCACTGTATTCAATAGATTTGCTAAGATGCTCTCCACCTGAGTTATAAATGGCGGTTCGCATGGAGGGTGTGGTGTATTTTGGAGGATTCATTTTGATAATAATCTTAGATTACCCGAACATTATATCATAAAAGTCAACGACGCACAACCGACACAGCAGGCAGACCCTGCTGGAAAACGGTGTCTACGACCGCCTGAACGCTCTTGGCGGTGCTGATGCCCACTTTATCATAGACAGGCACACAGACGAGTCCAAAGGTCTTCTGAGACCCTCCCAGACGAATCACACGCCCAATGGACTGAGAGATTCCGATGTAGTCCATGTTACGCATAAACAACACTGCCTCAAGTCCACTCACATTGATACCCTCGCTCAGGATGCTGTGATGAAGCACCACGAACTTCTTAGAGGGATCCTTACCCCAGGAGTTCAGAGTCTCAAAGAATACCTCACGGTTGACCTTCTGCCCGTCGATAACACCACCAGTCTTAGCAGTGATATACATGCAAGAATAACCACGCTCAGACAACTCTTTGCGGAAGTCAGACTCACTCAGCAGTTTAACAATCTGCTTGGTAGAACGAGCACAGATGAGAATCTTATCCAAGGAATTCTCATCAATGGTATCCAGCAGGTTCTGAGAGTCACGATCAGCAATCATCTGCTTGTCCTGAACCATATCCAGTTGCTTCACAACAACCTTAGGGGGCAGGATGTAACCTTGCTCAACCAACTTAGGAGCAGGAACATTACAGATAACCTGACCATAAACCTCAGGGTCATTCATCCCAGGCTTGGAAATAGTAACAGAGTGCTTAGGAGTAGCAGTGAAGAAATAGCAGCGGTCAGCAACAGCAGAGAAGTGCTCCGTAGCAGGGAAGAAGTTACGCTGAACAGAGTTGTGTGCTTCATCAAAGTAAATGGTATTGACCTCAACATCTGCCTGTTGCAGACGATGCAGAGAATGATAGGTGGTGAAGATGATTACATTCTCACCAGCAGTCCGTGCAGTGTTGACGAACAGGTTGATCTTACTAGGGTTAGTAGTAGAGAAGTGATGAGTTTCACCACTATGAACATGAAGAACATGAGTGCTGGTGGTATCAATAACCTCCAGAAACTCAGAGCACAACTGCTCAGCAAGAAGAATACGAGGAGCAACTACAACAATAGTGTTGCCGTTATCAATATATTTCTGATTCTGAATGATGTCGTAAATCATACAAAGAGTCTTACCGCCACCCGTAGGGATGACCAGTTGACCCTTATCAAATGCCAGCATAGAATCCACTGCGTCTTGCTGGTGGGGTCGCAACTGCATCAGGTCTCCGTCGTTGATGTACTTATTATAGCACGGAGGGGACTCTACCGATGAACCCTGTGACGGTTTGGTAACTGGTCCCGGTAAGAGCTCAGATTCTCATCTTCAACCGGGACAAAGGTAGTCTACAGGGATTATGAGGTCTTGTCAAGATGCCTGATATGAACCATCTATTGTTGTCCCATTTACAGACCCTTGTACGGTATAATTTGTTCCTGTTATTGCTGCTCCATTTAGATAGGATGTTGAGAATCTATTTCCTTTTGCTATTCTTGCAGTTCCATCAAGATCAACTGTTATAGATCCATTAGTAGTATTAATACTCATAGCATCACCACCATTTGGGTTTGATAATATAGTTTTAGAACCAGTTCTTGATGATGCATTAGCAGGTACTGGATTCATACCATCAGAACCGTTGATAGATCCTTGGACATCAATAGTTAAATTATAAGTTGAAGAGTTTAAAAATTCTACTGCTGGTTTATGAGGATCGAAAGATTCTGCTGCTGGGGTGTATTCGATTTCAATAAATCCATTTGTTGATGTTGTATATGTTGACTGTGTGGAGAGGGTTAATATGTCTGAACGATATTTGGATGCTCCTCCAAGACCACCATCAGCATATTTTACTATTGTTGGTCCAAATAAACTACCGCTAAAAGTAAAAGTACGCTGATTGAGCGATCCTACTGGT
>Ga0255770_10003502_pt1 | contig 13491 bp, 10 predicted proteins | sample 071ome_22_FD_179968 | JGI IMG/M metagenome (GOLD analysis project Ga0255770, IMG submission 179968) | Coastal salt marsh microbial communities from the Groves Creek Marsh, Skidaway Island, Georgia - 071404AT metaG (version 2) | ecosystem: Environmental > Aquatic > Marine > Intertidal zone >... | reverse complement strand
CTTCCCCTCATATAGGGTTGGTCTATCAATTTATGAGGAACTCGTCACAGCAAAAGACGATCCTTCACTTTATGATAATGCTAAAGGTTTTTCAAATTACTCAGCACCGGGTGCAGATAGATTAAAAATATATACAAAATTATCTAAGAAAAGTTTAGATGATTATAATGATAAAAACTTTGTAGAACTTCTTAGAGTTGATAACGGTGAAATTAAAAAATTACAAAATAAATCTGAATACAGTATAATCAGGGATTATTTTGCCAAGAGGACTTATGAAGAGTCTGGAGATTATTCTGTTGGTAAGTTTGATATTGAGGTAAAAGAGTCTTTAAATAATAATCTTTCAAATGGAGGTGTATTTACATCCTCACAGTCTACCGAACAAGGTAATACCCCATCGGATGATTTAGCTTGTGTAAAAGTATCGCCAGGAAAAGCATATGTTAGGGGATACGATATTGAATCTGTAGGAACAACTATATTAGACGTAGAAAAACCAAGAGATAAAGAAACGGTTTCGCAATCTTTAATTCCTTTTGAATTTGGGACTCTACTTAGGGTTAATAATGTTTCAGGATCTCCATTTATTGGATTAAACAACAACTATAATACAGTTAAATTATATAATCAAAGAAAATCATCAACATCTTCAGGAACTGGAAATTTAATTGGTGAAGCTAGAATTTATTCTTTTAGTTTGACTGATGCTGCATATGTGGATGCAACCACAGAGTGGGATTTATATCTATTTGATGTTCAAACATATACTACCATCGTTATAAATACATTCACCGATATTAGTAAGTCTAGTCTAATTCGAGGAGAAAGTAGTGGTGCTACAGGATATACAATATCTAACAGCACTGGAAACGTTATAACTTTGACTCAAACCTCAGGATCTTTTATCCCAAATGAGAGATTAACTGTATCTGGAAGAACAGATTTAAATTTGGCGATATCTCCACCTACAACTTCGATTACTTCTTATGGCGTTGAAGATATAAAATCAGTATATCAAGATTCTACATCATTATCTTCGGAGTTAAAAGTAGATTTTGGAGCAGATACTGTTCTTCAAAGAAAATTACCAAAAGGTTTTGGCATAGCAGATAATATCTCAATTACTGCTGCAGGTAATGTAACATCTCCCGGTAAGAATTTTAGTGATATAAAAGTTGGTTCAATAATTAGATATCAAACATCCGGTTTATCTACAGAATCTTATAATAGAGTTACTTCTGTTTCAGCAGATGGATCTTCTATGTCTGTTTCTGGCGTTCCTGGTGTAAGTGGTGTTTGTCATGGACCACTACCTTCAGGAACAGTGACAGTTCCATTTTCTATAGGATATCCAGAAGTTAAAAATTCTGGAGGATTGTATTCAAAACTATCTTCGGATAATATTTCTTCCGTAAATCTTTCTGGATCAAATATAACTATCAATAGTCAACTTAGAGAACAAACTACAGATGTTAATGGAAGAACTACATTATCCATTCCAACTGGAATAACAAGTGCATTCTTTGAAACTTTTGATCCAGAAAGATATTCTGTATTTTATGCGGATGGATCTATTGAAGATTTAACTTCGGATCAATTTACTTTAAGTTCGGATGGGACTTCAGTAACTTTATCTGGTCTTACCCCATCACAATCTAGTAATGTAACTGTAAATGTCACTCTAAGAAAGAATGGCATTAGAAATAGAAAAAAAGAATATACAAGAAGTTCTAAAATAGTTGTAAATAAAAATATTTCTGGATTTTCTACAAGTTTGTCTGGATTGACAACGAGCACTGTTTATGGACTTAGAGTTGAAGATAAAGAAATTTCTTTAAATACTCCCGATGTTGTAAAAGTTATTGCAATACATGAATCATATGATTCAAATCCATCAACATTAGATTCACTTAGTTTCCCATCAGGTCTTGGTTTAGACACCAATTCGATTCTTGGGGAGAAGATTATTGGTAGAGATTCAAATGCAATTGGTCAAATTGTAACTAGATCATCAGCAACTTCTGTTGAGTTTGTATATTTGAATTCTAATGATTTTATTCCTGGAGAAACTGTTGTTTTTGAAGAATCTAATATCATAACAACAATACAAACAATTACAATCGGAAATTATCAGGATATTACTAATAAATTTAACTTAGATAAGGGTCACAAAGATCAATATTATGATTATTCCAGAATTGTAAGAAAGAATAATCAATATATTCCATCCCACCAACTGCTGGTAATCTTCGATCACTATACTGTTCCATCTGATGATAATGGAGATGTATACACAGTAAACTCTTATTCCGATGAGAGATATACTAATGATATTCCACTATTGGGTGACGGAACAAGATCATCTGATACTTTAGATTTTAGACCTCGTGTAGCACCAATTAGTGGAATAGCAACAATCTCACCTTTCCACTTTGATAGTAGATCTTTTGAAGTGGCAGGAACAACTCCAACACATATTGTAAAACCAGAGGAAAGTGCTCTTGTTGGATATGATTTCTATCTCCCAAGAATTGATAAAGTAGTTCTTGATAAATCTGGAATTTTCAGCGTTATCAAAGGTGCTTCTAGCAGAAATCCAAAACCTCCAGTGAATGTGGAAGAGGCAATGGATATTGCTACTTTAGAATATCCAGCATATTTGTTTAATACTGATGATGTAAAAATCACTCTTGTAGATAATAGAAGATATACTATGAGAGATATTGGAAAACTTGAAGATAGAATTGAAAATCTTGAAGTTTTAACTTCTCTTTCACTTTTGGAACTTAATACAAAAACATTACAAATAACTGATTTTGATGGTCTTGATAGATTCAAGAGTGGATTTTTTGTAGATGATTTTAAAGATCCTTCCAGATTAGATGTTGATTTGTCAAAATCTGATATAGATTCTGATAATCAGGAGTTAATGTCTCCATTAGATTTTTATACTCTAAAACCAGAAATATCAGTCGATCCATCAATTGATGTTAATACTGCCGACTTTAGCACAAATTTAAAACTTTTAGATCCAAATGTCCAAAAGACTGGAGATTTGATTACTCTCAAATATGAAGAAAAGGGTTGGATTGAACAACCTCTTGCTTCTAGAGTTGAGAATGTAAACCCATTCAACATGATTGAGTTTATTGGTAGAATCCAATTAAATCCAGCATCTGACAATTGGGTAAGAAACGTTTACATTGATGGGGGAACTAGATCGGAAATTGGAAATTGGAATGGAACATATATTGAAACGATTAAAATTTCTAGCAAACCAGATCCTTATATCCGCTCAAGAAACGTAACATTTGTTAGTGGTGGATTAAAACCATTAACAAGATACTATCCATTCTTTGATGGTTCATCCGGTCTTGAAATTATTCCAAAATTAATTGAAATTGCAATGGTATCTGGATCTTTCCAGGTAGGAGAAACTGTTAGGGGATATCATGGATCTACTAACTTATTTACTGCAAGAATAATTCAACCAAATCACAAAACAGGAACATACAATAGTCCAACAACAACAATATCGCTGAATCCATATGATAAGGCTGTCACACTACCAACATCATATTCAGCATCATCAACTGTTTTAAATATTGATACGGAATCTTTGTCAGATGAAGTAATTGGGAAGTATAATGGATACATTACCATTGGAATGACTTTGCTTGGTGAAACAAGTGGTGCTCAGGCAACAATAACAAACAATAGATTAATTACAGATACATTTGGGGATGTTGGAGGATCATTCTTCTTCAAGGATCCTTTAACAACACCACCACCTTCTATAAGGTTTACTACGGGAACTAAGACATTTAAACTAACGTCAAGTTCAACAAATGCTACTCCACTTCCAGGAAGTTTACTGATTAGTAGTGGGGAAACCACATACAGAACTAGCGGAATTGTTGATACTTATAAGCAGACTAGAGTAACAGTTAGAACTCCACCCCCACCTCCACCACCAGCTGGAGGCGGAGGAGGAGGAGGAAAGGATCCTCTTGCTCAGACATTTACTGTCGATGAAACTGGTGCATTCTTGACTTCAATTGACTTGTTCTTTGCCAACAAAGATGAAAATGAAAAAGTATTTGTTGAAATAAGAACTGTGGAGCTTGGAACTCCTACTGATCAGTTGGTAGAAGATTATGCTAGAGTGGCTTTGGATCCATCTCAAATTAATACTTCAAATGATGGATCTGTCGCTACAAAAGTAACTTTCCCATCACCAATTTACTTACAACCAGAAACCGAGTATGCGGTGGTACTTCTTTCACCATATACAGATCAATATGAAGCTTGGATTGCAAGAATGGGTGAAAAGACTGTTAATACTTCAACTTTACCTGATGCAGAAAGTGTTATTGTAACAAAACAATATATTGGTGGAAGTCTATTTAAATCTCAAAATGGAACTATATGGACTGCTAGCCAATTTGAAGATCTCAAGTTTAAACTTTATAAAGCAAACTTTACTTCCAGATCAGGAACTGCATACTTCTATAATCCAAGACTAGATACGGATCATGAATCATCAGAGATGAATAATGATTCAATCAAAACTTTGCCAAGAAAACTGACTGTTGGCATTACAACTACACAGATTTTAGATTCTATTCTTGTTCCTGGCAAAAAGGTAAGCGATACTACATCTTCTGGCGGTCCCTATGGATTTATTGAAAGAGTTGGTGCTGCAATAAGCACTATATCTTATAGTACATCAGTTGGATCTGGATACAGCACTGGAACATATTCAAATGTTCCATTATATTCAATTACTGGATCTGGATCTGGTGCAATTGGTCTTGTAACTTTTGCTAGCGGAACTATATCAGCAGCATCAATAACATACGGAGGATCAGGTTACTCTATAGGAGATAGACTTGGAATTACAACAAGTAGCGTTGATAAAGGGACAGGTGCTATTATTGATGTAACAACAGTTGATGGAATTGATACATTATATCTGACAAATGTTCAAGGTGAAGAATTTACAGTTGGACAAGATTTAGTTGTTTATGAGGGATCAACATCAGTATCATTTGCTAATACGGACATTACTTCATCTACAGCACCAAATAGTTTGTATGATGGAAGAGTAATTGAAGTTAATCAGTTTAATCATGGTATGCATTCTGATAACAACATTGTTACTTTGGCAAATATAGAACCAAATACCATACCAACATCATTGACAGCACAATTAGGTCTCAATGATACTACAATATCAGTTGCAAATACTACTGTTTTTGCAACTTTTGAGGGAATAACGACATCAAGTGGTTATATTAAAATAAACAATGAGATTATTTACTATAATAGTATAACTCCAGGATCTGCTCCAGCAGGAACACTTGGAATTGGAACAAGAGGTATTGATAGTTCAATACCAAGAATACATAATATTGATGATAAAGTTTATGGTTATGAATTAAATGGCGTTTCTTTAACCAGAATTAATACTGAGCATAATATGCCAACAGATACCGAATTAAAAACATCTGTTGATCTCGATACGTATTATTTACAAATTGATAGAACTACAAGAAGCACTGGAGACAATCAACTCAGTTTTATTGATCAAAATTACGTCGGTGGTAAGAACATTTCTGGATCCAGAAATGTTCAATATAATACAATCTTACCACAGTTTAATATTATAACTCCTGGAGAAAATACAACAGCATCTGCACAAATCAGATCAGTCTCTGGAACTAGTTCTGGTGGAACTGAAGTATCCTTCAATGATCTTGGATTTGAATCTGTACAAATAAATGAGCAGAATTCTTTATCTTCTCCAAGATTGGTAGCATCCGAAGTAAATGAAACTCAAAGATTGACTAATCTACCAAGAAACAAGTCATTCACAATTGGCATTACAATGTCATCAACTGATTCAAATCTTTCTCCAGTTATTGATACTCAAAATAGTGCTATTGTTTATGGTAGAAATAGGGTTAATAATCCCATTTCAGACTATAGATCTAACCCATCTGTGAATAGTATCGATAATGATCCACACTCAGCGATTTATGTTTCTAGAAAGGTAACATTAAAACAACCCGCATCATCCCTGAAGGTCTTAGTATCTTCATACAGACATTCTTCAGCAGACTTTAGAGTTCTTTATCAACTGTTTAGAGCAGATTCTGATGGAGTTGAGCAATCATTTGATCTATTCCCTGGATATGATAACTTAAAGGATACTGATGGTGATGGATATGGCGATAAGATAATTAAAACTGGTAATAATACCGGTAGAGCAGATGCTTTCGTCCCATCAAGCAGAGATGGTGAGTTTTTAGAATATCAATTTAGTGTTGATAATTTAGAACAATTTAACGGATTCAGAATCAAGATAGTAATGAGTGGAACAAATGAAGCATTTGCTCCAAGATTTAAAGATCTTAGAGTGATCGCTCTTGCATAATATGTTGAGAGTTGAAGGTCACAAGCACCTGTTTCGTGAAGACTCAGGTGCTATTGTTAATACTGATACACAAAAATATAATGAGTATATTAGAATGAAGGCGGAAAGAAAAAGGCAAAGAGAAGAAATAGAAGGTCTAAAAAACGATATTAGTGAAATCAAGTCCCTACTTATGGAGATCATCAATGGACCCAGACAAAATTCAACTAGAATCAATGAACAAGATGTTTGAGTATGAAAAATACTCAAGACTTATTGACGATTTAGATGTTGATGAATTAAAAAACTTTGCCAAGTCTTATTTCAAACTTTATCTCAAACAGCAAGAAGTGATTAAAAACTTTGCTATCTCTGGTTTGGCATAAATACTTCTAAAGACCTCACTATAAAATGGCAGTTTACGTCAGTAATATTGTTATTAACACGGGAACTACATTTTCTCAGTCATTTACCTTAGAAAATGTGAATACCAATTCTCTGTTAAATTTGACTGGATATACAGTATCCTCCCAAATGAGAAAACATCCAGCAGCTACGGGAGTTACAACATTCACTACCAGTGTTGCGGATGTTACTGGTGGTCAAATTAATATTGGATTATCAACGACGCAAACTGCAGCGTTAAAACCTGGTCGTTATGTATATGATGTATTGATTACCGATTCATCCGGAACAAGGGATAGAGTTGTTGAGGGTATGGCAATCGTAAGTCAAGGAGCAACTCGCTAATGGCAAACATTAGAGTAAGAGTAGGTCAAAGACAAGGAACAAAAGTAATTGCATCAAACAAATCTGCTGCCAACTCAATCGCTGCAGCAACTGATGTTGATACTAATGCGAGAGCTAATCGTACATTTTTAATGTATGATACTGCAACATCGAAATATATACATGTTCCAGCGGACCAAGTTGTCGATTTAGCAGATGGTGTTGATGATGATGCCTATGATGGTGGCGTTTGGTGAGAAATAAATGAACTAAATAAGTATAAAAGGAAAAGTAGTTAGAAATGGCGACTCCTGTATTACAGTTTAAAAGAGGTGCCTTTAGTAATCTGCCAGCGTTGAAAGCAGGTGAGCCTGGTTTTACCACTGACAAGTATGATTTTTATATTGGATTAGATAATACTTTATCAAATAACAAATTTTTTGGTTCTCAGAGATACTGGACCAGAGAAGATGCAACTAATTCCGCCAAACTTAATCTTGTAGACAAGGATGGTAGTAATTATATATCTCTTGAATCTCCCAATACACTTGTTGGAATTGTTACATATACTCTTCCAGGAACTCAAGGTGCATTTGGAAGTGTTCTCAGAAATGATGGAACTGGCACTTTAAGTTGGTCATCAAATTCATTTACATTTACGGATACAATATTAACAGGAATTACAACTGTTAATGGAACTTTCTTTGATGTCAATGCGGTAGCAGACTTCTCTGGAATCACCACATTTAGTAACACTACCCAGTCAACAGACAAAGATACTGGTGCTGTTATAGTAGAAGGTGGAGTTGGTATTGAGAAGAATCTCAATGTCGGCGGTAATCTGAAAGTAGATGGTGTATCAGAATTTGTTGGTGTCGCAACCTTCCGTGGCGGAACAATCAATCTTGGTGACGCTGACACTGATGACATCAATGTTGCTGGTGAATTTATTTCTAACCTTATACCAAATTCGGACGATTCGTTCGATATTGGTCAAGGTCAAGATCCAAAGAGGTGGAGACACGCAAATTTCTCTGGAATTGGTACATTTGCAACTGGTGCTGTAGTTGATGCAGTACAAATTGGTATTAGCGGCAATTCTGAAATTGACACTTCTGCAGGAGATCTTACATTAGATTCTGCAACTGGTCGTGTAGTTATTGACGATCATTTGAATGTTGTTGGTGTTTCAACATTCTCAAGCAACTTAGTTGTTTCTACTTTAACTAACCAACGCGTTCTTCTTGCTGGTGCTTCTAGTGAAATTACCGATAGTGGTAATCTCACCTTTGATGGCACTACATTAACGGTTGCAACTGACGTTAATACAACAAATCTTGAAGTATCAAATATTAAGGCAAATGATGGAACAGCATCCATCACAATTGCTGATACAACTGGAGTTGTTGCAATTAGCACCAACTTAACAGTTGCTGGAAATCTGTTTGTAACTGGAAATTCAACAGAAGTAAATACCGAATCACTTCTTGTTGAAGATAAGTTAATTGAAGTTGGTCTGATCAATAGTGCGGGTTCTCTTGTTCCACCCACTTCAGACTTAAATCTTGATATCGGTATTATCTTCCACTATTTTGATAGCGCAGCAAAACAAGCTGCTGTATATTGGGATGATTCGGCAACAAGAATTGCAATTGCTTCATCTGTCACAGAATCAGTTACTAATGTCCTTTCATCAGTAACATATGCAGATGTTGAAATTGGAAAATTATTCATTAACGATTTAAGTGGAAATCCTGCTGGAGCAGGATCTACAGTTCTCTATTTTGATAGCACTCAAAGTCAAGTAGTTTTGGAAAATACCTTAATTGATTGTGGCACATTCTGATAATAAATAATGAATAACTTATAAATATGGGTAGGAGCAATCCTACCCTTTTTAATATCTTTAATATGACTGAAAACGATTATAAAAATTTTATTGCAGTATATCAACAAAAGTCTTCTGATTTGTTTAATCAAGTTATTGCTTTAGAAGCAAGATTGCTAAGTTCAAATCAAATGATTGATGCATTGACGAGAAAGGTCAATGAGCAAAATGATGAAATTGAAAAATTAAAAGTAAAAAATAACAGAAAACCATCAAAAACAGATAATTCATCCTCTGAGGAATTCTAATGGCAAAACCATCAACACGCCAAGAACTTATTGATTATTGTCTTAGGCGTTTAGGTGCTCCAGTATTGGAAATTAACGTAGACGACGACCAAATTGATGATTTGGTTGATGATGCTCTCCAGTATTTCCAAGAGAGACACTTTGATGGTATTGAAAGAATGTATCTCAAATATCAAATTTCTCAGGATGATATTAATAGAGGTAAGGCAACAAATCAAAGCGGAAGCATTAATACAACAGGTATAACAACAACCACAGCAACCTCAACAAATATTACTGGATATGGATCAGTATCTTCAAGTTTTTATGAGACAGCAAACTTTATACAGATTCCAGATTCAGTAATTGGTGTTGAAAAGATTTTTAGATTCGACACCAGTTCAATATCTGGTGGAATGTTTAGTATTAAATATCAATTATTCTTGAATGATTTATATTATTTTAATTCTGTAGAACTTCTTCAGTATGCTATGACAAAATCGTATCTTGAAGATATTGATTTCTTACTGACTACCGATAAGCAAATAAGATTTAACAAACGACAGAATAGATTGTATTTGGATATTGATTGGGGTGCCCAGACCGCTGGAGATTACATAGTTTTAGATTGCTATAGAATTTTAGATCCAAATACTTTTACTGGAGTTTATAACGATAGTTTCTTAAAACTTTATTTGACCTCTCTCATAAAGAGACAGTGGGGTCAAAATCTTATTAAGTTTAATGGAGTCAAACTTCCAGGTGGAATTGAATTGAATGGAAGACAACTGTATGATGATGCTGAAAGAGAGTTGCAAGAGATAAAGTCAAGAATGGCAATGGATTATGAACTTCCTCCCTACGACTTTATTGGATAATGGCACTAAATCCCTTTTTCTTACAAGGCTCTTATGGCGAGCAAAGACTTGTACAGGAGTTGATCAATGAGCAACTCAAGATTTATGGTGTAGAAGTAACCTACATCCCAAGAAAGTTTGTAAGAAAACAAACTATTATTGAAGAGATTCAATCATCAACATTTGATGATAACTTTTTATTGGAAGCATACATTAATAACTTTGATGGTTATAGTGGCGCTGGTGATATAATGACAAAATTTGGTGTAAGTATTAGAGATGAGTTATCTTTAACTGTTTCCAAAGAAAGATTTGAAGATTTCATTTCACCATTCCTAGATGACATGGATGATGATGAGATTACTGTATCATCAAGACCTAGAGAAGGTGATTTAATTTATTTTCCCTTAGGTCAAAGGATATTTGAAGTCAAATTTGTAGAACATGAAAATCCTTTTTACCAATTAGGAAAAAATTATGTTTACGAATTAAAATGTGAACTATTCGAATATGAAGATGAAGTTATTGATACGACTGTCGATGAAATCAGTGATGTCATGGAACAAACTGGTTACATTATAGACCTGATAATGGCAGGTGCTGGAACAACTACCGCTACTGCTACAGCAGGAATTGAAACTGGTTATGTTAAAAATATTACTCTTAATAATGATGGAGGAGGATATACAAGTGCCCCTACAGTAGTCTTTTCTTCACCAGATGTTGGATCAGGAACTACTGCAACTGCTGTTGCTATAACTACAACAATAAGTAATGTAACTTCCATTAAGGAAATTTTAATTACAAATTCTGGTTCAGGATATATACAACCTCCAACCATATCATTTGTCGGAGGTGGAGGGACTGGGGCTGCGGCGACTTGTGGTATAGCAACTAACAATACTGTTAGAGGTGTTACATCTCTCACAATCACTAATGCTGGTGCTGGATATGCAGAAACACCTATTGTTACAATTTCATCACCGAATGTTGGAATTGAAACAGCAACTGCACGTGCCGTAGTTGGGTCTACAGGAACGGTCACACAATTGTATATTATTAATTCAGGTTCTGGATATGATGGTCCTCCAACTGTCACTGTCGGTGCTGCTGAAACTGTTGGTGTAGGAACTTATTGGAGAAATGAAGTTGTAACAGGATCTGTATCTGGAACAACTGCAAGAGTTAAGAGATGGACTAGTAGCACATATACACTACAGGTCAGCAATATTAACGGTTCCTTTGCTCCAGGTGAAACAATTACTGGAGCAAAGTCTGGTGCTGCCTATGATGTTAGGGTCTCCACCGCAAACACTACTGCTCCCGATAAATACAAGCAAAACGAAGAAATTGAAACAGAAGCAGATTCTATTTTAGATTTTTCAGAATCAAATCCATTTGGTAACTATTAATGTTAGGAACTTACTACTATCACGAAATCATTAGAAAGACAATTATTGCTTTCGGAACTCTTTTTAATGATATTCATATTCAACATAAAAATAGTTCCGATTCTGTGATCAGTGATATGAAGGTTCCTCTTGCATATGGACCTACTCAAAAGTTTTTGGCAAGGCTTGAGCAGCAAGCAGATCTAAACAAACCTGTTCAAATTACATTGCCAAGAATGTCATTTGAGATGACTTCTATTGATTATGATGCAACAAGAAAAGCGGGAGTAACTCAAACTTTTAGAGCTGTTGATGGTAACAGCAATATGAAAAAAGTTTATATGCCTGTCCCATATAATATTGGATTTGAACTGAGTATTTTATCAAAATTGAATGATGATGCTTTGCAAATTGTTGAGCAGATTCTCCCATATTTTCAACCTTCTTTCAATTTAACAGTAGACTTGGTGGAATCTATTGGAGAAAAGAGAGATATTCCAGTTGTTCTTAATAGCGTCGCATTTCAAGATGATTATGAAGGAGATTTTTCCACAAGAAGAGCTCTGATATATAGATTGCAGTTTACAGCAAAAACATATCTCTTCGGTCCTGTTGCAGATAATCCTGAAGGGTTGATTCGCAAGGTCATTGTTGACACTTACGCAGATACTGACAGAACAACTGCTAAGAGAGAGATGAGATATACAGTTGTCCCAGATCCTATTGATGCAGATCCTGGAGATGACTTTGGATTTAGTGAAACTTGGGAATATCTTGGAGATTCTAAGTCTTACAGTCCTACAAACCAATCTGATATTTAATACTTATGCCAGAATTTGATGCTATTGATGATGCTCTAAATGTAGAGAGCAGCATTGTTGAGGTTGATAATACTCCAAAGAGTATTGTAAAACCTGAGCAAAAGACTGATATCTCAAAGGACTATGAGTATACAAGGGCAAACTTATATTCATTGATTGAAAAGGGACAAGAGGCAATCAATGGAATTATGGAACTTGCTGGCGAAGGAGGAAGTCCCAGAGCATATGAAGTTGCTGGTCAGTTGATTAAGAGTGTTGCTGATACAACTGATAAGTTAATTGACTTGCAGAAGAAACTGAAAGATGTTGAAGAAGATGTAACTTCTAAAGGACCTAATACTGTTACAAACAATGCAGTATTTGTTGGTTCTACTTCAGAACTTCAAAAACTACTCAAGCAAGGTTTTCTAAATAATAATAAGACTGAATAGTAATAATGAAAAAATCCTGCAAGAAGGGTTACTACTATTGCTTCACTTCAAAGAAGTGTAAGAAAATACCGGTTGGTTACCATGTTATGGGATCAGGTCGCTTGATGAAAGATAGTGAGCATGAAGAAGGTAATGGTGGTGAGGAGTCCACCGAGACCACTAAGAATGGTAAGACCAACGGTAATGGCAATGGTGGTAATGGTGGAGCAGTAAGTGAAGGTTGGTCTGAGAAATATAAGAAGTCTATTGACTGTAAGAATCCAAAAGGTTTCTCACAAAGAGCACACTGTCAAGGTAGAAAGAAAGTGAACGAACAAACAACTCCAAATCCTCAAATGCAGGGGATGCCTTTAGGACAGAAAAAAGTTGATGATTTGGCCAAGTCTTATGAAAGACATGTAAAGAATCAGTTGATTCACGGACTACATTCTTTATCTAAAGCGAGAGAGTCTGCAAAAAATACTCCTCTAATGAAGAGTGATAGTGTTAGAGTTGCTGAAGCAAAAGAAAAGGGTGACCATGAAGTCTCAATGGCTAAAACTCAGGTCAAAAAGTCTATTGATAATCTTCAGAAAGTAGCAAGAGTTCTTGCTAAGAAAACTGATGACGACAATCTACCTGCTTGGGTTCAAGCAAAACTAACTGATACCGAGCACAACACTGATGCTGCTGCTTCTTACATGACTGGTAAAGAAGACCTTGATGAGGGTAAGCGTGATGGTAAGT